>CENS01006981.1_pt1 | contig 11424 bp, 19 predicted proteins | sample 530201 | NCBI WGS metagenome assembly CENS01 (sample SAMEA2619747, study PRJEB7988) | marine metagenome | biome: marine biome (ENVO:00000447); feature: surface water layer (ENVO:00002042); material: "saline water (ENVO:00002010), including plankton (ENVO:xxxxxxxx)" | depth 5 m | reverse complement strand
TGTTCTAGATCTTCGTCGTCAGTTTCAATACTGTTTTGTCTATTTGTTGTATCCTGTAGACGTGCTTCACGAATTGTAAAAGCCATGTCTTCTACAGGATTTGCATAACGCTGACTAAATTCTTGAAAACTGAAACTACGGTGACGCACAATTTGATGTGCAATATCACGAGTAGTTTCAATTTCAAGACAAGCACTGACCATTTCTAACGGTGACCAATGCTGATGTTTTACCAAATACCTAATAAGTTTTTCACTTGTTTCAGTGTTAATCTGTGCGCTAGGGTTACTTACTCTTGCACAAAATGCAATAAGTTCTTGCACGTTGTCCACACCTTCTGCTTCAAATCCAGGTGCGGGTTTGCTATAACTTACTAGTTGTACTTTCATGTTATGCTGTTGCCTTTTTTGCTGTTGGCTTACGTCCACGTTTTTTAGGCTTTAGACTTGGATCAAGTGTGGCTGCTTCTTCCATTAACCGTGCCGCTTCTGCTTGAAGTGTTTCCATTTGTGCTTGCATCTGCTCTGCTTGTGCAACAAGGTTTCTAGCAATGTCTGCATCGCCCAGCACACCCTGTGTCTGCACACCAGCCGCTTGTGCCGCCGCTTTTACACCTGCTGCCTTCTTTTGTGGATCAGCAAGTCCTGCGTTAGCATCTAGATCAGCCGCTTTTTGCGCCGCTTCACTGCCTGTTTCTAGGTCACGAATAATTTTGTTAATCTCATCCAAACGTGCACCTGGTTGATTGGGACGAGGCATCATAATAATGTCCTGTGTGCGGACTTTTTTCATAAAGCCTTCGCGGTGTAGTGTGTTAAGCAGTGTTTGTCCATCTGCTCCCACAATACTGTGCAATGCTTCACCTAAATGGTTTGCTTCCTGTCCTTTTACACTCTGAATAGCATTCATTAAATCATCATGTGTTTGCTGTTTTAGGCTGTCAGGATAGGTTACCAGTGCCATATGATCTTCGCCTGGAACTTCGCGAAATACAACTGCTACACGCTTTTCACCGTGCTTACCTACATGCTTAATCATTTGCTTCTCCTTCTTCTGGTGCTTGTTCTGCTTGTACTTCAGGTACTGGCATTTCCACTGCACCGTTAGCAATTAAAAATGTCATTAGATTGTTGTATAGTGTGCCAACAGCAGCCATTTCATTTGCTTTAATAGCACCACGATTGCTAACAACTTCAAGAATGTTAGCCATTAATTTTAGGTCATTTACGCCCAGTTGTGGTGCTGAAACTTGTTCATCTGTGGATTCTGCAGTTTCCACAGGCTGAGTATTTTCTTCAGACATTCGAATCTCCTTGTGTCTTTGATATCATTGTCTATATTATATGTGATTAAAACCGTTGTGTCAATAATTATATGCTATTATAATTATTTATTATTGATCTGCTAGGGTTGTAATTAAATCCATAATTTCATCTGGGCTAAATGTAGCACCTTCTCCACTGGAAATAATACAGGTTTCCGTGCCGGGTGCGCCAGTTTCCATAACTACCCATCTTTGACTTTCAGGATCCATGTGCAGATGAATTAGCACTGGTAATGGTTCATCATAGTTTACGCTGTTACTCCAGCCATAACCTGCCCATAAAGGTTTTAGATCACCTTCCATTGCTTGGTTTAGTGCGTAATCAGTAGGCCCGCACTGTATGGGCTTGCCTGCCCAGTAAACATTGTTTGTGTTGTCTTGCGCTAGAACAGATTTGCCGGTTATTAGGCCGCCTAAAAATGCAATTGCGCAAGCAGTAAGAATTAACTTTTGCATTGCGCTTATCCTTTGCCTTGCTTGTGAGGCGTGGTTACTTGCTATCGTATTATTTAGCCTCGTCATAATACGCATAGTTTCCAAAGGGAGGCTTTATATCCTCACTGCCGTGGATAATAAAAACTGTGTCACAATAGTCTGGATCACCCCAACTGTTCCAAGGGTAACCATCTGTAAACATAATAAAGCGTTCTGGACGGATCTCATTCTCTTTCATAAAGTTCCAGTTAGCATCAAAGTCTGTGCCGCCGCCACCAGTAATAGCGTAGTCATCAAACTCGTCAATGTTCTGCGGTGTGAACTCTGCATAGTTGTAGCACTGTGTATCGAAACACCATACTTTTACCTTAAAGTCTTGGAACTGCTCCATGATGCCACGCACTTCACTAAGCATTTCTTTGCCCATTGTGTCTGAGATACTACCACTCATATCCAGTGCAAGTGCAATATCAATAGTTTCTTCTGGTGTCTGACCAGGCAGTGCAACATCACTGAAGTAGCCCTTTTTACTGCGACTCATAAACGAATAGTCACCTTTGAGTGTGCTTTGAATACTCATATTAAGCAATTCCTGCCAGGGCATTTTAGGCTCTGTTAGATCCTTAATAATACGCTTTACACCCGCAGGCATCTCACCAGCACTTGCACCAGCGGCACTCTGCAACAGGCTTTCTTTAATGTTATCACGAATCTGTTGCCGCTCTTCCTTGCTATACTTGGGCTTGCTTTTACTTACAAGGTTACCATTTGCATCTTCCTGAGGCTGTCCATCGCCGCCTTGTCCGTCACCTTCATCATCCAGGTGTTCATCCAGCAACTGATCCACAAGGTCTTCAATGTTAATCTTGTCAGCATTTTCATAAAGTTGATCATATACTTCTTCCATGCTCATGCCATCATACTTGCGATCATACAGTGCAGGCACAGTAGTAATAAAAGTACCAATGCGATTGTCTTTTAGATCTCTGTTTACGCAATAGTCTGCGGCAATGTTAGATAGTGTAGGATTGTGTTTGTTCTGTTTTGAACGTCCAAGGTGTTCATATACATTGTGTAATACTTCATGTCCGAACAGGAAGATAAGTTCACCTGGCTTTAGCATAAGAATAAATTTACTATTGTAATAGAAATACTTGCCATCAGTAGCCGCAGTTGCTAACCAAGCATCTGCGTTTACTAGCGGCAAACGAGTAGCCATTGTACCGAACCAACTTGTCTTAAGCAACATCTTAACACGGGCAGTAGTAAGTGCCTCGCGAGCATTGTAATCTTCCTCAGGCACAGTTTCAAAACCTACTGGAAGTTTAATCTCTTTTGTATTTGCAGTGCTTTGTGGCATACTCGTCTCCTTTGTTTACTGTATTACTATAACACAGTATAGGATTATGTCAACCCCACAATTATGTTTGGTATTGCATCTTTGATTCTATCTTCAGCAAATGCGATATAGTCATTGTCTATATCAAAACCTATATATTTTTGATTACATTTTAGAGCCGCTATTGCTGTTGTTCCACTGCCCATAAAAGGATCCAGCACTATTCCAGATTCCACGCCGCTAAATTTAATACAATTTTCAGGTAATGCTACAGGAAACGTCGCAGGATGATTGCCTCTATGTTTTTCTCTGTTAGCGATAGTATCATATGGAATATACCAAGTATTTCCTTTGCATCTTGTTGTAGGCTTTGGCTTCGCGTTTTTAGCACGTTCTGCTAGAAACACTTCTAGTTGCGACTGATGATCTACAGTGCCATTTTTTTCAAAGTCTCTCCAATCTTTATAGCCTAGTTTTTTTACAAATCTTCCACGAGGTCTTTGATTTTCAATATTACATTCAAATTCATAGGGCACGCCAATCGCAAGTTTGTCACATTTTACCTTACCATCTTTAGTAAAGTGAAATAGATGCTCCCAAGTTGGATTCGCAAATCTGTCGCTGTTGATAGGCTTAAAGTGTCCACTAGTTTTGCCATCTACATAAATGCTTTTTACCCATGTAAAATTATTTTGTAATACGAACAGTTTTCTTGCTTCCATAGCAACATCCATACCAACCCACGGGTCGATGTTACTATAGCCCATGTTGAGAAAGAAATGTCCGTCATCTTTAAGGCAATGTTTCACTGCGGCAAATACATCGTGAAGCCATTTTAAATAACTTTCACGCGGTAAATCATCTTGGTATTTTCCGTATTTAATATCCAAGTTATAAGGAGGACTGGTCATTACAACGTCAACACTGCCTTCTGGCAATGCTAACATTCCTTCAACACAATTTTGATTATGGATTATATTAGTTTGCAAAGAGCTGTTCTCTTTCATTGTATTTAACTTTACATGTTGGGTAGTCATTGACAAGGTCACTTCCTTTTACAAAACGAACAACGACTTTGGGAAATTCAGTAATATCGCATGCAATATAATCAATCGTATTTGCATGTGCATGTGCTTCTTGTATATTTATTTTGCGCCCTGCCCCTACCATAGCACTTGGTGCAAATCCAAGTCCGCCTTTTGTAAAACACTTTTGATCATATAGGATATCAGAACCTTTGCGAACATGATCGTAACCTTTTGCATTTACGAATGTAAGTTCTGGAAACCATACTTCTAATTGACGTTCTAAAAAATGGCTTGCTAACCGCCCGTCTTTTAGAATTTCTTCTAATACTGAGGTAGGAAGATCTCCGAATGATGCATTCACTTTAAACGTATAATTTTTATTATATTTAATTTCCATTATACAGCCGCATCCCAACGTTCAATAAAATCTTCTACATAAGATTTTTGTTCATCTGTTAGTTCTACTTCAAGGAATAATTCATCTGCACTCAATTGCGGAAAACCATTTTTAGCACACCAAGTCTGCCATTCTGCTGTCAATTTGTCTAACATTGTTCTCTCCTCAACTTCAACTTACTACTTAATATAGCATGTTTTGAGATAATGTCAACCTATCTTAGCACGTTGCACAACAAAATCGCCACCATCTTCGAACAAATCACCAGCGTATGTATAACTATATGCACCTTGAGCAATAAACTTGCCTACATTCTTAGGCTTAAGAGTAAAGCCAAATGCTGGAGCACCTTCCCAAGCACCCGCCTCCAAGTAGCAGATGTTTACAAAAAAGTTAAGTTCCTTACTGTGGCTTACTAGCATATGATAGCCAACTTTTTCTTTACTACTTGTCCAGTTTTTATCCTGTGTGGTCTTAACTTCAATAGTAGCAACAATGTCACCAAACTTATCACGCACATATACATCATAAGCAGAACCATTTTCACTTGCTTCTGCAGTAAACTTATCGCTACGATTCGTAATCTCTTCTGCGAGAATCATTGCTGAAATATAGTGTATTGTGCTACCAATGTATTGCTTGTCACAGTTATTAAAGATCTTACTAGCGTAACGTGTACTTGTTACTGCACGAAGACTTTCATAGTATTCTTTAATACCATTTACCATATCGTTAGGATCAATCTGATCTAAAACATCATTGAGATCTGGATTCACTGGTTGCTTGTGTGTATCTAAATTAAGCATACGCTTGTGATCGTTGTCCTGACTCTTACGCTGTCCAGTAATGCTTTTTCCTGCTTTGCCTTCTTCAAGTTCTTTAACAAGATCTGCACGTGGCTCAACCCAGCCGCCTTTAACTGAATTAAAGCCGAACTTCAGTTTGCGGTATTCTTCATACATTTTATAACTGAAACGTAACTGCTTACAATACTGCTCTTTGTCATGTCGACTAAGATCAGGATACTTTTCAAACACTGCTTCACATGTTTCAAACTTACTTGAATCTGTTGCTTCCACACGCAGGTTATCTTCAAAGTTTGCACGGAGAAGTTCCTTATCATATGGATCCATGCCTTCTAGATCCTTGCGCCATAGCACAGGCACTTCTAAACATGCACTTTCCTTAAGGATCTTTGTGCGAGTATTGCCTCCTATAGCATATACTTCACCATCATTAGCACGAAATACTTTTACAGGTTCCCGTAAACCATCACGAAGAATACTTTCCGCTAGACTGTTGTATTCTTCTTTTGTTGTTTCAGTCTCAAACATTCGAAACTTGTGATTAATAGGCTGTGTCTTTACAAGTTTAATGTTAATAAACTCATCACAAGCGCCTACAAACATACGTGGATTAGGCGCATCCGCTTTAATTTCTACAGGTCCTTTAATCATTATTTTTTCTCCACATAATTATATACAGGAAACTCTGCGTATTTTGCTCTGCGTTTGCCCCCCTCACTCATACCGTGACGGAAACCAACACATTTACCATTGTCCAATACAACCCAGTACTTGACATCTTTCTCAGGACCAGGCCATCTTCGGTTACCTAAATCCACTTTAACAATCTTATTTTTGGCGTATTGCCGTGCTTCGAAGTCTCGATTAGCGTACTTGGGCATATCCCACCAAATACCAAAATCGTCTTCAAGTGTTTGATTCTTAGTGTACATTAAAAGAACCTTTCAATAGCAAACTCTGCCATGTATGTAGGATCATCTCTAACCATACTAGCAAGTCCTTTAATATCTGTAATGTCAATACCAGCAATGTTTACTGCTACCCAACTAGCAACTCCAATTAATACAACTTTACCAATAGCAGTATTAATCAATGCAGTAATAATTAATGCTGTAACTCCCAGGATAACACTAACAATGATCTTGCTAGTGAAATCCAATACATCTCTTCTAATCGACTGTTGCATTGTTCTTAGTCCTCATTACTTGCGGCAACGTATTTGCCGAAGCGATCATAAAACTCATCGAAGTGCTTGAGTTTATCTGGTTGGAAAGGCAAGTTGTATTGGTTAATAGCAACACGACAACCCATAACAGTCATCTCCGTAGGGAAGAAGTCCATCATAAAGCGGAAGAAGTTATCCGCAAGTTTGTGCCAACCATCTACATCATCCTTCATCTTCTCGAAAGTATCCTGCAGTTCATAGCACATACCAATAGTCAGTGCATACTGTGCAGAAATTTCTTTTACTTTGCACTCTTTAACCTTACCAGCAAGAATGTCTTCTGGATTAGGCATATCCTTTGCAAACTTTCTGTGGTTCATAAACTTCACTGCAATGCCTTCGCCCACAGTGCCAGCAACCAAGTCTGTAAGTTCAGCATCTGAAATGCCTTCAATGTAACAGAACTGGCTTACAAAAGTCCAAGCACGAGGAGTAGCAAAAGCATGTCCGCTAGTGCGAGGATCAAAGTCAAACAAGTCAGCCTTAGCAAAGGAAATGTAACCAACTACATCTGGATGAATGTTGTTAGTAACAGCCCAGTCCAACCATGCTTCAAAGTCCGAACGGATTTCCAAGTGAACAAAGCGGTTAGCAAGCGGAGTAGGCATACGATATGTAACACCTTTGTCTGACTCTCTGTTACCAGCGGCAACAATGCGCACGTTTTTAGGCAATACATACTGACCAACACGACCATTTAGAATCAACTGGTATAGTGCGGCTTGCACACTCTGTGCACCACTGTTAAGCTCATCAAACAGAATGAGGATTGTGTCATACTGTGCGGCTTCTTCTTCTGTGGGAAAGTCCACAGGAGGTAACCAAACCATACGATTGTTTTCTAGATCTGGTGCAGGAAAGCCACGCACATCTGTAGGATCCAGCAAACTAGCACGAATGTCAATTAGTTTTGCTTTACCAAGTGCACCGCTATCTACAATGCCTTGACACAATTCACTTTTGCCAACACCTGGAGGTCCCCAGAGGAAAAGCGGACGATTAAGTTTAACAGAGTGTATAACTCTAGTAATTGCTTCTTTAACATTTACAGTTCTTGCATCTACTGCGGACATTTCTTACTCCTTGTTTTGAACTTACTCTTACACAATAACATCTTACGCAGATGTGTCAACCTTTTTATGTTTGCCTGTGCGAACTTTATTACCTAAATTGATATAATTGTTACGCAGGAAAATAACTTGCTGTGGAGCAAGATGTTCCCAAACCATAAGTTCGCCATCTGGCATTGCTACTTCTAACCAATACATACTATACTCCTAAGTAAAAAATAAAAAGTTTGGATCGTCTTTTGTAAACACCCAACGACTGTCTTTTATTGGGTCTAAATTTACACCGCGTTTGAATGTGGCATGTTCGCTTTCGCACTGGAAAGCATCATTGCCATTGAACTGACCAAGTTTGGTTATAGTCCACAAATCACCATGTTGTTCTATACGGTTTTTACCATGGCGGCTTTTGCCTTTTAGTAAAACCTTTTGTCCGATTTTCATATCTCTCTCCGAAAAACAACTTACTATTAAACATAACACGAATACAGTATGTGTCAACCTTTTTTCCAGAAAAAAACCACAAAAAAACCGCCCTAATTTTCATTAGAGCGAACGTGTTGGCGCCTTATCCCAACTTGCGAATTCTTAATGTGCAACAATATTATTTAGTCTTTTTCTGGCTCAATTGTGTGAAACATGGAAAAACGGAAGTAGTCTTTGGGTTCATGGAAACGTATATCTACACCCAGCATGCTCCAGCGTATACTCCAGCGAGTGCCCTGTTCACCAAACTCCCTAGTCATCCATTCCAAAAACTTACGTTTCTCACTGGGTGTGTCTCCTACTTCAACAGTAATAATCCAACTCCAGTGAGTGTCATTAAGTTCTTTTGTGTAACGATGTTTAAACTTTGTGGGCATTTATAAACTTTTCGAAGTCATTGTTGTACATAGTAAGAGCAAAATAGGTCTTTTTATCAAACAATAGTATTGTCCTACTAGACTTTTTAATATTTCTTATATAGTAAGGTGTTTTGATAAATCTGTCAAGATCTAATAGAAACTTGGGACTCGGATCAACATCTTCAATTGAAATTTCATAATACTCTAATTCCAGCCTATCTATACAGTGTAAACAACCCTTTTGTGTTAAACGAAAGCCGCCATCACGGCGTGCATTTTGCCACCATTGAATGTAAGCAACGTCATATTGTGGTCTTAGGTGAGGTTCTCGGGGATCGTTTTCTATAAATGCAGCAGTGTATTGATCTTTTGTACGCATATCATGGATAGATCTGTTTGCCTTTGTCCAGTACAACAACTGTAAATAAATCTGTTTGATGCTGTTTATTAAGTTTTTTTGCTAGATTAATAGCATGTCCAGGATTACTAAAGGAAACCTTCTTATACTTAGGACCAGGATAACTGATAAGCATATTGAATGTTTTTAGATTTATGGGTTTTTTGTCGTAGTAAACTGCCCAGATGCCTTCGCTTGCAAGTACTTGTTCTGCTTTGTAAGTTTCTTTTTCGACTTTTTCTAAGAGAACCGTTGGTTTAGGTCTACTCATATCTAGATCTCGCTTAATAATATGCTAATATTATTTATCTAAAATATGCGCACTTTACTAAAATTCTCCGTTATCCAATTCCACAGTGATTACATTATCTTCTTTTAGTTGTATTACCTTATCCTGTAGTTCTGTAATGTACTCCAGTAGTCTGGTGTAATCATTAGCAATGCCACGACAGTCTTGTGCATTGATCATAAGGTTATCTTTGCGTAAATTTATACAACCATGTGCAAGTTTGTCTAAATTAGGAAACTGTGGCCTAGCCATTCTGTAGTCTCAGTGCTTCATTTGCTTCCAGTTTTGTTTTAAATGGTCCTAAAAATTCATTACGTCCCAGTGTAATAAGTTTAGGACAGTATGCAGGCACCCAGCCATTGTCAAACTTTATACAGAAATATCCTGCACAAAAGAAACTCTGACTGCCTTCTGTTTTTGTGTATAGTGGAAGTTTACGCTTTAGGTCATAAATTGGATTATAGGGTTTTGTTTTACAGGGAAAGCCATGCACATCATAGTCATGTTTTTGTGTTTCTAATAGATCTTTTCCAGTAAAACTTACTTTCATTTTTGATTTCAATTCATCCAATGCTTTAAATTTACGATTTTCTTTTCCCACTTGCAGTGTTACACCATGTTCATTACTGCGAATAGTACCTACTTTTTGACCGTTGTCTTCAATAATCCAAAATTTATTTTCTAATACAGGTTTAGCAATGTACTGCATTGTTTTTCTCCGGATAGTTCTTTTGTAATAATTCAGCAAACTGTGTTGCATTTTCTGCAATACGTTGCATATCCCACTTGCCGCAGAACTTCATAAAGTGTGCGCCTACCATGCTTTTGTTTTTAGCAATACTGTGTTCACGAATAATATCATCTACATAGTCACGGATCTCTGTGGGTTGAGCAGTCAAATCCACCAGTGTTACATTGCGCTCGTAATCATCTAATACACGATGTTCCTCACCATTGTGATCTGTCCAACGCTGTAGCATAAGATTGTTCCAAGCAAAGCCACGTGTTTCCTTGTCAGCATATGCTTCAAGCAAACCAACTTTATTTTTTGTGCCTTTTTCACGAACACCAGGATAAGCACTAAACACATTATCAGTAGCATCACCACGCACACATTTCTTAAACAACTGATACTGTGGATCTGCAGGGACTTTGTGTTCTTTTGTCTTCTTATCCAGTACAGGCTTTCCTGCATCATCATATACACCATCCAGACGGATTGTTTCTTTTGTAATGCCATTATACTGATGTACACGGGGTGTAATTAATTGCACAAAGTCTGTGTCACTGCTTACAATGACGTGTTCATCATCTGGATGTTTTGCAATAAAACGTGCAATAATGTCATCTGCTTCCGCAATGTCGCATTTAATAGTTGAACAGTTTGTGCGTTCACTAACAAATTTTAGGAAGTCATCATAGGCTTCAAAGAATGCAGTGTCCTCTTCTACTTCTTTGGGTGTAAGTGCTGCACGTTTGTCACTGCGATTCTTTTTATATGGAGTATAGAAGTCTTTACGCCAACTACGTCCTTCCAGTGCAAATACTACATGATCTGCATTGAACTGTTTATAGCATTTGTTGATGGCGTTTAGTGTAATATGAATAGCCATACCAACTTTCTCACTGACATCACCACGCACAACATGACGGGCACGAAAGAATGTATTCATAGTATCTACAAGCAAATATGTAGCCATTAATTGAAGCCTCTGAACTGTTCTTTAACTGTATTAATAATACTACGCTTTGGGGTATTTGTCAACGTATTTTGCACACCCATAAGTTTTCTTACTTCCGGAAGTAAATGTTTATACCATGCACTGTGAGCGTCCTCACCAAAATGGTAACCATTGTTAACAGTTTCATATCCTTGTTCAGTTAGATATTTGGTGTATTCAGCAGTGTTAAAAAACAAATAACCTATACCCTGTTCATTTAGTGTATTTTTAAGGTTTTCGATTTCCAGTAGTGTTGCTTGCTGTTTTTTGTTGTGTTCTTCCTGTGTCTGCTGGGATACCCACTGCTTGTATTCTTCTACTATATGTTCTGGTACAGAATCTGTACCACTTGCGGTAACTTGTAGATACTGATCTTCCACTAACCATTCTTCTCGCTCCCAGGTTGTCCATCCTATAATGCAAAACAATTTAGTTTTGTTTTGTGTTTGTTCAATGAATTGTCTTGTTGTACGAAGTATTCTTGCATTGCTACTTGCACTTTCAGCATCCATAAAAAAAGGTTGGTTAAGTGCCTGTGCTATTTTATATCC
>CENS01024975.1_pt1 | contig 11426 bp, 5 predicted proteins | sample 530201 | NCBI WGS metagenome assembly CENS01 (sample SAMEA2619747, study PRJEB7988) | marine metagenome | biome: marine biome (ENVO:00000447); feature: surface water layer (ENVO:00002042); material: "saline water (ENVO:00002010), including plankton (ENVO:xxxxxxxx)" | depth 5 m | reverse complement strand
ACTTCGGTTTGCCACTTGTGATCAGAATCGCCCAGCGTGGTGAACCAGGCTTGCTGCCCCTTTGATACGCGCAACACATCTGCTTCGGAGACATCGGCCTCCACCGTCATTATACCCAGATCCGCAATGGTCATGATGACGGGTGCGGTCTGGTTCGCATTGAGGGTCTGGCCCTCGGATGCACTGAGCGAGACGACTGTACCAGCCATCGGAGCGTAAATCTTTGTAAATTCCAGATTGGCTTCATCGGCACGGAGGCTGGAGGTCTGCTGCGCGATCTGCGCATTGATGGCGTCGAGCTTCCCTTCCGCGATCTCCAATTCCGATACCGTGGCCTCATAGTCAGCGCGCGCAATGGCATCGGCCTCAAACAGCATATGGGCGCGTTCAGACTCGGCCCTTGCAAGTTTCAGAGAAGCCGCCTGTTGACGTTTCGAGGCATATAGCGAGTTTAACTGAGCTTGTTGGGCTTCGACCGTGTTCTGTGCAATCGTGGCATCGATCTGCGCAAGGAGTTGGCCCTTCTCGACCTCGTCGCCGACATCAACGAACAACTCTTCCAATTGACCCGAGACCTGTGCGCCAACCTCAACCATCTCCTTTGGCACAAGAGTACCTGCTGCCGAGATCGTAACTTCAATATCACCCGTGCGTGCGGCCGATGTTTCATAAGTCGGCGTTGTGGAGTTCGCCAAGTTTGACTTCGCAAACCATACGGCACCGCCTGCTGCCAATACGACAATAATCGCGATGATCCAACGGGATCGTTTCCCAAAAACTCTCATTCTTGTCTCTTTCCAGCAATTCTGGCTGTGAACATGTTCCCGGGTTAAACGACCCAAGTTTCAAATTCCGTCGCGAAGATCGGCATTTTATTGTACTTTCCAGCAAACCCGGCTCAAGCCCGCTCCTTCACCACAGCTTTGTCACCAGAATGTTGCAGATCATTTGCTTGCGCATGAATCCTGAAAGCGGAAGACGACAGCAATGTCCCGCCAATTATGTCAGGCTGACAAACTCTCGCTGACAAGCCGCACATTTCGGCAAAGTTCAGACAAGACGCTCCCGTAACGCATTGGGACAGGACGATCTGGAGCGCGCCAACATGAACATTTTTTCATTAAATAACAATCTGTTAAGGATGCACGCTTCCGGTCCACAGGCATCCGCTCCTGAGGTGGTTGCACGTGGACTGATTATTGTTCTGGGTATGGCTACGGCCCTCCCTGCAGGGGCCGTCGAAATCGAGGAATCCACCGTCGCTCCCGTCGAGACCTCCACCGCGAATGACGGACAGCCCGACGACATTACAATCACTGAAGATGGGGAAATTGATCTCAGCGACCTGCCAGGTACCACCGCGATTACGGTCGACTCCGACAATACCATCACCAATGATGGCGAAATTCTCGCAGAAGACACCGACTACGTCACCGCTATTGCTGTCCGAACGGGTACGACGACAGGCATCACCCACACGGGTTCCATCGAATTGTCGGAAGACTATGACCGGGAAGACGAAGACGATGATGACGATGTGGACGGGCCACTCGCCATCGGGACGAACCGCGTGGGCATCGACGTCGAGAATGGTGGCACGATCACAGGTAATATCCTGCTCGATCATGGCTCCACGCTATACATAGAAGGCAATGATTCAGCGGGCGTACGCATCGGATCCGCGCTCGATGGCGATTACACGCAACAGGGCACAATTTCGGTTATCGGCGACAACGCCCTGGGTCTGAGCCTCGAAGATGACGTCGCCAGTGATGTATTGATCAGCGGCGCCATTACGGTTCAGGGTGAGAATGCGTCAGCTGTCACGATTGATGGGGATGTCTCCGGCAATGTGACGATTGAGAGTTCAATCAGCTCGACCGGCTTCACCAGCACCAGTTCTTCCAACTATATCGCGCCCGTCTATATCGATGACGATACTGAAGCGGTGGAGGATCGCCGCGATGCCGACGACCTTTACGACAATGCGAACGGCGTCCGCATCACGGGCAGTCTCGGACAAGGCCTGTTGATCAATGGCGCGGTCGACGACTTCACATCCGAAGAGGATGAGGATGACGAAACAAAGGATACGGTCGACGATTTCGATGAGAATCGAACTGCTGGAAGAATCTACAGTTATGGTTCAGCCCCGGCGCTCGCCATCGAAGCCAACGCTGGCGAAAACGTAGTCTTCTCGAGCGTCGTAGAAACCGTTCGCGATACCACCGATGATGATGATGACGATGACGTAGATGAAGTACTCGCCACGTTTTCTTTTGATCAGGGCCTCATCAATCGTGGGACGATTTATGCCAGTGGCGTGAATATCGGATTCGATGCGACGGCGCTCTCCATATCCGGATCAGAAGACGGAACCGGAACGGTTACAATTGATGGCGGCATCCTGAATTCCGGCACAATTCAAGGAACCGCCTACGAGGCTTCCGCCGTAGGCCTTCTGCTCGGCAACGGCACAGCAATCGGCACTCTCGAAAACTCCGGATCCATCGCCGCAACGACCTATACGTTAACGGACGACACCGCCAAAGCGTTGTTCATTTCCAATGGAAGTACGCTGGAAGCGATCCTGAATAGTGGATCCATCACCGCTTCATCAAATGGCTATGGTGGCGCAGCAACGGCGATCACCGATGAAAGTGATACGCTAAGATACATAACCAATACCGGCGCGATATCAGGCCTACTCATTTCAGACGGACGGGAAGATTCGGAAACAGGATCGTCCATCGCCATTGACCTGTCCGCACAAACGGCTGGCGCAACCATTATCCAGTATCAGGAAACTCCCACTGAAGATGTGAACGGCGATGACGAAATCGATGAAGACGATGTGACCGAACCTACAATCTATGGCGACGTCCGGTTCGGAACCGGCGATGACATACTGCAAATTCTGGACGGGGGTCTGGCAGGCGACATCTACTTTGGTGCCGGCGCCGCAACTTTCGACCTATCGGATGCCGAGTTTCTGGGAGACACCTATTTCGAGGGCGACACACTCAGCCTGTATATCGAGGAGAGTGAGATCGTGGGAGATTTCGACTTCGGCTCTGCGAGTGGAACGATCGACTTCCTGTCTTCAACGTTGCTCACGGGTAATCTGACGAGCGATGCTTACAGACTGGCCGCGACAATTTCAGATTCTGAAATTGTTCTGCTTGAAGACACGTCCTTGCAGCTTGCCTCCCTCTCCGTCACGGATGGTTCAACACTTGAATTCGAAATTGATCCTCAGAACCTGCGGACCACAGCCTTTCTGTCAGTTTCGGGAACCGCAGCACTGGGCAGCGATACTCTGGTACGCCCAACACTTACGTCATTCATCGACGGTGATTTTGCCGTCACACTGATCGAAGCGGGTACACTGATATACGACGAGGAAACCGCTGAGTTATCGACCGAAAACATTCCGTGGATATACAACGTATCACTGGAGACAGAGACGTCTGATACAGACAAACTCAATCTCGACTTTCGCCTCAAGACTGCCGAGGAACTCAGTCTCGACACGAACCAGTCCCGCGCCCTCTCCGCTATACTCAATGTTGCCACAAGTGACGATGATGTCGGATCTGCCATCACGCAGCTTTCGACCGAACATGACTTTCTAGAGGTCTACAATTTGCTGCTGCCTCAGCGCACTGAAGCCGCAACGCGCTATCTGGAATCCCAGTCGAACGCCGCTTTTGGCGCGTTGAGAAGCCATCTGGAGTTCACCCGTAGCTCCAGTGAATCCGGAAATGGAGCATGGGTGCAGGAAACCTATTCCCATGTCAGCTATGATGGGTCTGACGATGGGCCGGGATATGACGGCCGCGGTCTTGGCATCGCTCTGGGGTATGATCGCTCGCTGCTAGGCATAGATGCAATCGGCATCATGGGTACGATGAGCGACGGCAAGTTTGAGGAAAAAACTGGCGGCGAAAATCCTGTGACCATGAAAAGTCTGGGTGTCGGGGTGTATGCGACGGAGCAGATCGGGCGCGTAAACCTTCAGGCCGTTGGCCAGATCGCGAAGGTCGACCATTCCAGCTATAGAGAAATCGAGTTCGACGAGTATGTTTCAGAGGTCAGCGGCACATGGGACGGGATGACCACCGCGGCTTCACTCTTGGCATCTACCGAATTCGGGTCCGGGGCGTTCAGGATGACGCCATCAATTGGTCTGGACTACTTCAAACTTGATCAGGACGGATATTCAGAAACGGCATCAAACGGATTGAACCTATGGGTCAGCGACGCCAGCACAGACCGTGTAACCGCTGATGCCGGAATTGGCTTTGCCTATGTCTGGCGGGAAGGCGCAGACTCGTCTCGCACGGGTCCGGCCTATACCAGTTACAACAATTCCAATCGCTACCGTCCCATGGTTCGGGCTGGATTGGATATTGGCTATCGCTCCACGTTGTCTTCGACACCTTACGAAGTCGACGCTGGATTTGTCGGCTATGAGGACCGTTTTACACTCAGCGCCACCGAGGTGTTTGAAGATGCCGCCACGGTGGGACTCTCGCTACTGGCGGGGTCCGAACTCCTGAAAATTCGGTTTGGCGTGGATGGTGAGTTTTCAACCGACTCAACCGCCCTGACGGCCAACGCCGCCGTCAAACTCCGCTTCTGATCTCTCAGACACCATTTCTCTCTTCTGGATGCCGACTTCATGAGCCACAAAAACAAAACGCTCGCGCTCTCCCTGATCCTCTCTGCGCTCGCCGCTTCGCTGCAACCGACGGCGCTTGCGCAGGTGGGCGCAGAAGACAGCACAGGAAACATCGAAGCCATCATTATCAATGGCAACCAGCGGATCGAAGACCGAACCGTGATGTCCTACCTTCTAGTCGAACCTGGCTCACCTTTTGACGCGAACCGTATCGACCTTTCCCTCAAATCCCTCTTCGCAACCGGCCTCTTTGCTGATGCAAATTTTGACCGGGTCGGGAACCAGCTCATCATTACATTGGTCGAAAACCCAATTGTAAATCGGGTCATGATTGAAGGCAGCAAATCGCTCGGGGAAGAAAAGATCCGCGAAGAAATCCAGATATCGCCGCGCGGCGTATTCACCGCCGCTCGCGTGCAAGCAGACGTACAGCGCGTGATGGAACTCTACCGCCAATCCGGCCGGTTCGCGGCGAAAGTCACGCCCGAATATGTGCCGCTCGATCAGAACCGTGTGGATGTGGTCTTCTCGATTACAGAGGGACCTGTGTCTGGTGTACGAGCGATCAACTTCCTGGGAAATGAAACGTATTCAGACGACCGTCTTCGGTCGGAGATTGTCACCCGTCAGTCACGTTGGTGGCAGTTCTTCTCATCAAACGACAATTATGACCCAGGTCGCTTGGAATATGACCGCGAATTGCTTCGTCAGTTTTACCAGAACAAGGGGTATTACGACTTCCGCGTAGAGTCAGCCGTGGCAGAACTAACGCCTGATCAGAAGGATTTCTACATTACCTATACAATCGACGAGGGCGAGATTTATCGCTTCGGCGAGATCAATGTCGAAACCGAGCTGGAAAAGCTCAACACGGACGCCTTGAAAGCGTCACTGGTAGCGCGATCCGGTGACCTGTTCCGAGGCGACACAATTGAAAACTCAATTGATGGCCTGACCTATGTCGCCGGGATCGGAGGTTATGCCTTTATTGATGTGCGCCCTGAAATCTCCGCCGATCTCGAAACGCATACGGTCAACGTGACCTTTCATGTCAATGAAGGTCCGCGTGTTTACATCAACCGCATCAATATTGTCGGTAATACCCAAACGCTCGATCGCGTGATCCGGCGGGAATTGCGCGTGACTGAAGGTGATGCCTTCAACCGCATCTTGCTGGATCGCTCGCGCAACCGCGCACGGGCCCTTGGCTACTTCAAAGACGTCGAAGTTACTGAGGTTCCCACCGCGGACCCTGACCAAATTGACGTGAATGTAAAAGTCACTGAGCAGCCCACTGGCGAGATGAGTTTCTCAGCTGGCTTCTCATCCTCAGAATCTTTCCTCGTAGATGTCAGCGTGGCACAGCGCAATGTGCTCGGGCGCGGGCAATCCGCGTCTGCTCGTCTGTCCACATCCAGCCTCCAGCAAATTGTGGACTTGCAGTATACGGAGCCACGTTTCCTAGACCGTGACATGTCCGCAGGTGTGAGTGCGTTTGCTACCCGCCTCGATTATTCTGACACCGATCTTGGCGGCTATACGACTGAATCTGTAGGTGTCAGCGGGCAGCTAGGTTTCCCCTTGTCAGACCGGCTGCAACTTGGCTTGAAATATACGTTGCAAAACGACAAAATCGACGTCGTCGATCAGAGCATCGTGATTGACTCGGACAGCGGCGAACGCCTGACAACCGAATACACTGTAGATGACAATGACACCCCGGGAGACACAAGCGATGATGTCGTGGGTGTCGCCTTTCTCACCGCTGATGACGTGCCATTGCCTGATGGCTCGCTGATCGTGGATGTATGCGATGCGCGCTATCTCAACAGATACTCGCTTTGCTCAAGTGAACGATCAGAAATCTCCTCGATCGTCGGGTACAATCTCCTCCTGGACATGAAGAATGACCCTATTGACCCCACTGGCGGGTTCGACCTGCTGTTTGGTCAAGACGTTGCTGGCCTGGGCGGGGACGTGAACTTCATTCGCACCAACGCATCGATGAATATCTACCAAGGTATTGCGAAGGGCATAACGGCCAGTTTGCGTCTTTCGGGTGGATACATCGAACCCTATGGCACGAGCGACGCGGAATCCGAATACGGACAAACCACTCCCCAAGGCGTACGTATCAATAATCGCTTTTTCAAGGGCGGCAACAGCTTCCGCGGGTTTGATACGGCAGGTCTCGGGCCGCGCATTGTGCAAATCATCCAAAATGATGACGGCACAGAAACAGTGAAGCGTCTCAACGCCCTGGGCGGCAACGCGTTCTACCAATCCAGCCTCGACATCTCGATGCCAAACTATCTGCCGGAAGAATACGGCATCAAGACGGGTCTGTTCCTGGAAGCCGGCGCGGTTGGCTTGTTGAGCGACATAGACAAGAGCGACCCGGTCGAGTTCACGGATACTTTTGGCCGTGATGCCGTCCAGTTGATTGAAGACGACTTGTCCTTGCGCGCATCTACAGGCCTCAGCGTCTATTGGACATCCCCTTTCGGCCCAATCCGCTTCGACTTCAGCCATATCCTCAAGAGCGAAGAGTACGACCGCACGGAGTCCTTCCGTTTCAGCACTTCCACCCGGTTCTGATAGCGTGTCAGCCAGCGGCCTTCAGAGGCAAGGTCACCGTTACGAGCAGCCCCCCGGTTGGTGGGTTCGACAAATCGATGTGCCCACTATGGGCTTCAATCAGATTCTTCGCGATATGAAGTCCGAGCCCATGCCCGCCGGTCTCGCGGTTGCGTGACTGTTCCAATCGAACAAGGGGTTCGAACACACGCTCCAGAGCATCTTCCGGGATTCCCGGACCTGTGTCCTGGATCGTCACAATAGCCTTGCCGGCTTGTTCACTGAGACAAACGTGCGCCATGTCTCCATAACGCACCGCATTTTCAATCAAGTTGCGCAAGGCGCGTGTCAGTTCATCTGATCGACCCATGACAATCGGGCGTACATCGATTTCATTGAACGAGACAGAGAGGCCCAGATCCCGCAAGTCTTCGATAAGGCTGTCGACCAACGAATACATGTCCAGCGGCTGGAAAGGCTCATCTGACTGGCCAGCCGTCGCCGCAGCAAGTGCGGCTTCTGTGATACGCTCCAACTCTGCCAGAGCACGACTCATCCGCTCGCGCTCACTCGCATCTGATAGCATCTCAACCTTCAGTTTCAATGAGGTAATGGGTGTCCGCAAATCATGACCAATTGCTGCGAGCAGCTGGCGTTGGCCAGCCACTGTGGTCTCGAGGCGGCGGCCCATGCGATTGAAAGCACGCAGCGATTCGCGCACGTCATACGGACCTTGCTCGACCAGCGGCTCATGCTTGTAGTCGGACGCCAGCGTATTCGCGGCCTTCGCCATTTGCCTCAATGGATTGATCGCATTCAGGGCGGCCCATATGCCGATGCCAACCATCAGCACGATGAGCATGACGGCCGCCAGGAGAGGTGGACGCGGCTCTTTCACACTGATGTTCTCGGTTCTTATGTTTACCCAATTGCCATTCGCGATCTCGAGAGACACTCTTGCGCGCTGCTGGCTGGCAGATCTCCCACGCTCTGACGGCGGAGGCCTCAAACTCATTGGCCCGGGACGGCCCGGTTCTTCATCCATGAACCTGTCCGGTCGACCGGGAGGACCTGCGAGCCTGTCCCGATCACCCCACCCACTCAGGGAAATACCAATCGGCGTATCCTGCGCTAGCCCAAGATTTTCAAGAACACGTTCGGCTAGCCCCCAGGAGAAAGGCTCAATATAGGGATATTCTGACAGCGAGTAATCGGTTATTTGAAGACGCTCCAGCTCTTTGTCGGAGAGTGAATCGGGCCAATCCTTCGCCTGCAATTCCTCCAAGGCGACCGTCGCAACATGCAGCGCCGTACGTGGCTGGAGGCGTTGCGATGAAATGCTGAATTCCACAATGAAATACGCCAGTAGAAATGTAGACAGCAGAGCCGCTGTCACCAGGATTACAATCCGTGTAAGAAGCGTATCAAGCCTTGCCAGCATCACAGTTTCTTCACATCAGCTGCAAAGACATACCCCCCGCCCCAGACGGTCTGGACGATATCCGGATTCTTGGGGTCACGTTCGACCTTTTTCCGAAATCGACTCACCTGACTGTCGACACTGCGGTCGAACACATCTGCGCCTTCGGCATGAGACAGTTCCACGATCCGTTCACGCGACAGCACGATCTGTGGTCGGGCTATAAAGATCATCAATAATTGGAATTCGCCGGTGCTTAAGGAGACGATCACGCCATCATCGCGGGTCATTGTGCGTTTCGCCGTGTCCAGCGTCCAACGGTCAAACTCAAAATAGCGCGTTTTCTCAGGCGTCATTTCTCTTTCGCGACCATTCGCGCGCCGCAGGACCGACCGCACACGCGCAAGCAGTTCCCGCGGGTTGAATGGCTTGCACACATAATCATCTGCGCCGACTTCCAAGCCGACAATCCGGTCGATCTCATCAGTTCTCGCGCTGATGAAAACGATCGGAATTGCGGTGAGCCGAACGATCGAGCGACAAAGACTGATCCCGTCCTCGCCCGGCATCATGACGTCCAACAGGATGAGGTCTGGTTCTTCAGAATGAATCGCCCGGCGCGCAGCGGGTGCATTTTCAGCCGTCGACACGCGATAGCCGTTTTCCGTGAGATAGGATTTCAAATCTTCCCGAATATCGCGGTCATCATCGATGACTAGAATGTGTTCGGGCGTCGTGGTCTCTGGATCAGGCATCTCCGCAGTCTCCTGAATATGTATCGTCGATCTGATGATTACAAATAGGATAAACTTGTTGCCAAGGTGTGTCGTGACTGCAGTTAAACTGCGCTTCGAACCCCACCGCTCCGGATCATCCCGAATTGCTGGTGTCGCCACCGAAAACCCATACCTTTCAAGTCGGTAATGTCATGTTGCAGACTGCCATATATTGCCATCACTTTCGTCCTAACCGGCATATCCTCTCAACATGGCTGAGGCATCTTGTTCTCATCGACGCAGGGAAACTTCCCGGCACTTCGTCCCCAGAGACTGCATCAAGAGCACTCAATATGCCTAGTTCCACCCCCTATTCCGGTCGCTCTGAAGAGAAAGTCTCGATCTCAATCACCGAAATCATCGCATCCACCAGGACAGTCCCCGTCCGCTCCTTGAACACCGAGCCTCCCTTTGGGTGCCAAGACCGATGCGATGAGAGGGAGGTGTCACACCCCCCCTACGTCTCACCCTGTGACACCTCCCTCACCCCCTTCTCTTCCCGTTGCAAACGACTGTCAGGAGCAATGAAAGTCACAGTCCTGATGATTGCTGGACTGTCCTTGGTGGCCGCATGCACATCCTCCCCGCGCAAGGGGCCAGGAGCCAGCGGTCGCGATGGCGGAGACCTCGCACGCCCGGCTCGGTCGCAAGGCCTGTCTGCCCCACCAGTGGCACTGCTTTTCGTCAGCATGGACAGTAATCACGATCACTTCGTATCACGCGAAGAAGTTGATAATGGTATTGATCTCGAATGGCGCGCCTTGGCGGGGCCTGATCGGGTACATCAATCTGCGGTGCAGATGTCAAATTGGGCAGCTGAGACCCTTGGCGACCTGAATGCACTCCCCAGCCCTATTGCCTTCGACAGCAATCTGGATGGAACCATCACGGCCTCGGAATTCCGAATACGGCTTATCGATATATTCGGTCGGATCGATAAAAACCGAGATGGGCTTCTATCACGCGCAGAATTTCTGACAGCGCCGCGCGCAGTCGATTCCAACGAACCCACCATGCCGCAAGATAGCCAGCGCCGCGGACCTCCTCCCGGACGGCGGCAATAGATTCCAGTGTCTATCCCGAAACCCTCCGCGCTTGCTCGGATACCAGCCCTCCCGCCAGCGGCCAACAAGCCCGAAGCGTATCCGAAAGAGCCAGTGCTCCAGCCTGGCCCCAGCCTGGCAAGTCTGTGGGCCAGCGCAGGTCTCATCCGAACCGACATAACACGGGGTTTCAATGGCTTGTCAGGAGCGGCCGATGGCGCGCCTCTCGACTTGCACTTGCGCCTGCAATCTCTATCAACAGATCAACAGCCGCTTTCCCGTTATGCGGTGTATGTCTGGCACGCCGACGCAGCTGGCGAGTACTCTGTCTTCAATCGCCCGGATACAAACTATCTACGTGGTATAGGGATCACAGACCAACGAGGACGCGTAAACTTTCGGACCGTGTACCCAGGCACTTATCGGGGACGTCCGCCACATATCCATTTCGAGGTCTATCGCAGCCTGGATACTCTGGGGTTGGGAGTGGCGCCACTAATACGGTCCAGCATCCTGTTTCCCGACATGGTTTCCCGATCCGTCTATACTCGGAACCCGGCCTATGCCGATAGCTTGGACAAGTATGCGGCGCTAAGATTCCAGCTCCCGGTGCTGAACCCAACCGGTGACAAGCGCGCCGTTCAGCTGGCGAGTACGAGTGCCTCCAGCAACTCCACTCTCAGAGCCAGCTTGGACATATTCATCAATGCGGAAGAATGAACCGCGATATCGTTGTGGTTTCGCTCTACTCGACAGGAAGGTCATCACTTGCAAGAATCTTCGTGATGATCGGCTTCATCATTTCGATAAATTGCGGACGTTCATGCTCGGGATGCCTCAGCGTGCGGGCCGGAATGCCGCCAAACAAGGTAAACAACATCTCCGTCCGCAAAACAGGCGTTGTAATTCCGGCATTCTCCAGGACG
>CENS01016740.1_pt1 | contig 11463 bp, 16 predicted proteins | sample 530201 | NCBI WGS metagenome assembly CENS01 (sample SAMEA2619747, study PRJEB7988) | marine metagenome | biome: marine biome (ENVO:00000447); feature: surface water layer (ENVO:00002042); material: "saline water (ENVO:00002010), including plankton (ENVO:xxxxxxxx)" | depth 5 m | reverse complement strand
TTCTTTTTTTCTCTTAAAACTTGATTTACTATAAACCATCCGCCATAGCCTCCTGTCTGTACATTGGTGTTGTTCTTAAGGTTAAGCATCTTAACAAATCTAGCTAGTATGTCTGTTTCCTGCCACTTAATAATACCAGTCTCATGGTTACCGTAGCCTATTACTGTAAGAAGATGTGCATAAGGACTCCACCAATCTACAGCTGTCTCTACTATTGAGTCTAGATATTTAGCATTGTTGTGCTCAGGACGTATATCTGATTTGTTTCTTCTGTTATCACCTCTACCTTGCATTAAACAAAAGAAATCCCCATTAACCATAATAGGGATTGAATTGTCTAAGCAAAAATCTAAATCATTCTTTAGAAGTTTCCAGTCACATTTTGGGTTATCCCAGTGTATATCTGATAGCATAGCTATCTTTGCCCTAGTGCCCTCTAATTTTAATTCATGAATATTATCAGCATGTTTAATTAATTTCATAATTACTCTTTTATTTTATAAATACATTTAAGTTTTTTAGCATAGGTTCTTCTTATATATGCTCTTGTTCTAGTTATATCTGAATTTATTTTAACTGGTTTAGATGATATAATCAATGTATTCTTTGGTATGTTATGCCAAAGTTTATCCATCCAGCTTACAGGCATAGCTAAGTTATCTACGTAAATAATTGTTGCATCAGATATATCTGACTCAAGAATATCCTGATTCAGAAAACTAGTATTATCTAAACTTAATTTGTTTAGCTTTTCTTGTGCTATACTAAATCTCTCTTTATGTAACTCTATACCGCAGGCTTTTTTTACAGGAGTATTAGAAGCTATATAAATAACCATATCTCCTTTGCCAGAACCTAAATCATAAAATACTGAATCTGGATTGTTAAAGTGTTCTTTAAACTCATTTATTAGTGCATCTATACCTTCTGTAGTTATCTCACCATAAGTAGATCCTATAAACGATTTAGTCACTTTTTTGAATTTTGATCACCTAATATAATGTTTTTAAATGAATAATCCCTCTTTATTTGATAATTACATTTAAGACACTTTTTATTTTTTTGTTTTGTATATCCTATACAATTAGGGCAGTACCCTGTAGTTTCCACAGATTTTTTACTCATATATTATAAAACTTTTACTGAGTAAAAGATATTGGAGACTGAAAGATATTTTGTATTAATATACCTACAGGTAAAGCCGCAATGCTAATGTTAGCTCCAGAATCATTTCTTAGCTTAAAATAAAATCCTCCAGTTACAAATGGATCTAAAAGACTATTTGTATATGTTTCAAATATATATTGATTACCCGTTTCATCTTGATCACGTGCAACTTTTATTTCACTTCCTACTACAGAATCATCTTGCATACGTGTTAATGATAAAGCAAGTGTCTGAACAGAACCTGTCGCTATATTAAAGTTTACTCTTATAGTATGTAATATTCTTAAATCTTTATAGGGTTTATCCAAATCTTTAGGAATTATTATATGATCTCCAATAGATGCTGTTCCTGGTCCACCATTAAACTCACCTCCTACAACAGGTGCAAGTGTTCCTGTACCTGATGCTGTAATTGCATCTAATACAGCAGCATTAGAAAATATACTACATATTCTAATTCTACCATCTGTTCCAGAACCTAAAGCATGGGGTGTTATTCTTGGCGTTAAAGCTCTAAGAGTAGCATAATGAGTATTTACCCAATTACGAGCTGTAATAAATTGATCAGTATTAAAAGGTTCAGTATAGTTTACACCATCTATAGTTACAGTCAACACATCTCCTCCTGCTCCACCTTGAACATATACAGTTCTAGAGTTATGAATAAAGTACTCATCATAAGATGTAGTTCCATCAGAGTCTTTATCTGCTTCAGTAAAAAATGTAAAACCGTTTGCAGAATCTCCATTATTTAATGATACTGGTGCAGCTGGTGTAGCATTCCATTGTGTAGAAGAATTTACATATTGTTGAATAAGTGCATTACTTGAATTAGTTAAACATGATATATAACCAGTAATATCTTTATAATATACTTGTCTATCTTGCAGATTTAAAACACTTAATCCATTAGGGATTGCTGAAAAGTCTGCTGTACTATCTATAGTACCTCTATATTCAATTCCTGCTACTTGGTTATATCCTAAATTTAATGCTGTATATGCCATTGTTTATCCTATTATAATGTTTCCAAAATTATCTTGTGTGTATACTTGATTATTACTAATATTCATAGTATTTACTAGTTGTCCAGTAAGCATGTTTCCTGTATTTTTAACTATAGTTGCACTAATTCCTGAGTTACCAGTAATACCATATTTACCTGTATTATCAACATCTAGTGTACAGTTTAACACTTGATTGCCATTTAGCTGTAAATAAACAACTCCTCCTGCAGCTGAAGCATCTGTACTTTTAAAGTAACAGTTGTATATTAAACTGTTATCTGTTACATAACATACAGCAAAACTAGAACCACTGCTGACAGAAGAACTATGTAATTCACTTTCATCAACTGAAGCTGCTTCATTATTTTGTGTTATTACAGTACAATCTTTAGCATATGAACCATTTCTTAATCTTAATGCAGCAAAATTAACGCTTTCTGTATAACAGTCATAAACTTCTGAATTTTCTGCACTTATCCCAAAACCAGTTCCTTTAGTAACAACTATTGAGCTTTTCATTTCAGAATTGTCTAAAAAAACAGTTGGTTGATTATTTGATGGATTTGTTATTTGAAAATTACAATTTATAATTTCAGATTGACCACGTACATTTGCAGATTGAGCTGCTGTACCAGTAGTAAAACATGTGCAGTCTACAATACGTGAAAAGTTTAGTCTAACAACATATTCTGTTTCAAAAGTACAATTAATTATTTCACAACCTGATACATCAATTGCAGTACTACCATTTCCACCTAACCATCTACCTCCATAAATTTTTGTATTTATTAAACCAGAGACTTTATGAAATAGTAGCTTAGTAGCATTTATAGACTCTACATCATAGAAATAAAGAGATACATCATTTACAAGAAGGAATACGCAACCTTCTGTAAGTGCAGCTCCTGTAGCATTTGTTCTTTCTAGTACACCATTATAAAATGATGCCTCCATTGGACCAACTGTATCAAACATATTTGTTGTATCTGCTACATCATAAGTATACTTATGTCCATTTAAGTTTATATTTACTCCATCTTTTAAAGTAATTGTTCCTGATACAGATTCAGTATAACTATCAAAGAATATAATAGTATCTCCTGCAGTAGCTGCGGTCATGGCAGCTCTTAAAGATGTATAAAAAATATACCATCCTGAACCATCAGGTATGCCTATTATGCCCGTAGGCATACTTCCACCAGGAAGTTGTATTAAAGTTCCCATATTTATTCAATAATAGTAATTAATAATTCTGCTGAAGTAGATTGTACAGGAAGAACACCAGTATTAGTATTCCAATAAAAAGAATTAGTTGGAAAAAAGTCTTGCTCTGGAGCATTGATATTTACAACTTCTCCTGGTTTTATTGTCCAATCAGATCCTGATGTTACTATATCGGCATCTACTGCACCTACATTAGCAATAGAAATTGCTTTAATAGCAGTAGTATTTGTACCAGTACCAGTTGTTCTTTCTACTGTTGGGGTTCTTTGAGCTCCACCTGATATATAACTTATAGTACAGTTAGTAAAATCAGAAAGAGGATAAGCTGTACTATCTCCAGGAAGATAATATACAGGTGCTTCAAATGCTCCAGTATCTGTATTAAATACTCTAACTTCTAAATATATTTTATCTCCTGTATGTGGATCTGGATCTGGATCTGGTCCTGGGCAGCTAATATTTACAACCTTAGCCTCATACTCTTGAGCTTCTGTTGTAGTATTGATAGCATTGATGATACCTTCTAATCCTTTAAGCATTCTATATTGCCAAGGCCAATTAGTACCTTTGCCACCATCTGTTTTTAAATTTCCTATTGACATTTTATTTTATTTTCTAATTATGAAATCTATATTTAGTTGCATTATACAATGCTTCATGTTCTGCTGCATCTAAAGTTTTATTATAAAATCCTGATATATTTATCATGCCCCTAAACTGACCTTTGAGGTTAGAACCGTCTGTATAGTTACCTAATTGTATACCTGCACCACTACCTTGCATTCCTACAAAAGGATTTGCAGAAGGTGCTGTAGAAGTACCTATAGGTTGACCATCTAAATAAAAACTAGCAGTTTTTGATGGAATATCATAGCTAAATGCTATAAAGTGCCATTCATCTTTTAAATCTGGTACAGCACTAGATGTATAAACATAAGTATACTGTGAACCTGTTGTCTGTTGAGTTCTACCTCTATATACAAGTTGAGTTCCTGTTACATCTATTCCAAATACACCATTATTAGTTCTACCTGCAATTCTACCAAATACTGCATAAGTATTTGGAGTCCAGGATCCAATAGCAGGTGTAGTTGATCTATCTAGTTTAACCCATGCAAAAGCTGTATGATTTTTTAAATCAGTTATAGCGCTACCAGGTCTAAAAGGTAACCTTACAGTCTGACTAAATACACTGCCATCACTACCATCAAACCTTAGATTAGTGCCTTCAAAAGAAGTAGTATAAGCTTGAGGATTAGGTGAGGTAGATATTTTACTCAGCTTTCTGTTTTGAAAAGCTTTAAAATCTGAATTACTAGGTCTTACTGAATAGTTACTTAATACACCTTGCTCCCACTGCGGACCCCATATGTATACACCTGATGAGCCATCTCCTGTATAAGAAACGTTACCTGTCCCATCTGCAAGATAAATAAAAGTTCTGCATGTAGCTTGATTAGTTGCTAAACTGTTAAAAGTAAGAGTGTAGTATATTCTATACCAACCTCCACCTGCATCAATTACACCTACTTCATCTGCTTGTGTATTTATTTGAGTTAATGTAGATGTAGCAAAGTCATATATTACACCATCATTATCAGGACCTGTATTTTTATGAGAGATTCTTATTTGTCTTGCCGCTCCTGGAGCTGCTTTAACATATAAAGAATATGTTATTTGTTCAGGTGGTCCAGTATTTACACCTTCAACATTTAAGTCAAATCTTAAACGATGTTCAGAAGTACTAGCATCTTCTTGTAATAAAACTGTATCTGTTCCTCCTCCTGGATCAGTTACTGCACCTGAAGGAACTTTAGTTACATTAAACAATCCAAAAGTGCTTCCAGGCAAAGTCCAATCTGTTCTAACATTAGAGCTACTAGAATCATTAGTAAAATCTACAGTACCAGTAAATAAATTTTTGTTAGCTGCTATACTGTTGATAGCTTCTGACCTACCAAATGATAATGGGCTAGAAGGATCTAGCCACAAAATCAATTCATCCGTGTCTATATTTCTTCTAACTGGAATCATATTATGTTACTTGTTGCATGTTTTCTAATGCTGTGATATAAATATCAGTCCCATCAGAAGTACCTTTCATTAATGTTATACCTGATATAACGGGTTGTAAACCATTATTAGTATATATATTAGTAGGGGCACTTTGTAAAGTTACAATAGCACCTATTGTGTTGTCTATAATAAAAATATAATCTCCTACACCTAAGTTAGTCATTTCTATTGTAGTAGGTCCATCTATTGTAATAAGAAATGTATTTCCTGTAGATAAATCTAAAATTGGAGAATCTACTCCTGGTATAGTTAAAGACACAGGAGGTGTCCATAAACTAGCTCCAGCTGGACCAATAGGGCCAATTGGACCTTGTGGACCATCTAGACCTTGTAATGCTAAGAAATCCCAGTTAGCTGTATCTGTATCTGGAGGAGTGGCTGATGGTCCAACTGCATTTGCTGCAACATAGCTTGATCCATTATAGAATACAACATCATTTGCACTATATGCTGTAGCTGCACTCCATGTACCAACAAAGTTTAATCCTGCTGCACCTACTGGGCCTGCTGGTCCTATAGGTCCTTGTATACCTTGAATACCTTGAGGTCCTTCTGGGCCTGTAGGTCCTGCTGGACCTTGAGGACCTGCAGCACCTGCACCTACTTGATCTTGTAAATCAGAGAACTTTATAGCTGAATCATAGTAAGTAGATTTATTTTTTACATCTCTTACTCCAATACCAATTAAATCACCACCTTTGAGTGATGTTTTAATTCTGTTTCTTTTAATGATATTATAAAAGTTACTTATATTTCTTAACATAGTTTATTATTTTCAAATATTATAAAACTGATCCGTTAGTACAATACCAATTAGTTCCATCACTTATACAAGTAGTTGTAGAGTAAAGAAGTGTTGGTAATGCTTTAGTACCAGATCCATTAAGTTGTGCTCCTCCTGAACCAACTAGTGTTACAGTGTTAGTATCAGCTACTCTAATTAAAACCACTTTTTTTCCTGCTACATTTAAAGCACTATTTAAATAGATAGATCCACCAGGAGAAGATGCAGAATAAAATATTATATCAGTAGTTACACTAGGATCTGCGGCAGCATCTACTGTAGTAGTTGTATTATCAAGCAAAGAAGATAAATCAACAAATAATGTAGGAAGTCCTTCATTTCTAGTTAACTCTAAAGTACTACCGTTTAGTGCTGCTCCAGTTACATATGAATCAGCAATACCTGTTATATCTATTGTTCCAGCATCGTTTCTAGTTAAAGTAATAGTATTACTTACATCATCATATACACCACTTACTACAAACGTGTCTGTATTTATTGATGCTAAGTCAACTGTTAGTGTAGATAATCCAAATCTATCTAATTCTAAAAGTGTTCCGTTTAAAGTTGCATTTGTAAGATAGTTGTTTGTATCAACAGCTAATGAAGATAAATCAACTGTAAGTTGAGGTTGCCCTTGGTTTCTATCTATCTCTAATGTTAATCCGTTTAATGCTGCATTTGTTACAAAAGTATCTATACCAGGAGGAGTAACTAATGAAGATAAGTCTACTACAATTTGAGGCTGACCATTATTTCTGTCAATCTCTAAATCAGTACCGTTTAAAGAAGCAGCTGTTACAAATGTATCTGATAATGCACCAATTGATTGCCATGTACCATTACCTGAAGCATCAGAAGTTAAAACATAACCATCAAATGCTCCGTCAGATATTTGAATAGTTTCAGTTGTTGTTTTACCAAATACTTCAACTTCATTACCTGCTGCTTTTAATAAATTACTTCTACCACTAAGATTTGTTCCATTACCTACAATAAAAGCTCCTTCTGTAGTATCCTCAAGGTTATATCTTCCAGTAACAAGAGAATGATTACCATCAGCTATAGTATAATATCCTTCAGAATGAGCAGCAAGACCGTTTGCTATTGTAAATTGGCCTTCAGCATGAGAAATGGGACCACTTGAGTCTGTGCCTTCTCCTTCAGCGTGAGAAGCTACTCCACTAGAGGTTGTTAGTTGACCTTCAGCATGTGAACCTTGACCACTAGCAGTTGTTGATTGACCTTCCGCGTGAGAATGAAATCCATTAGCTAGTGTATTTGATCCTTCAGCGTGAGCATGTTGAAAACTAGCTGTTGTATTATTACCTTCAGCATGAGAATAATTACCAGTAGCATTTGTAAATTGACCTTCAGCATGAGAAGCATATCCATCTGCGGTTGTATTATCACCCTCAGCGTGAGACTTGTCTCCACTTGCAGTAGTAGCAAATCCTTGAGAGCTGGAATGATCACCACTTGCAACTGTTTGAAGTCCTCTAGCAAAAGCAAAGGAACCAGTAGCCTCATTAAATGGACCTATTTCAAATTGGTCATTAATCAGTACGGGTTTTGCTAAAGTATAACTACTTATTCCATCTACTTGTATTAAACTAGGCATAATTTGTTTTTATTAATCAGTTATTTTTAAAGTTGTACCTAAAGGTATTATAAGCTTAGTATTATCTTTAACTTCAAGAGGACCAGAAAATTCATAGTCATCACAACCTAAGCATACTACGTTTTCTACATCTTTATCAGAAATAGCATCAATATCTTGTTGTTTAAGTTGTACTGCTTTTTCCATTTATGGTTGTTTTACTACGTGTACTGCACCTGAAGGTCTACTATATAGCTCTCCCACTTTTAATCCAGCCTCTATAGCATCTGCATCACTTGCATATTCTCTTTGTGTCATTCTTAATATCTCATTAAGATGACCAAACTTAGCTGGAGCCATATCCTCACCCTTTTTAAGGTAAGGATCTGGAGACTGTGGGACAAATCTTGCTGGCATGACTATACTTTACCTTTCTTTCTATCAATAGCACCTTTTGCACCATTAATTCTATCTTGCTTAGTTCTCTTTTTTACAGGATCCAGTGGAAATATTTCACCTGCTTTACCACCTTCTTTTTGCTCTAACTGCTCTTCATAAATTTTTGTATAATTTCTAGGAGCATAAAATGCATAATTTTTAGGTGTGATTGAAACTTTTCTTTCACTAATAGTTTTTCCTGATTCTGCTGCAGGCCACATACCCTCTTCTTTGTTTATTACTCCTTTAATAGTATCTTCAGCTAAAACTTCAGTAAATGCACCTTCGTCTTTATACTTGTATTCTACTTTTACTGCAGCTTCCATAGTTTTAATAGGAGTTTCTTTTTCGTTAGTTACCACTAACATTGCTTTTTCTGCCATTGTGTTTTATTTTAAAATTGAATAAATTCTACTTTAGTACCTTGATTTACTGCAAATTCAATATCTACATATACTTCAGCATCAATATTAGTATCATCTCCACCTACTGCTAAAGTATTATCAAGAATCATAAATAAATAGTTATCATCAATACCTGATATAGTAGGATCTTGGTTAATATATGCAAGTGCTGGTTGTTTACTTCCAGTTCCTGATGTAACAACAGATGTAGCAGAAGCTTCTACTGGAGTTGCGCTATTTGCTACAGCTGTATTTGTATAACCACCAATTAAACCAGCTATATCATCTGCTACAATATTTGTAGACTGTTTAGTAATAATCAAGAAACCTTCTTCTACATTAACTAATCCTAAAAACTCAGCATAGGCGTTTGCGCCAGATAAAAACATCCAGCTTTTTAAAGAGTATACATCATATGCATCTCCTAAATAAGTAAATGATTTGTTCTCTAACTTTGTACAAGAAGCTTGTGTTCCCAAAGGAGATGCTTCTGGATTTGATAATTCAACTGTACTTCTAAGACCTACTGCTCTAAGAAAGTAATCTACGCTTGTGTTTAGGTACTGCCAAAGCTGTCTTCTCTTAGCTTTGAACTCTTTCAAGACTGCTCCGCCTTGTGTAAATCCTGTTGATGCCATTTTAAATTTTGTTTTTAATAAATATACTACTTATAATATAAGAAAAATATTTCATAAAAAAAAGCCCCTAGAGAATTCTAAGGGCTTTAAATTAGCTTGTCGGAGAAATCATGAAGAACAAGGAAACAAGCTAATCAAAAATCATCCTGTATATTATATATGCTAATACAGCACATACAATATATCCTACAATACCTAATATCTTACCTTCTCTGTCTGGTACTTTTTTACCTGTAGTAGTATCAATTATATCTTTTACCAAAGCATTAGATATAACAAACAATACAGTTAAAGTAAATAAAGCAAGTATTAATAATAAAACTTTCATTATTTCCAAATCATTACAATATCATGTACAGTTACCATCATCTTGATAGCGCCCTCCATGTCAATAATCTCAGCATTATGTAAAGCTCCTGTTCTTACGTAAACTTTATCTCCAGCTTTTACATCTTCCACATCAGCGCCAACAGCATGTACATTTAAATGCGTCCATTCCTTCATCATATCCTGTTCTTGCTGTTTCTCCATATCTTCAGTAAGTATTAGATCTAACTTACCTTCTTCTTGTTTCTTCTCAGGCTTATCTAACATAATCCTGTTTCCTCGTAGTATAAAATTCATTTGTGTTGGTTTTAGACAAATATAGAAATTAATTTTTAATCTGCAACATACCGTCTCTTATAACCCAACCTTTGTAATCTTCTTTTACTTCTTGACCCATCATATTGTAGATCTTACCATCCGCATCCTTTTTACGGTATACATAAACAGGATACCACGATTCTTGATATCCATCAATATCAGTCTGCTTTAATCTATAGTAAGTGTAGTTATACAAGATTGATTCATCTTTGTATTTATACTCTTGCAAGCTTGTAGAGAAACCTGCAGAAGGTATGTCAGCTAATTTAGTCCAAGAAGATGTATCTACTGCTCTATACACAGAGAAGTAATCACTGTTATACTCTGACGCTGTAGACCATTCTAACTCTACACCATCATCAACTATATTCGCTTGAAAGTCTAATAACTCCACAGGAAGAGGTGTAGGATTGAGAATATCTAAAAAAGCCACATGTGCATACTTACCATTAACATTACCCTGACCATAAGTAAGTAGATCAAAGGTTAACCTTGTAACAGTATTTGGGATAGTAACCTGGAGAAGTCCATTAAAACCAGTAAGATCAAAGTAAGACCAAGTGCCATCAAATAAATAAAGTCTAAACTCATCACCACTACGGAGACTAATATCTTGAAACCATAAGAGATCAACCTGACCGTAGGATGTAAAATCATATACAGGAGATTCAAATATAAGCCAAGTGTTTTTAGGATATGTTCCAGTGATGTTATAACACAGTTCACCAGAGTGGGAACCTGTATTACCCCCTGGACTAGTCCACAGACCAGGACCATCAAAGCTATCAAAAGGTTCACTAATCTGCCCATATATACCAAGTATAAAGAATAAAAATAAAAAAGTCAAATAATGTCTCATACTATAATATAACAATAAAGGAGCATTTGGCCAAGGGCTACGGTAATTGAAACACTGCATATGATAAGTTGTAGTGGGTCTTTACTTTTGAAACCCCCGCCCTGTTGTAAATTGGTTACCACCCCCCTTGTTTTTAAAACCAAATTACTTTTTTTCCAAAAAGAATTCAATTTTTTTTCTACAGTGAAATGTTTTACTATGCTGTTACTTTCCCTAGCCATTAACTTAAATTGAATTTATAAAATATATTTTATGTCATACAATTGGAAGAAACATGTCAAGCATTCTTCAAGGAAGAATGTTAACAAGAGAGTTGCAAAGCACATACAGCTAAAGCTGTTGGCCATGCAAGAAAGAGAAGCCCACTTCTTATCACAGCAAAATGCTGAGATGAAGCAGATGCTCCTCAACATCACAAGAAAATGGAGAGATTAAAATCTCTCTTTTCTTTTCCTCATCCTAGCCCTTAACTTGAGTTGAGACATTGTCATTAAAATTCCAAGGTTGCAACCCTCTTAACAGAGTAAAGCACGATTTGCAATAGTGCTAATTATACAGAACATTGGAAGCAATGAACCCCTAAGTGGGTCATTGTACTGTAGGCAATGTTTCTTTTCTTTT
>CENS01017629.1_pt1 | contig 11492 bp, 12 predicted proteins | sample 530201 | NCBI WGS metagenome assembly CENS01 (sample SAMEA2619747, study PRJEB7988) | marine metagenome | biome: marine biome (ENVO:00000447); feature: surface water layer (ENVO:00002042); material: "saline water (ENVO:00002010), including plankton (ENVO:xxxxxxxx)" | depth 5 m | reverse complement strand
AAAAAAAAGTATTTTAAAAAAAACGATGTGTGTCTGACGCACACAAAAAAATTTTAAAAAAATAGTTTTTTTCATTTTAGGGACAAATTTGAAATCCTCAATTCTATATTGAAGTATAGATAAAAATTATGTATATTAATCAAACTTTATAATAAATTCTTTTCTAGTAAATTTTACTTTTCCTTTCAGTAATCTATCAGCATATCTTTTATTATTATAATCTAATAAGTGTTTCTTATTCTTTTCATAATATATTTTCCTATACATTTTGGTTCTAGAACCATACATTTTCATTAATATATCAGATAATTCCATATTAAAATATTATATATAATATTATGGATAATAAATTTTATTTATGTAAATAATATATGAATCAACATTATTATATAACTCAAAGAGATGGATGAAAGAAACTTATGATTACTTAATTAAGTAATACATACCGAAGTAATAAATTCAGTTGTAGATGGGGGAATAATCATATCTTTTATTTTCATATGTTCTTTTTTGAACTTTTCTTTATCAACAGTATTTTTTCCGTGAACAACTGCAGTCATTGTAAGAAAAGGGTCTGTAGTTTCAATTGTTTTTTTTTTACAAGTTTTGGTTATTCCAACTCCTTCTGCTCTACTGCTATTGAGGAATCCTTGTGTTTTATTATACCAAGATTTTGTAAACATCATTGTTGCTTCATGAATTAGAGTTTTACATTTTGCATCAAGTCCATAGAAATCATCGCTAGTATAAGGAGGATAAATAAAGATCATCTTTTCACAACCTACGCAACCTGCTTTTTTTTTTTTAAGTGTTTCATATGAATGAGATATATAAGTTTGTTCATATAAATCATCATCATCCATAAATACCACCACATTATGATTTGATTGTTGCACTAGTAGATGTCTTTTTAATCCAATACTAAGTCTTTTTTTATTTCTTATTAATTTTAATTTGATTGGTTTAATATAATCTTTGAATGTATTATAATCTTCTATAAGAGGTTCATCTCCGTCATCGTATATAACTAACTGTAAATTTTTATGAGGGTAATTCTGAACTTTAAGATTTTTAATAATGAAAGGTAAAAATTTTCTACGATTATATGTTGGCATCAATATTGATATTTTTTCATTCATGATATAATATATTAATATATAATATTTATGATGCAAACCACCAACCATTCTTTAATGCTTCTTCTCTTTCTATTTTTTCTTTTTCTTCTTTTTCAATTTTTCTAATATAATCTTTTATAATTGATAAATCTGATTTGATACAAATGACATCAGTCTTCAGTTGGTTTATATTCCTATTAATAGAGTGTAAAGTATTTCTCACATCATCTATTGGTTTTGTGACTATTTTATTTTCAGTCATTTATATTATAATGAAATATTTTTTTATAAAATATTTATTACAAAAATAAATATTTTAATTATCTATAAATGAATAGTATTCAAACACCAAGACCCTTACCAGATAATATTGATGATTGGAGTGAAGAAATTGAAGACCTATTATCAGAGTGGGGTGAGATTGCGATGTGCTATGCCTATTTACATAATTTTTCACATCGTAAATATCGAAAAAAACATCATCATTTACAAATACCTATAATAATATTATCAACACTAACCGGAACAGCTAACTTTGCTACAGAGAGTTATATTCCAGAAGATTTTCAAAAAGGTTTCTCTGCGGGTGTGGGGACATTAAATATTGTTTGTGGTATTCTTGGAACACTTGCTTCATTTTTAAAATATGCGGAAACAATGGAGGCAAGTAGAATAAGTGCATTATCTTGGAGCAAATTAGGACGAGCAATTGAAATTGAATTAAGTATTCATGATAAGAAAAGAAAACCCTGTAGAGATTTCTTAAAAGTATGTAGAGCAGAATATGATAATCTATTGGAATCAAGTCCTAATATTGATTTAGATATTATTACAATGTTTAATAAAAAATTCAATCATAAATATCCTAATGTGAGGAAACCTATTATATGTAACGGTTTAAAAGAAATAACACCTTATAAGCAACAACGTGTGTCATCAGATGATAAGGAATTTCTTGATGCCCAAGATGATACCCAAGATGATACTCAAGAATCAATCAGTATAACTATAAATGAAAACAACGAAAATAATGACGAAAATAATAATAATAAAATAATAAAATAAAAGGAAATATTAATAGGAAATCAATTATACAATAATTTATAATGAAATATAATTAAATTTTAATAAATATTTAATAAATAATTAAAATATTTATATATATTATAATGGATTTTTTACCAGAGGTCAAAATGGATTTTATACCAAGTGATGATGAAAAAGAAGAAAAAGAAGATATTATTGATAAAAACATTGAAGATTTTGATGTTGAAAAAGATATAACTCAAGAAGAAATAAATAAAACTAAAACTGAAGAACCAGTTGAAGAACCTGTTGAAGTAATTCCTAAAGCAAAATCAAAACGTGAAGATATGAAAGTTGAGGAGATATTTAATATGCCAAATAATAATGTTGTTAATGATCCAAATGTTAAATTAACTAAAAAAGGAAAACCTAGAAAGAAGAGACCTCCTATGACTGAAGAACATAAGCAAAAGTTAGCACTTGCGAGAGAGAAGGCGATGGAAGCACGAAAGAAAAAGGCAGAAGAAACAAAAAAGCAAAAAGATTTAGATAAACAAGAAAAAGAATTATTAAAACAACAAAAAGTAAAAAGAGTCGAAAGATTAAAGAAAGAAGTTGAAGATGATGAACCAAAAGAAATTAAAAAGGAACAAATGTTTACTAAAAAAGATTTAGAAGATGCACAGCTTAATGCTATTATGAATTATGAAAAAATTCGTAAAAATAGAAAGGAAGAAAAAAGACTTAAACAAGTTAAAGAACAAGAACAAGAATTATTAAAACGACAAATCAGAAGAGCAGTTAAACCACCAGAGGAATATAATCCATTTAATGGATGTTATTAATGACCGTTTTCTAAACTTTCACAATACGTTTCCCAAACTCTAACACATTGATTTAATGTTTCACACCAAGTATAACCACAACTTATACAACAACCATTTTCATCATAAGGAGATTTTATCATTTGATTAAGTATCAAAAAAATATAATACATTTATATATTAATATATTAAATTTATTTTAGTTTAAACATTTTTTTATATTGTTTAATATTATTATTAAGAGATAATGAATCACCCCATAAAATATAATAAGAAAGATAAGAAGGTGACATATATGTTCCTTTTTTTAAGTTCCCTTTATGACGACTTCTATATTTATCTCTCCGTGATTTGTCTTTGTGCATTGTATAGTCTTCATACCTGTCGTCGCCAAATTGTGCGGTTTTTATTTTCTTACCGTTATCGTCAAAAAAAATTGCTTTGAGTTTTTTATTCTTAGCAGTGCCTTTTTCAATAATCATTTTTACCATTATTATATTATCATAAAAGATTCTTTTTTATTAAAAGATTTTTAAAAAATCTTAATCAAACATTTCGTAATAATCAGAAAAGTCTGGTGTGGATTCTTTAACTAAATATTTATCTACAATCTGTTTTAATTTTAATTCATCAGCAAAATCTTTTTCTAATGATTCAATCAATTCAGAGTAACTCCATTCTTTAATAAAATCATTACAAATAAAATTATCCCAGAAATCCCAATCTCCTTTTTTCCATTCTCTAGAATAGTATTCATTATGTTGTTCTTCAGTCCATGCAGTATAAACTAAAAGCATTTTATATTATATAATAATATTTTAATAATTAAATTTTAATTTTCATTTTTTTTTATTTTTATTTTTTTTTTTATTTTCATCAAATTCTTCTTCAAGTATTTCCTGAATAATACTACGAGGTGTAATCTTTGTTTTCTGAATCTTATATATGACAGCAGATGTTTTATCTACATTAGCATATCTACCATCACTATCGTGTATTGATGTTGTAATATCTGCTATCATAGTTGGTTTAGTAACAGTAAAAACCATATCACTAGGATTACCTAAGAAATAATCACTAGCAGCACTATATTTATCCACCACAGAAATTATTGGAAGATTCGCCCCTGTAGGATTTCCTCCTATAGCACTATGTCCTTCAATAATATCACTTCTAATTGTATAATAAGGTCTTAATACTGATTTTTGAATATCTGTAGCAGTAATAGTTGTGCTTTGTGTTAATACATTAACTTCACTCCATAATTCTAAAGGAGATGCTTTAGATGGATTATTTCTATCGGTATCAGTAGGATCATTAACAAGAACCCATAAATGATTATTAGCGGGAGCACCGCCCGTTGCCCTATAATTTACAACACAATTAGGATATGGTAATGAAGTGTAATACATAATAGCACCAAACTCATTACTAATATAATTTTTAGTATCAGTTGTAACTACTTCTGCATTAGTAGTAGGTCTATATAATAAATCACTATTTTCATTATCAACTCTTTTAGTTAAAACATTTAATCGTGTTGGTGGAGCATTTACAGCACCATAATCGAAACCAAGAATATCCCATAAATTATCCTCCCAATTACTTTCATCAAAACCCCAATCTTCTATATAAATACCACCATGAGAATCAAAAATAGTATAAGGTTCTATATTTTGATTATATCCTTCATATTTTTGAGTATTTGTTCCTTCGGTGTCATAGGTATCATAAGTATCTTTTGGTGTTTCGGGATAAACATTAGTCCTGTATGCTTGATCATTATCACTATAAGGTTTAAATGTTGGAGAGAAACCATAAGCGGGAGGTCTAGGATTAATTTTATAAACTGTTGTACCCGCTTCTTGATTTTTTTCGGGTGGTTTAATTGATCTATCAGCACTATTTAAACCTGGAACTTGAGTTTTACTATTTACAAAAGCAGCAGTATTACCAGCTTGTCTTTTATTACCAGTATTATTAGCAGTATGAAATCTTGATAATTCAAATCGATTTGTTTCATTATTATATCTTATTTCGGGATTATTAGCACCAATATAAGTCATAGTTTGGTATGGATTTAAATCTGTTACTTCACTTAAATTATTGGGACTTCTAATAAAATTAATTAAACTTGGAAATCTATAAGTTTGACCCGGTAGTAAATGACCCGCTGCATCTTGGAATGTAGATACAACACCAATATCAGTATTAGTATAACCACTATATGGTGTAATTATTCCTGTTGAATATGCTGTTGCGTGATGATCGTATCCTATTCTTCTACCTCTTTCAATATTTACAAAACCAGCAGCTCCCGGAGTTGTAAAAAGTTTTCTAGGAAGTCCTCCAACACCATTACATTTAATTGTAATAATATAAATATCGTCTAATCTATTACCGGCAGCATCATAATTAGCAATTTTCTCTGGAGCAGCAAAACCATAATTTAAAACATTTTGTGCTTGTGAATTAGTTGGTTCATAATATACATCTCTAAACTCGTCGTCATAATTGAAGAAACAAGGTAAAGTTATTTGTTCTTCACCATTATTAGGTGCTGCTTTATCAACATACATATCCTCACCAAAAGTTTCATTATGTTTGGCTACTGCTGGATCAGTTGTTAATTCATTCATGTGAAAAAATCTACTATTCTCGATTGTTGGTAAAGTTAATCCACCTAATTCTCCAACACTATATATTTGACTTTCTCTTAATGTATCCCATATCTCGGGATATAATGCTTGTGTATCAAAAAAATCTCTAATAATTTTAAGATTCGCTTCAGTATATAAAACATTTATGGTTAAACTTGTGTCTACATTACGTGGATTTGCTACTGTTGTTGTCCTTTCACTATAAGTTTGGAAACCTTCAAAAGCATCTAATCTATTAATTATAATAGTACCAGTTGCGTCTCTAATGATTGGTTGTTGTAAGTTTAATAATTGATGCATTTCTCTACCTTTTTCAAATATCTCTGGTCTCTTAACTGCGATATATCCAAAAGTAGCAATATAATCTACTGATAATTGAGATATATTAGCATCTGTAACTGGTAATACTTGTGCAGCATATGCCGTTAAAGTTGTATCACAAACATTATAAATATTTTGTGCGTTTATGGGTTTATATGTATTAGTTTCAATAGTTTTTGTAATTGCTCTAACATTTCTATCATGATCATAAATATTAAATATATCCTCATTTTTAGTTTCGGTTAATTGTTGAGTAATCTGTCCCGCTACGGCACTTGGAGTATTGAATCCTTTATTTACTTCAATATCAAGTTTCTCTCTATATCTAATATAGTTTGCTTCCTGAATAATACCATTATGATATTTTTTCGGGAATTGTTCAGTATCATTATTATTACCATTATCTTTAGCACCAACACTATAAGCAATTTTATCTTTTATAAATAAAGTGTATCTTGTATTATCTATTTTTTGTTTAAAAATATGTGCTGTCCCGTCAGTTGGTTTTCTACCCCAATCAGCAAGTAAAAAACAACCCTCATTAACAACTCTTCTACATGCTCCTTCAGTAAAACTATCGCCAGATGTATATTGCAGAGGATAATTTCTGCCTACTTGACCTCTAACTGAATAAGTAGAATTAGATATCATTCTTCTAGGTTGTTGAATATAATTAGGATATTCATTACTGGTAATATAATAACCAATAACTAAAGGTGCTAAATTATCTCTTAAATCTACTGTATCATCACTTTTTAAATTTGTTGTTATACTTCTATAATATCCCAATCTATATTTAGGATCATAAACATTATCCATTTTGTAATATTTATCTCCATAATTTATATCACAATATGGAGCAACGGCATTCTTACCTCTTGTTTCACCTTTAAACTCTATTGTTTGTGGTTGTCCAGCACCAACTTCACTTATAAATGCTCTTTCTAAAGATATTCTGTCACCAACATCTAATTTAATTGTTTCTTGTAAAGTATTTGTAAACACTGCGGGATTTGAATCATTTCCACTTTTGCTTTCAACACTTGCTAATCTATTACAATTAATAAGTTTAACATCTACATATTCTGACATTAATATATATGTTAAAAAGATTTAAATTAATTTAAATAAATTAATAAACTTTTTTTAAAAAAAAGTTTAATGAAAAAGAATGTTTTTATTCACTTGTAATAAATTTTTTTTCAATTAACATTTCATATTTTTCTTTATGTTTTTCTTTGAAAACATCTATCTTATCTTTTTTTTTATAATAATTGAATAATGATTTATTTTTAATAAAATCTTTATTATCATCATAATTCTGTTTTCTCTTTTCTTTATAACCTTCATTATAATGTTTTTTTGCTCTTTCACGATTTTTTAATTTAAATTCCTCTTTAGTCTTAGTTACTTCATGATAATATTTATTTTCTCTTTGTCTTTTATTTTTATAGTTTGTTAAGATTCTTGCTATTTGTTCTGCTGTTAAATCCATTTTCTATATATTATATATAGATTTTAATTTTTTAAATAATTTATTATCTCTTTTCTCTCACGTGAAAGCATACGATTGTTTTCCCAGTAAGTGCTGTGCATAATGTTTCATTTTCATAAACAATATCAACATCAAAACTATTAATAAATAATTCTGTAGGATTATTTAGTGAAATATATGTTTTTTCGTGAGGTTCAAAATATAAACCTCCTGTTTCATTTCCACTATTATCAAAACGAGGCAAATGTGCTACAATTTTAGATAATGTTCCTTGTCTTGCATTCATAGAATTCTGAGTAAAATTATTCAATCTAATAAATAATGAAATATTTGCTATAAGTTTAGGAACTGAACTACTTTCTGCTGAAGATGATAATAAACTTACATTTACTGGTCGTGATACTGGGTCACCTAGGAAACCTAATGTAGATTGAGTATTACATAATTCTGTATTAGTTCTACCATAAGCATCACTTCTAGCAGTTATAATAACAAAATCATACTCTTCCATACCTCCAGAAGCATTTACGTCACTTGGAGGTAATAAACCATTCGCACCAATACCGTGATTAGTTGTTGTTCTACTAAAATTATTCCAATCTCTTAATTCTAATTCTCTACAGAAAGTAGTTTGATTATAATGTTGTGACCATCCCCACCAATCATAATTATAATATCTAGCAGCATCATATTTAGGATAATTCGCATAATGTTGAATACTTTCTAAAGAAATAGTTCTACTATTTCCTGCTGTAGCACCAGATATTCCTATAACTGGATACATTGCCCATTTAGTGGCATTAGTTGGATTCAAACATTGATTCTTCGTGGCACCCGCTGCTTGTAATTTTGAAAAATCACATAATAAATCTTCTGTTCCTGCACCAGTTGGATTAACCATATATATTTCAAGTTCTTCATTATTTAATACAAATTTTACTTGTTCATATCCACTACCATTAGTTTGTATATTATATTTAGTAGCAAATTTAGCATTATGTCCTCCAAAATATGTAACCTCATTAACAAATATACCAGTTCCTTGTGCTTGTGCGGTTCTTGAACCCGATTGATAAACTCTCAATTCATTATTTTGTCTCATAACACAAATATCAGCATACCTGAATTGTCCACGTGCTTGAACACCAGATAATGCATTATTAGCGGGAGCATCAAAATATGTTGGTGTATAATCAAAATTGCCATCACCATTATCTCGTGGTAAATTAATTCTTGATAAACCAACCATCCAATTACCACCTCCCCCTTGTGCATCACTAAAATTGAATATTGCTTCACCCCCATTTTGAGATAAAGGAAATTCTCTATTTTGAACATAACAACCATTAGCACTCGTTGGAGTTATAACTCCTCCCGCTTGTGTAAATGGATATCTTACATCATCATTATTTTTATTAAGACTAGTCCAAACTATATCTGCTTTTGCTCTTTTAGTTAGTGCCGTTGCTTGAGTGGCAACAAATGAAAATCCTTTAAATGATTGATTACTACTATCATGAATATCACTAACAACAACACTTGTAGAATCAGTTCCATTAATTAATGAAGGATGAAAAATTGCTTGATTAATGCCTTTCTGAATTTCTCCAACCATATCAGTTATATTAACTTCATTCTTTTCATCTCCTGCACGAAAAGCATCTCCACTTCCGATAACTGCTCTAAAAGGAACAGTAGTTGAATTAGCAATATTATTATTATGTAAACCATCAACAACTGTTCCAAAATAAGTGCAAAAACCACTATTAGTTCTATCAAGAATAAATAAACCATTTTTATTTATTTTAGCACTTTGTAATGCTATTTCACTATTAGGAGGAATTCGCATAGTGTTAAGTAATCTATTTTGATAAGAAAAAGGTTTAAAAGCATTTGAGGTCTGTGGTGTGTTCTCTGTGCCTTGATTAGAAGTTATTATTAAACTCATTTTATAATATATATATTATAAAAAAATATTAAAAAAAATTTTAAATTTTTTAATTAAATAATAATATAATAAATATTATAATGCCAAAAAAACAGAAAAAGAATGTATATGTAAAACCAACTACAAATAAAGATAAGATTCAGATTGATATAAAAAAATCTTTGGAAGATGATAAAAATATAAAACCAGAAAAAGTTTTTGAAAATTATTCAAAGGAAAAACCTAAAAAGAAACCTAAATCTAAAAAGAAATATTAATATATTTGACTATTATGGATTTGTCCCTAAATCCAAAAAAAAAGTTTTTTTTTAAAAATCGATGTGTCCCTCTAAAACACACATTAAAATTTAAAAAATAGTTTTTTTCATTTTAGGGACAAATATTTGTCCCTATTCATCATCACTCAAATCATCTAAATTAAGTTCATTATCTTCATCACTTGTTGAAAATGTAAATCTTTTCAAATAATCTATAATTAAATGTTTCCTGAATAAAACAATTCTATTACCATTATATTTAACATCAAATTTAATTCCATTTACATCTTCCATTTGTTTCTTAAATGATTGAGATTTAAATTGTCCATATTTTAATAAATGATTATCCTGAGCCCAAGAATCATATATTTTATATAAATCTTTTGCTTTAATAAAATATCCTTTTATTTTACCTTTTGACTCTAATATATCAAATCCACATTTAGTAATTTCATTATCAACAAATACATCTCTCAAATATCTAATATGATGAGGAATAGCAGATGAAACAGCACTAATATAAGCATCTGTCATTGGTCTATCTCTTTGTGCATCCCATTTAGAAATATCACGTCTTAATAAATATGTATATAAACAATTTAATTTATATTTATCGGTTAAAATATTTTCGTGAATATCTATATAAAATTCTTTTGATTTTGGTAATCCACATTTACACATAACAAATCTTCTTTCATCAAACATAAATTGAACTGGACTTGTTTGATTAGAACAGAATATAACTTGAGCTAAATTTTTTTGTTCATATGGATTAACATATTTTTCATTAATATTATTATATGCTCTTGTTACATGATCTTTAATTAATTCCTTATAATCAATACCATCTTTACCTTCTGTTTCATTAAATTGAACTAATAATTTATCTTTCAATTGACTATTAAAACCATCTTTAGGAAGAATATCTTCAATTTTAGAACCTCTGTAAAAATAATTATTACTTATTCCAATCATTGCTTTTAGAATATCAATTAATGTATCTTTACCAGAACCAGAAGAACCTCTTAATATTAATGCTACTTGACAATTCTTATAAGGTCTTTGAAAAAAGTCTGCTAGATAATCTAATAAATATTCATATGTTTCTTTATGTTTATCTGAAATAACATCAAATAAAAATTCTCTGAACCATTCAATTTCTTTTAAAAGTTCTTTATCATCAATATCTTCAATGATTACAACTTCAAAAGGTTTAAATGTATTGAATATATTATTTGGTGTAGCATCTTTATCTTTACTTACATATGGATTAAAAGCAAAATCATCATAATCTTTTCTTTTAAGGTCTTCTAACCAAGCATCAAAGAACTTTTGTTTTTTACCTTCATCATTTACAATAATTTTATTCTTAAGAATAGTTGCCATATCTTTTTCTGTATAAAATCGATTAACTGATTTACCTTCATTGTCCTGTTGTTCTTCAAGAAATACAAGAGGCTTAGATTTAATTAAACAATGTTTCTTTTCAAACCATTCTTTTAATGTATAATAATCATTACTATCCCATTCATTGAAATCACCCATATTAATATCAATTTTGTTTTCTTTATAATCCCATTGTATAATACCATCTTCTTCAAGTAAATAATCATATTTCTCTTTATCTTTTTTAATAAACATAAAACCGTCAAACATAGGAACACAAATATCTGATTGCATTACTGATTGAATAATTTCATTTTCTTTAATACAAAATAATTTATTTATTTTTGAAGAAATCGGATTTTTATCATTATCACTTTTAATTTCATAATCTTTAATATAATCAGTATATTTAATTAAACATTTGAATATTTCCATTTTCTCTTTATGAAAATCAATC
>CENS01020722.1_pt1 | contig 11516 bp, 17 predicted proteins | sample 530201 | NCBI WGS metagenome assembly CENS01 (sample SAMEA2619747, study PRJEB7988) | marine metagenome | biome: marine biome (ENVO:00000447); feature: surface water layer (ENVO:00002042); material: "saline water (ENVO:00002010), including plankton (ENVO:xxxxxxxx)" | depth 5 m | reverse complement strand
ACATGGGGTGATAAAACAAATACGAATTTAAATTTAGTTCAACAAGCCATCGCTGGTGTTGAATCCATTGCATTAACAGATGGTGGAACAGTTACACTTGTTATGAGTGATGCAGCTATCTCAAATGCAAGAAACATGGTTTTAAAATTAACAGGAACTTTAACAACAGCTTCTGAACTTCATATTCCAGATTCAATTGAAAAATTTTATATTATTGATGCAACTTCTGTAACAGGTCCAACTAATTTAACGGTTGAAACGGTTTCAGGAACAGGATTTACTTTAGATCAAGCAAAAATTTATGCATGTTATTCTGACGGAACTAATGTTACTGAAGTATCATTAGATACTTTAGGAGGATCTATTGGAACTGCAGGTATTACAGATGCAGCTGTGACTACAGCAAAAATTTCTGATAATGCTATTACCACAGCTAAAATTTCTGATGCACAAATTACTGCGGCTAAAATTTCTGATAATCAAATAACTACAGCGAAAATTTCTGATAATCAAATTACAACTGCAAAAATTTCTGCAAACCAAGTAACGGCTGCGAAACTAGATAATCTTTTAACAGATTCTGGTGGAACTGCAGGTCAATATTCAGCAGCAACAATTACAGTTGACGCTACAGGAAGATTAACAGCAGCTTCAGCAGGGGCAGCTGGAGGTGCTTCAAGAATTGGTTTATCATTAACTGGCGCTTCATCAGGTACCTTTGCCGCACAACCAGGAACAACATTCCTTTCAGCCTACGCTAAAGGTGGCGGAGGAGGAGGTGGAAGAGGATGTGGTGACGCTCGCCCTGGAGGAGCTGGTGGAGCTGGTGGATTTGGATTTTTTTCAGGTCCTATAAGTGCACCTTTTTCACAACCTTATGTAGTTGGTGGGGGCGGAGCAGGTTCTACTTCTCCAAGAGCTCCTGGAAGTCCAGGTCAAACAACTTCTTTAAATACTTTTTTAACTGCAACAGGTGGGCAAGGGGGCTTAGGTACACCTAACCCTGCAAATACTACACCAGGAAACCCTGGAACTGCTCCAGGTGCAACAAATACGCAAAATGTTTTTGGTATGCCAGGCGGAAATGGTGGTGCTGGAGGAACGCCAACAGGTTCTGCAAGTCCAGGTCAAGCTGGGTTTATGGTTGTTTTTGAAGGATTTTAATTATGAGTAATGTATCTTTTAATTTAGAGGGAAACTTTTACAGATTAGCTTCTAATGATGCTTTTAAAAATGTTATCAATCAAGCAGAGCCACAATTAACATGGCTTACTGTTACAGACTCACAATTTTTAGATTTAAGAAAAAGAAGACTGGATGTGATTGGAAAATCAGGATCTAGTGTTACTTTACGAGATAATATTAATGAAGAATCAAGTGACGAAAATGTATTTGTTTTCAAAGAGAATGCTGAGATTATTTTAAATAATTACATTAATTTCTATACTGATTATATAAACAATAATTCTAATGCAATTTCTACTCAATTAGCTACAGATAAAACAACTTTACAGAATGTTAATTTAGATACTATTATTACGTGGGAAACTGTAGATGGAAAACAAAAAACTACAGATTATAAATCACTTGAAGATATCTTACTTTCTAATAATGTTAATTTTTTAACATTAAATGAAATTGTTTAAATGGTTTTTAAATATAAAAAAAACGAGTGTAACATGCACTTTAGTCTTAAAGAACGTTTACAAGTTTTATTTTTAGGTAAAATAACTTTTAGATACACACGAATAAATCACTTGATAAATAATTTCGCTCATTTATTATCAGATATGCATTTTAAAACAGAGGCATATAAGAGAGAAATACTATCAAATGAAAACGAAAAATTTTAAACTAAGAATTCAATCTTCTTTACCTTTAATTAATTTAAAATCAAAAATTATTGATTATATTAATGATTATCCGTGTTGTGTAAATTATCCAAAATGTTACCATGCAAAAAAACAATCAAACGCAATACTCCATGAACAAACTTTTGCAAAAGATTTAGTTCAAGATTATTTAACCAATTTAAATTTTTTTTGTACTCATTATGCTATAAAATATAGTAAAATTAATTATTTACAAATGTGGGCATTTCATACTACTGTAGGACAAGCTGTAGATTCAATAAAACATAATCATATCCATGATAAAAATTCTTATGAAATATCAAGTATTCTTTATTTTGATAATGGTAATTTAGGAACAACTTTATTTTGTAATGATGCTTTCACTATTGAATTAAAAGAAATTAAAGAACAGTGGATTTTTTTTGAGTCTAAGGTAGATCATGAACCTCATAAAGGAATATCGGATAAAGAAAGAGTCGTATTAGCAACTTCTATAGGATTATGTTTAGAGAATTAAATTTAAAAGACGATACAGTGAATTTTTTTCTCAATGTATTAGATATTGCTAAATATTTTAATATTAAGAACAATGATACCCATTGTACAATAAATGGATTTCAATCTTTAAACATGAGGAGATTTTTCCCTGATATATTTATAGATAATTTTTTACCGTCTGATATTAAAGCCAAACAATTAAAACATATTCATTTAATAGAGTATTTTAAAGAGGGCTACCAGTTAGAGCATGACCACACCGAAACAGGAGAAGCCTATTCATTTATAATTTATTTAAACGATTCAGATGGAGATACCGTATTGTATCTTGATGAAAATAAAAAAAATGTTAAACCTGTAAAAAATAAAATGATTATATTTGAAAGCAGGATTAGACACGAAGCCTTAGTATCAAATAAAAATAAAAAAATAGCAGTGGGAGCAATTTATAATGATTGATATTTTGATTAAATACAATTTTTTTGATAATTTTAATTATTTAAAAGATGAATTTAAAAAAATAAAATTATACAATTTAGAAGACTATAATAACGAAACAAACAGCAAAGAAAATTGGCCTGGTCTTAGAAGTAAAAATCTTTTTATTGAAAATAAATTTCTTACAGCTTTATATGTAAACCAAATAAGAAAATATAATATTATAGACCCCAATGTAAGATTTAATGTAAACTTACATGTTCATTTAAGATTATCAGAAGACGATTCTAAAGATTGGATCCATAAAGATATTCAAGGAGGTTGTTTTTTGTCGGGAATAACTTATTTAAGTGATACTAATTTAAAATCAGGGACAATTTTTTATACTGAAGATGAACAAAAATGTTCTGAAGTAAATGCTTTACAAAATACATCTGTATTTTTTAATCCAGCTGTAAATCATAAATCGGGTTTAAATTATGGAGATAGTTTAGAAAACGGACGACTAACACTAAATGCTTTCTTTTTTAAAATATGATAGTAGAAAATAAATATTGGGTTTTTGATAGTGCTTTATCTCACAATTTTTGTGATCAAGTTGTAGAGTTTGGTTTAAAAACAAAAGAAGAAAAAGCAGTTACAGGAGGGGGAGGTGTTATGGAGTACAATAATTTAATACGAGAATCAAACATAGCTTGGTTAAATGAACCTTGGATTTATAAAGAAATTGCCCCTTATGTTCACACTGCTAATAAAAACGCAGGTTGGAACTTTAATATTAAAGGAGCTGAAAAATTACAATTTACAAAATATAAATTAAATCAATTTTATGATTGGCATGTAGATGCGTTTGACAAACCTTATAAGGAAATGGGTGAATTAACAGGTTTAATAAGAAAAATATCTGTAACTTGCCAATTAACAGATGGTGCAGAATATTCTGGAGGTGAATTGCAATTTGATTTTAGAAATTATGATCCAGATTTAAGAGAAACCTTAGAACATGTTCATACAGCAAAAGAAGCTAAAAACAAAGGAACTATCATTGTATTTCCATCTTTTGTATGGCATAGAGTATTACCAGTGACTAGAGGAACAAGATATTCTTTAGTGAATTGGATATGTGGAGAAACTTTTAAATAATGGAACATTTTTTTTCATCACCAGTAAGATTAATAGAAAAAAAAGATATTTTAAAAGATGTTATTAACAAAACAGATTCTTATATTATTCAAGCAAGGGAGAGAAATAAAAAAGAAATAGAAACCACTAATGACTTTGGGTTAGTTCATCATTCAGAAACGTTGCGTAACGATGTTAGTTTTCATGAATTAAAAAAATTTATAGTTAGATCTTCCCAAGTTTTTTTAAACGATCAAGGTTTTAATTTAGAAAATCATAGTTTTAAACTAAGTGAGTTTTGGGTTCAAGAATTTTCTTTAAACGGAGGAGGATTTCATTCAACACACGTGCATTCTAACAGTCACGTCTCAGGATTTTATTTCTTAAAGGCAAGCGATAAAACTTCTTTCCCTGTATTTCATGACCCAAGACCTGGAGCTTTAATGACAAAATTACCCCAAAAAGACGAGAAACAAATCACCCTAGTCTCAGAGAAGTTTAATATAAAAGCTTTTCCAGGGTTGATTGTTTTATTTAACAGTTATATACCTCATGAATTTGAAGTAGATCATGCACATGAACCATTTAGATTTATACATTGGAACATAAAGGTCGTAGAAAATGAGTAAAAGAAAATACGTAATTATAAGAAACATAATAACAAAAGATGTAGCTGATTTTTTGTTTTCGTACATAAAATTGAGAGAAAAAGCGTTACTAAAATTAAAAGAAAAAAAATTAATATCTACGCTTGATGCTTCATATGGAACTATGGGGGACCCACAAATAAAAGATAATTTTTCTATATACGGAGACCCTGCTTTTGATAATTTACTTTTATACTGCAAAGACAAAATAGAAAAAGAAATAAACTTAAAACTTATACCAAATTATAGTTATGCTAGACTTTATAAAAAAGGAGCAGAATTAGTAAGACACAAAGATAGATTTTCTTGTGAAATCACAACTACCCTCAATTTAGGAGGAGATCATTGGCCAATATACATTGAACCCTCTGGACAAGAAAATTTAGAGGGTGTTAAAGTAGATCTGAATCCAGGCGACATGGTTATTTACCGAGGAGATTTATGTGAACATTGGAGAGAAGTTTTTGACAAAGAAATTTGTGGTCAAGTTTTTTTGCATTATAATAACATTGAAACAGATCCTGAAAGTAAAAATATCTACGACACAAGACCTTATTTAGGTATGCCTTCTTTTAGTAAAACTAAAAATGGTTAAAATATTTGAAAACATACTACCACCTAAAATTAATTTAGAAATTTTAAAACTTTTAGTAAAAGAACATTGGCATATTTCTTGGGATGGTTTTGAAGACCAACGATTAGAAAATATTTTTAAAAACAATAACAATGGTTTTAACATAGTGACATTTAAAAAAGAAGCTCCTGATTATACTGAAACAAAAACAAATCCTTTTTTAAATTTATATGCTGAAGTAATTGGTGAAATAGTTATGCATAAATTAAATATTAAAAATTTTAAATTTGAAAGATTTTTTTGGAATATGTATTTTAAAAATTCTACATCCGATATTCATAAAGATAGGCAAACTCCAGGCTATTTATCAATACTATATTCAATACATACTACAGACGGGGGAACTGAAATAGCAGGTAAAAAATATGAGGATAAAATGGGTATCGCTAAAGTATTTGATAGCCATATTGACCATAGGGGGTTAAGTCCAATAAAAGACCCTGTACGATTTAATTTAAATATAATCGCCGAAATTGTTTAATCTTTAGTTTCGCTTTTATATAATGTATAATGGCATCATGCCATTAAATTTAATTAATATACGACCTGGCTTTAATAAACAAATAACTGATACTGCGGCAGAAGGCCAATATGTAGATGGTGATTTTGTAAGGTTTCGTTATGGTTTACCTGAAAAAATTGGTGGATGGTCTAAAATTACATCCAATACATTAGTTGGTGTTGCACGTGCACAACATCAATGGACAGATTTAGATGGCAGAATCTATGCGGCTATTGGAACACATAAAGCTTTAATTATTTATTATGAAGGTGCGTTTTACGATATTACACCTTTAGAGACAGCGCAAACTGGTGGAACATTTACAACCAACGGAACAACAACAGTTACGGTTACATTATCTGGACATAATTTGAATGCAGGAGATTTATTTACTTTTACCTCAGTTACACCTCCAACAGGTGCAGGATACACAGCAGGAGATTTTGAAGATACAACATATGAAGTCACGGCAAGATTAAGCGCAACTCAATTTACTGTGACTATGGCAACTGCTGCATCAAACAGCGGTACATCTGGAGCATGTACAATTAATAGATATGTTTCTGCAGGCGGTATTGGACAAATTTTTGGTTTTGGATTTGGTACAGGTTTCTGGGGTGGAGGAACTGAAGTCACTACAGATTTAGATGGTGCCTTACTAAACGACAGTAACGGAACAGGTGGAGTTGGCACAACAATAGATTTAGACGACACCACTGGTTTTCCATCAGCTGGAGTTATAAAAGTTGATGACGAATTAATTTCTTACACAGGATTAACAGCAACAAGTATTACAGGTATTACAAGAGCAGTGAATGGAACTTCAACTGCAGCTCATACTGACGGTACTTCAGTAGAAGTATTTACAGGATGGGGAGAAGCATCTTTATCATCAACAACCACACTAGATCCAGCTAACTGGTCGTTAGATAATTTTGGACAAATTCTTACAGCAACAATTTTAAATGGTAGGACATTTACTTGGCAACCAATACAAAATACTCCTAGTGCTCTTACAACAAGAGCAACTATAATGACTGGTGCCCCAACTAAAACAGTTATAAGTTTAACTTCAGATCAAGACAGACATTTTATACATTGTGGGACAGAAACAACAATAGGTAACACAAGCACCCAAGATAAAATGTTTATTCGTTTTTCTGATCAAGAAAGCACTTCTGATTACACACCTACTTCGGTAAATACTGCAGGTACGTTTAGACTTGATGATGGAACAGAAATAAGAGCAGCAGTAAAAGCAAAAGACTATGTTTTAATAATTACTGATACTGCAGCCTATACTATGCAGTTTGTTGGTGCTCCATTTACTTTTAGTATTAGAAAAGTAGGTTCAAATTGCGGATGCATTGGTCCTCATGCAGTTACATTTAAAGATGGTATTGTTTATTGGATGGATGACTCAGGTGGATTTAATTATTTCAATGGAACTGTAGAAACTATGGATTGTCCAGTAGAGGATTTCGTATTCACAACAAACAATCCTGGTGATCTTGGATTAAATTATAGCTCAGGTAAATTAGTATTTGCAGGTAACAATTGTTTATATGGTGAAGTGACTTGGTATTATCCATCAGCAAACTCAAGTGTAATTGATAGAGCAGTAACATGGAACCATGGTGAGAAATGTTGGTACACGTCCTCACTAGCACGAACCACGGCCAACGATGCACACTTATATCCTGTGCCATACAAAACAGAATTTAATCAAACAGGCACTCCTACGTTTCCAACTATTCAAGGTGTTACAAACACTAATGGTTCTACGACTTACTATGCTCACGAAACAGGCACAGACCAAGTTGAAGACGGTGTTACAACTGCAATTCAAGCATTTATTGAGTCTGGTGATTTTATGTTACATCAAGGAGGTGATGGAGAAGTATTTACAAAAATAAGAAGATTTATTCCTGATTTTAAAAGACTAGATGGTAATGCACAAATTACAATTTTACTCAAAGATTATCCTACTGATAATTCATCCTCTTCATCGTTAGGACCTTTCACAGTTGACAACAGTACTCAAAAGGTAGATACAAGAGCAAGAGGAAGAGCCGCTGCATTAAAAATTGAAAATACATCTACTGGACAATCTTGGAGATATGGAACATTCAGAGCTGATGTACAACCAGATGGTAGAAGATAATGGCAAAAATAAATGTAAACATTCCACAACCTACTCCTGTATATGATTCAAGTAATCAACAACAACAGTTACAGGCGTTAGACCAAATTAAAAACCAATTAAACTATACGTTTCAAGAAGAGCTAAAACAAGAGATGCAAAGATTTAGTTGGTACAACGCAAGGTATGGATGCTAATGAGTTGTAATAATGTCAATGTAGAACCAATCGTTATTGGTGGAGGAGACGGATCCACAGCTTATGATGCATTTGGAAGACTAAGAGTCTCTAATCCGCTTACTATTTTTGATTCTAAAAACGTTATGTCAAAAAATAGTTTATTTGATGAATCATTAACTGGGTCAGGGACGGTAACTTATACATCGGATAAATCTACAGTAAATTTAAATGTTACTACTGCTTCAGGAGATAAAGTAATAAGACAATCAAAAAGAGTAATGTCATACCAACCAGGTAAGTCATTATTAATATTAAACACATTTGTGATGAATGCACAAGAGTCTGGTTTAGAACAACGAGTTGGAACTTTTGATGCAAACAATGGAATTTTTTTTGAAGACACAGGCACTGGCTATCAGATTGTAAGAAGAACTTATGTAACAGGCTCTGCCGTAGACAACGATGTAGCTCAATCATCTTGGAATGGCGATAAGTTAGATGGGACAGGTGAGTCAGGTTATACATTAGATCCAACTAAAGCAACTATCTTGTTTACAGATTACGAATGGTTAGGTATGGGTGCTGTAAGAGTTGGTTTTGTTATTGACGGTAAATTTATAACTGCACATACTTTTCTTAATGCAAATAGTTTGTCTACTGTTTATATGCAAACTGCAAACTTACCTATTAGATATGAAATAGAAACTACAGGAACTATTTCTGGTGCTGCAACACTTCAACAAGTTTGTTCAACTTGTATGATTGAAGGTGGTTATGCTCCTGGAGGACTAAGACAATCTATAGGCACTGCATCTTTGTCTGGAGTAAACTTAACTACAGCAGGAACTTATTATAATCTTGCGACTATAAGAATAAAGTCATCAAGACCTTATGCGGTAATAGTTCCAATAGATATTGCAGCATCTGCAATATCAAATTCTGATTTTCAAATTGAATTAAGAATAAATGCAACGCCTTCTACAGCATTTTCTTATACAAGTTACTCTGATAATGTTGAATATGATTTAACAGGATCTACAACAATAACTGGGGGAACTGTTGTTGGACAAGCATATTTATCTGGTAAAGGTGCAAATAATCTACAGTTTGCAACAGAAGGGTTTAACTTTGATTATCAGTTAGGACAGACTATTGGAGGAACTTCAGATACTTTAACATTATGTGCCAAAGGTGCATCGAATGGTGATGACATTTGTGGTACATTAAAATGGGTTGATTTAACATAATGGCTAATTTTTATAAAAACGCATTCTATAGTCCGACCACAACTGCTGTGACAACGGTTTACACTGCGCCTACCAATGCACGTGCAATTATTCAAAATATACAAGTCACAAATCAAGGTGGATCTAAAGTTGTTCAAGCTAAAATAAATGATAGTTCGGATTCTAATACTTCACATTTAATCGCTTATGCATCAATATCAGGACCCACCATTTGTAACATTGCCAAAGGGCCTATTATTTTAGAAGAAAGTGATGTATTAACTTTAGAGACAAATGATACCACAAACGTAACTGCAGTATGTTCAATATTAGAATTGTCTAGAGAGGATCAGAATGGCTAAGAAAAAAGGACAGTTTGGTGTTAATAATTTTGTTAAAAAGAAACAAAGAAAAAGACCTGGAAGGGTTGCAAAATCTCCAAATAAATCATATACGAAAAAGAAAAGACGAGGACAAGGTAAACCTTCTTAATGCAAATAGATTTATTCAAAGTACCTATTTGGATAGGTAATATTGAAACTGAAAAAATAAACTTAAATTATTCTGAACCTCAAAAAACTTGGAAATACTGCGATACATTTTCATCTTTAAAATTAGAAAACAAAATTGAAGCGGAAAGCGCTAATTATCTGTTATCAACAATTGATAAATTGATAAAACCATTTTTTAAAATTTATTATAAGTTAGAATTATTAAATATTTGGGTAAATAAATATAACGAAAAAGATTTTCAAGAACCCCACATTCACGTAAATTCTTCTTTAAGTTTCATTATTTATAAAAAAGTGAATCAATCGTACACTGTTTTTAAAAACCCTCAAAAATATTTAATAGAATATTCTGGGTTGGGTGATTATTTAGATATGTTTTTTGAACCCGAGTGTAGAGAAAATCAAATTGTTATATTTCCAAGTTTTTTAGAGCATTTTGTAAGAAAAAACTCAAATTCGATAACGCTTGCTGGTAATTTAAAAATCGATAAATTGACTTAGGATATAATAAATAGTATATAATACTTATTATGAATGAACCAATAAAAATACCAGCAATAGCAAAAGAAGTAGTTAAAAATAAAAGAACAGGAAAAGTTTATGACTCCAAGTCAGCTTTCGATGCAGATGTTACTGATCCAAATACAGATACAACAGCAGAAGATTTTAGACAAGATTTAGAAATTACAGTTGCTTCTTTACATACCAAAGGCGATACAATTAAAAAATAATGTATGATCTTAGTAAGTATGCAAATTGTTTAAACTTTTTGCTACAGAGTAAAACGAAAGATATACCTCATTCGCATTCTAATTTTTTTAATCATTGTATTGGTGTTTTTAACATTTTAAGAAAATGGAAACAATCGGAAGAACTTTGTTTTGCAGGTATGTTTCACAATATTTACGGCAATAAATATTTTAATCCTAATTTAAATATTAGCAGAGAACAAATTAAAAATTTAATTGGCGAAAAAGCAGAAAACATTGCGTATAATTTTCACCATATTAATAGAGATACTATTATAAATACAGGAGATAAAGAACAGATTATACTGATGTTGGCTAACGACTTTGATCAATCTAAACTTTTTAAAGTCATGGATAATATTTTTGATCGGAAAACTTGTAGTGAAATTCACAAATATTTTTGTACTCAGATAAAATGGGAATTTGGAAATAATAATATAACTAGTATATCTGAAAAATGGACATCTGATTTAAAATTTAAATCAGATATTGAAAAATTAATATTTAATCATCAAGAACATGTTTTAAAAAATACAGGTTTAGATTATCTTTATAAATTAAATAGAGTTTATGCAAGTGCTAATCAATATGGACATTACGGTGAATTTCATATAGATGATGGTGCTAAAGAATATAATGAAATAATTACTTTAATGTATTATTTAAATTCAGAATGGGATATATCTTGGGCTGGAGAAACTTCTTTTTTAAATGAAAACCATGATGAAATATCTCGAGCAATTATACCAAAACCTGGCAGAGCAGTTTTATTTGATGGTTTTATTAAACATGGATCTAGACCTTTGAATAAAACATTTATAGGAGCAAGAATGGTCTTAACTTTTAAATACAAATTAATATAGGTAATTTATGAAACCTATTGGCGGTACGGAGTTACAGTACAATCAGCTGTATCAATACGTAGACAATAAATTATTAGACAGATTTCAAATTACAACTTCGGTACCTGAAAAAGAACCTTTATCAAAAGATAAAATAAATATTCTTTGGGA
>CENS01051433.1_pt1 | contig 11521 bp, 31 predicted proteins | sample 530201 | NCBI WGS metagenome assembly CENS01 (sample SAMEA2619747, study PRJEB7988) | marine metagenome | biome: marine biome (ENVO:00000447); feature: surface water layer (ENVO:00002042); material: "saline water (ENVO:00002010), including plankton (ENVO:xxxxxxxx)" | depth 5 m | reverse complement strand
TATATTTTTCGGAGGTCCTCGAAGGTTTTGAGCCGATAAAGGTTGGGATTAAATGGACACTCACCTACATTTATTTTAGCCTTTTACACATCCTTACTCAAATCACATAAATAGTACTATGTCAACAATACTTTTACTCTTTTATCTCATACTACCAGAAATAGGATTATATGAGATAGCTATTCCCATTCATTCTATGGATCATTGTGTCTATATGCAATCTGTATTTGATCAATTATCTGAAGTACATAATAGTCAATGTATCACAATGTACGATTCATAGTATTAGGATGTCTTTCTGGACTTGTAAACCATCCTGTGAGTATTTCTTTGTTGTGTGTTTTTGATATGATACCTCTATGAGTATGAGTCCAATAAGCCGGCCATATCAGAGTTGTTCCCTTTACACATTCACTTTTATAGTTCTGATAGACAAATTCTGTTCCTGCGTTGGGTGTATTTGTGAGATATGTCATAAACACTAACACACGACCACAATTAAAGTTTTCAAAGTGCCATTCATAATATCCATCACTTGGTTCATAGACTTGATAGTTTATATTCTCATAGACATTAAAATGAGGATGTTTATGTAAATGTGAATATTTCTTTAGATAAGACTCTAAACATTTCTGTAAATGATAACGATAATGTTCTAATACTGGTTCTTTTGGATTTAGTCCTATCTCTTTACATTTCTTTACTGAGAAATCTTTTCTTCGTCCTGTGTTTGAATTTATGTGTGCATCAGAGAGATATGGTCGTGTGTTTGATAAAAAGTCAAAGTTTACATCACATTTATATACTTCAATGAATGTTTTATCGTTTGGAGAGCCATTTGCCATTTGTGTATGCCTCAAAAGGATTATGTGGAGGTATGTACTTAGGGTCTGTTGAAAAATGTGTCATTCGTGTTCTCCACCAGGATCATTTTCGGGTAATTCAATTACTTGTCCATTATAATAGAGTTTTTTCTGATTACGAAATTTAGTCGGTGCAGCGTGTATATTTCGTTTAGTCAAAAATGTGATTAACTTTTCTAAAACCATAATTACTAAGTGTTGTGTGTATAAATTTCTTGTCCGAACTGTCTATGCAATGTATACCCTTTTCCATCTTATCATTTGGGTCGTAAACTAATCCAATATTAGCTGCATAAACATCTACGAAAATATGTTCGTAGGTAATGTCGTTACGATATACGATTCTTTTAATCATCTAGTATAAATTCAAATGCTTCACCGTTATCGGTCTGAAATTCTATCTCGTTATTCTCTTTAAACTTTTTTGTTTTGTATTCTTTGAGATAAACTATGTTTTCTTTCTTCTTATTATCCATCTTCTTCTCCTGGGGGTGTATATAGATATCGTACGGAATCCTCAGAGAGATTTAATCCAAGACTAGAGTTTAAATGCTCTCGTATTTTTTGGAGTTTTATTCTCTCTTTGTGTTTTTTATATGATACTACTTTTCCCATACTATTATATATAAAAAATTTTATAATCCGTTAATTACTGAGAGATGCTTCGTATGGCGTATAATATCTTATTCTTGAAATATTATCCGTGTGTTTCATTTTGGTAATAGGTTCTTTTCTACGACCCCAATGACTACGAAATGCATCTAAAAATATAGAATAGTCACAATCAGTTTCTAAATATATCCACTTACCGTTAACATATGAATAAGATGAAATTTTATTTTGTAACATCAAATAACCAATGAACAACAATGGTACTCTAACCCAAGAATGACCTGGGTCACTATAATGATTAAATGTTGGTTTCTCACCTATGTTAAAAGTCATTATTTCACCTCTTTCACTAATGGTATCTGTATATTTTGGTGCTCATCTAAATCATTCACCAAAGATTGTAAATCATCAAGTGCACTCTCTACACCGTGACCCTTATCATCATTCGCACTGTCAATTGCAGTTTGAATGATATCTTGTATTTCATTTATTGTATAACCACTTAACATCATAATATCCTCTCTTTCTAAAATGGTAATTTATATTCTTTTTCAGTAACAGATACGATTTTGTCTTCGCCTGTATACTCAAAAATCTTGTTATTATTCTTTACATACACCTTGTACTCTTCTGGTGTAAACTTTTTACTGGCATAATGAGGATAACCCAGATTTCTCCAAACCTTTCTATTACTCATTGTTACCTCCAGACGGAATAGTCATTACATTCTTGGATGACTTATACCCATTGAGTTCTTTCTCAAACCACTCATTAAGAGCCAACACAGTTTTTTCTAACTCGTGTACTCTTTTAATCTTTTCTATTTCACATTTTGGTAATTGTATTTTTTTCATATTGTCCTCTCTTATAGTTGATGAAAATATTCCTCGTCAGTATCACCGACAAGTTTGTTGAAACCACTGATGATATCACCAGAATAATCAGGTAACCACTGATTGGCATATGTTTGTAGGTCTTGAACCTCAGAAAATAACTTGTCTTTGACTTCTTTGTCAACACCAAAGTTACCATTTCTTAACTTGTTCTTAACAATACCTTTAATAGTTTGAATAATCTCAATATAATCAATTAAACCATCTTCTAACTGTTGAAGACCTTCATACATCTGAGTGTTACCATCAAACTTTTGTTCTAGGTCACTATACTTAACATAGTTGCCGTTCTTGTCAACATTTTGTTTGTTGAACTTATCTAACGCACTATCAATAAGAGTATCTTTGTCAACCGACTTAGCTCTCTCTAAACTTACATAACTTTTCATAATTATATCCTTTCTTTTCTTACTTTATGACTTTATTATACTATGCTCTGAAACCATTGTCAAGGGCTTTTTTGCATTTTTTTGCAAAATATTTCTTGAAATTATCGTCCATATAATACTCTGTTTTACCATTTAAAAAATCTCTACAAAACTGTAAAAACTCTTCTCTATCCCAAGATTTGAAGTCTAATTTATAATTAAACCATTCATCCATAATTGATACAAACTTATCATACTTCATTTTCATTATTACCTACCTAACTTTCTGATTAAATCACTAATGAGATATTCGCCTGGAGACTCAGCAGTAACCTTGTCTGCAAGTTTCAAAAACTGATTTAGTGACATAGTTTCTAATTCAAACCAATTAACAGTACCAAACATTTTGTTTTTGGTATCTCTATATTCATCTAACTTATCTGGATTTTTTATATAGTTAGTACCTTCTAATAATTTGTAAATATTATCTTTAGCCATTCTATTCTGATTATTCATTATCAACCTCTTTTTTATTGTTATTAATAGCATTCTCAAAATCAGACTTTGCGAATACAGATTTATATCTAATAGACTTTTTTTCTTCGCCGTCAGCGTTCTTCTTATTAACAACGAACTGTACTACGGCCGCAGCTTTCATACCTTTTAGTTGTTGACCAGTTACACCAAAGAACTTCTTACCTTGATGAAAGCCAGCGAACTCACTACCTCTACCACTTGCCATAAGAATATCAATATTCTTACCACTATATTCTCTATTTGTTACAAAATTTATCATAATATATCCTTTCTTTTCTTAATTATAATATTATTTTACCATGCTATTACAGCCGTGTCAAGGGCCTTTTTGCAATTAATTGTAATTACTCCAAAAATCATTCCATACATAATTTGCAATCCAATGTAAGTCATCATCACTCCAGATATTTTCACATTTATCTTTAGCAACTTTGAAAAATTCTTCAAATACTTCACATTCTTTTAAATCATTTTCATCTATGTTATCATAAAACCTTTCTACAAGGTTATTCATATGTTTATCATCTATATTTGCTATTGTCATAATATATCCTTTCTTAATTAAATAATGGTTGACCAGAACCGTTTAAATGATTCTCAAGTTTAGTTGTTCTTCTTATTTCACCATTAACAACTTTAAATGGTGCAGACTTAGCGTGACACTTTTCAGTTAACTTTTTAAACCCTTCAAGGTACTCTTGAAAAGAAGTTAACTCATCATGCAAGTCATAACTAGCACTACAATCTGTATCGTTATCTAAAGCATTTAATATTTCATACTTTGTTTTTAACTTTGATACAGTTTCGTGTATTTCTTTAAGTATTTCTTGTTTTTTGTTTCTATGTAAATATGTCATTTTTTTCCTTTCTTTCTTGACTTTATGTACTCATTATACTATGCTATGACAGCCCTGTCAAGGGAAAAATGCAAAAAAAACCAAAAAAACACCAAAAAAGATGCTAGTTAAATCAATGACTTAGGTAAAATCGGGTAAAAAAAGATGCTAGTAAAATCAATGACTTATGATTTACTCTTTAGATTTGTTGTGTAATTCAAACAAAACCTTTACTTTTTCTTCTAGAACTTGAATTCTCATATAGGCTTGCGATAAAACGACAACTAATGTGATGAAACCCACGAATATGGGCCATGCTGTGTTGATAATGTCAACCATTTAACCTCTCCTATATATATTTAGACTTGGTCAAATAATTGACATATATCTTAATTTGACATTACTACTTGTCAGAAATCTTACGGTAGCCCCAACGGTTTTCAGATTTATCCCAAATGCCTTTCATAGACTTTGGTATACTGACTAACATTTTATTAAATTTTACTATGTTCTTTGTAACTTGCATAACATTCTCCTTATAGTTAACAATTTGAACATTACGCCCTTTTAACTGATGGACTATCAGCCACTTTTGAAGCATGTGATATGCTACTATTACTTATATGTTATGAATCCCATAATCCTAAAAATATAGTAATTATGGCCACTATAAAAGCTATTAATGGTATTGATTCCAACACTAGTAATCCCATAACGATATAATGAGTCCTACGAAAAGAAGAGATATTAATCCCATTGTATATCACTTAATGTATATCTCAACTCTTTTAACCTCTTTTCGTAAGACTCCTCAGTATTAAACCATTCTATTATGTTACCAGTACCAAATTGTGGTATCTGTATTTCTACGAACCAAGTATTTACATCTTGGTCCCAACCGTGATAAATGTCAAATGATTCTATGGGTCTTTGGCCCTTTAATCTTTGTCTTGGCATTTTTCACATCTACAATGTTTACAAACCTCAATCGTATTGCCCGATCTGTCAATGTCATCCCAATAACTTCCGCCACAATGTGAATCGTGACCACAATTTGAACAAAACGAACTACTTATCATCACAACCGCACTTTCCTTTATAATCTTTGATTGCACTTTTAACAGCATCTTCCGCAAGTACCGAACAATGTATCTTAACTGGAGGAAGTGCAAGTTCAGAGGCAATCTCTGTATTCTTAATTGATTGTGCTTTGTCAATGTGAGCTCCTTTCAGCCATTCAGTAACTAATGAACTACTCGCTATTGCAGAGCCACACCCAAATGTTTTAAATTTTGCGTCTGTTATTATACCTGTGTCATCAACTTCTATCTGGAGTTTCATAACATCACCACACGCTGGCGCTCCTACCAGACCAGTTCCCACATTTTTCTTATTTTTATCTAAAGTCCCCACATTTCGTGGATTCTCATAATGGTCTAATAATTGTTTACTGTACGCCATTTAAAATCTCCTACAATAGTTATTAAGCACTATTATTTATTCATAGTACTCCATTCTAACACCATTTTTCTCTTTAACAACCTTACGCATACCATTTTCAACCTCTTCAACTTGTACTTTTACTTTACCTTTTCTCTGTTTTCTTAATGCTTTATCTTTTTCTCTTTTTATCCTTGTAAGTTCCTGTTTAATCGTGATATTAGCGGCTATGACGAGCAAAACTGCTAAAGGGTCAAACACAAACACTAGTATTAAGATAACCCATCTTACTGCATTTTCTAAAAATGTCAGTGCATCATCACCATATAAAAGTGCAGAAATATACTTTAATGGTCCTACTTCTACTTCAAAATTCTTTATTTCTAAATCATAAACTGATTTTTCATCTAATAATTCATCTATTCTAGTCTGTGATTTATTAACCATATTGGTTAACTTATCTCTCTCTTCTTGTTGTTCTTCTCTTTTATTTAAACCTTTTGATACTGCACCTAATTCTATATACCTATCTAATGCATCATCTAAAGATTGTAGTTGTTTCTCTGCTCTGATGATTGTTTTTTCTTCTGATTTAATATAATTATCAATTCTATCAATTTTTATTTGTGCTTGAGATGTATTTGAACCTGCATCTATGTGTGATTTAGATAGATACCCAAAAATACCCATACTAGTTATAAACATAAGAACTATAACTGCACTTGTCAAGTAATATTTTAATACTTTTGGTACTGTGGTCCAATTCTGATATAACCAAGATGCAGTAACAAGTTTACCTATCTCTAATACAACACCCATAATAGCTATGGACACTGCGGATGCAGAGAATATAGCCATTAGACCTACAATACTATAATATGCAGCAACGGCACTAATACATAATGCTACCGCAAGAGTCACTAATCCAAAGAACATAATTTTTGATACTTTTCTGTTACAAGCATTTTGGTCTTTAACCAAAATTGTTTCATATCTAAGTCTTTACAATTTTCCATTGCAGTATCGCAATTATACATTAACTTTAGATACCTAGTTTTTAGGTTCATTCTCACATACTTGTCTGAATAAAATATATTTCTCTCCATTTGGAGGTGTAAGTGTTATAGCAGGGTTTTTTATATCAGTTTGTCTACCTACATATTTCCATTCACACGGACCATATAATTCTTCCATTTTGTTTTTGTGTGCAAAGAATTCAGCGTTGTCCATTATAAACATATTTACCATAAAGGAGAAAATACTCCCAACGATTGTTTCTATTCCCATTTTAATATCCTATTATATTTTTGTTAACCAGAGGTTTACCTTCTCTGTATTCGTGTTTCATATAGTCTATCATCTGTTCTAAAACAAATTGTTGGTCTTCAGTGCCGTGTTCTAAAGTATCTTTGTGTATTGACTCTAGCCACTTTGTAACACCTTTATAACTTAAATAACCTACACCCGCTTTAACGCCAATCATATATCCACACCTTTCTTTTTCAATAATTGTTTTAGTAATGTTTTGTCTATCTCATAATCATAATTGTATTTATCACCTTCTAGTATCTCATCGCTTTTTACACACTCAAAAAACAAATCAATAGACATACCAAAGAAGTTTATAGCGACATCACCTTGATTATCAATCTCTACTTGACAATCTTGTTCACTCGCCATACTTTTTTCAATGGATATAGATTGTGTTTCACCATTAGGAAAAGAAAATAACACTTGTATTAATAATATAAATTCTTTCATACTGCTATCCTATCAGGATTGTAACCTACTGTCAACCCCTAAAAAGTGAAAATATGTACTCATAATAAATTTTGGTTTTTCTTTAGGCATTTCACCTTCGTGAGGATACATCCACATTGGTGGAAATACAACTACACTACCCTTTTCTGCGGGCACATATGCCTTCTCAAATTTTGTGCCAGCATCATTGTCATTCAAATAATATAAAAACGCAAGAAATCGTGTACAATTTTGTATTGTACCTGCATCAACATGCCAAGGAAAACTACCTTGATTAGGTTCATATCTTTTAATTCTAAAACCTTCAACAGCATAAACTTTTGGTGCCTGACTTGTCTTGTCGTGTTTCTCAAAATAATCATCACCTATTTTGTGAGTCAAATCTTTCATTAGATTACTTAATCTATGTCCAGCATCTATTTCAACTTGTTCAAAGTTACCATAATCTGTAAGTCTATCTAAGTTATGTTGATAGTAATCTAATAATTCTTTTACTAAATCATCTTCTAACACATTCTTATATAATTGTATCATCTAGTTTAATATCCTTCCACCTTTCAATAGTGCACCTTCTCTTGGTCCAGCCACTATTCTTCTAGTAACAGGTATTGTTTCATACTCACCCACGAAGTCACCTGGGAAAACACCTGTTTCTAAATAATACTTTAACCACCTAATATATCCTCTTGCATTTAAGGCCTTAGAGTGTTCTATTGCTTTTTGTTTTTTATCAACACCTTGTCTTCGTGCTGCTTTCTCAGAAGATGACGCAATATCTTTTTGTGTCTTAATCCACTGCATCACTTTTTTTCTAGACATAAATCCATCATCAGGTATTGCTAATACCTTTGGTGAAATGTTTGTGTATTTGGGTGGATTTTCTTTTAGTCTTTTTTCTCTTGCCTTGGCAAGTCTTTCAATTGCTGCCTGTCTTTGTTCTGCAGACATTTTTCTTTTAGCCATAATACCTCACTAAATAAATTATTATTGTTTATATTGTAACATGCATTTATCTATTTGTCAATGCCCTCATAACTCTTTTCATTCTTAACTGATTATCAATCCATTGTTTTGCAATGTAATTTTTAACTTTTCTTTTTGTTAATTTTACAATTTGTTTGAATACCGTATTAAACACATTCTCACCTGCACTATTATTATCTACAATTATCATATTACTCATACCAAATAATCTTTGAAACTTACCTATGTTTGCTTGTACATTGTTCCAGTATGTTTTAACAATATCTAAAGGTAACTTTCTAGTTCTTTGATTATTTCTTTCTATTGCCGTGTCTAAAGATGTATTAACAAATATCATATAAGTTTCATATCCTAATTCTTTTAACTTTCTAGCTTGTCTTTCTATTTTAACATATTCTGCACCTGTACCATCTATAATTAAACCAAGTCTACCAGCCACAAAGTTTCTTTGCATTTTTGATGTAACCTCTTTTGCTCTACTTCTGATTTTATCTCTTTCTAAACTTTTTTCTGGACTCATAGTTCTAAAGTCTAAGTCAAAGTCTGCATCTTTTAGTAGTTTTTCAAATGCAATATCAGAGTTTACAATTTTAAGGCCGAGGCCTCCAGTGGTTCGTCTTACAACATAAGATTTACCACTGCCAGGTCCTCCTGCCAGAAAAAATGCCTTAAAAATGTTAGGGTCATATACCCCCTCTGTTAATTGTTCAAATGTTTTCACGCTGTCTTTCTTTCTAAAAACCTTCTCGTTCTTGCCGTATATAATTCACTGGCTTCTTTAGTTAATTCACAAATAGTATTATCAATAATTCTTTCTTGTCTTTGAAAATTTAGTGTTCTTAACTTACGAGTGTTTTTATTAGTCATTTTTTTTCCTTTAAGTAATCATCATATTGTCACAGTACCTCCACTTCCTGAACCTGGGTCAGGTAAATCATCAGGAAAACTTAATTGGGTACTATCTTTAACTACTTCAAGTCCTATTCTGTGTTTATTGTCACCATAACGCAGAAATGAGTGTTTTAGTTTTTTTATAATATAACGACCAGATACTTTTTCATTATATAACTCACCAGCATCAGTTTGATTTTTTGGTATATTGAGTTCAAGAAGTTGGCCGACTTCAATACCAGTGTTACCTACAATTTCTAGATAATAACTGATACCATTTGCAATTTGTGATAATTTAGAAAATCTATTTAATATGTCAGGCCCTGGATTTACTTTACCATATGGTGTTCTAAATTCTGGATATGTGCCTGTATGAAAAGAATCTGGTCCTGTTGATGATTGTACAGTAACTAGTGAATCTGAATAATCACTTACTGTGTTACCTTGTGTGTCTAATACGCTTTCAAGTGGGAATAGTGGTTTACCTTGTCCACCACCAAGTGTTTCAACATCATTTCCCTTACTAAAAGATTCTTTATAAGAGAACGGTGTTTCTGAATATGTCTTATTAAAACTGTCGTGTAATATCATTTTTGATGCATAAAGTCCTGTACGAATACCATTTAATATGTTATTACTACTTATGATTTTTTCACTTTCTATCTGATTTAAATTTACCTCTTGTGGATTAACACCTGATTTTTCGTGTAAGTCACCTTCACCGACATTATATTCCATCACAGGTCCTTCTTCAAATAAACTTTCTATACTTCTAAAGTTGTAACCACGAGTTGTTTCATAAAATATATAAGATGAGGTTTCAAATCTAGATAATGATCTTTGTGCAATTGAATTGATGGCATCAAATGGATGCATGTTTGGAACTACAAAAGAAAACCCACCTACTGTATCTTCTAATTTTAATTGTTTATCACAATTCAAATAGTTTTCACCTCTAAATATCTTTTCTACCATTTCTGAATAAGCACCAGTAAATGATTGTGACACTCTTCTTCTGTTATTTAAAAATATTTCGTTTGTGGTAAGTTTCAAAGAAATCATTTTACCTTGATTGACATCAACTTCTTGTAATATTTTATAAACTACAAATGTATGTTTTGTGAAATCAATAGAACCTTCATTAGTTTCTTCTGGTGTACCAATTTCAAGTCTTACATATTCGTTACCAATGATTGGTAATGTTTCTGATAAATCTTTTGTATCAACGAATGTTATATCTGCGGAAATCGCATTTGAAAATAATTCTTCGTAGACATTTACTTCAATCAAAACATCTATCAAATCAATTTCTGCACCTGCGTGTGTGACTAGTTTACATTCCAGTATGTTGTATTCACCAGCATACTGCATACCCATAGGACTTTTTGCCATTATGCTGTACCTTCACTCATCAATGCCTTAAACTCTTTTATAAATTGAAATAAATAATCTTTCTTTAATAATCTAATTTGACCTCTTTGAATTTGTATGTTCTCTTCGTGTTGATAATTACTAACACTTACAGCTGTTGGATGTGAAGTTTTGTCTGGACCAATATTTATGACTTCGGTAGTGTCACCTGATGTTTTTGTAATTTCATAATGATGTATTCCATTAGGGTTATCATATTTGTCATTTAAATATTGTTCAAAGGCTTGAACACCCATTGGCCAATTATGAAATCTGTCTATAACATCATTTACTATTATGACAATCCAATGTAAACTTGCATCACCATAATATTTAAATGCAATATCTTCAGGTTTTTCACCCATAGCGACTTGATAATAATCAAATATTTTTGTATTTGCCGATGCATTCACAGCCAATTTTACTCTTTTTAATATATGTGTAAATTGTGATAGATTACCATCACCTTTTATATCATAATTTAATTTAGGAAATTTAGAAAAATACATTAAAAACCTTCCTTAGCTCTTTCTTTAGTAATAATTTCAAGTTCTTTAAACGACAACGACATTTCTGATTCTACAGGTGGTGTGTCACCAGTATCATCAGGAATATGCGCACTATATCTTGCACCACCATATTTGACATTTAAATTTTCTAACACACAAGTGGATACTTTATTTAGATATGAATTATGTTCACCTTTACCAACCCAATGATATTCTATATCAAATACATCAGGTGTAACAAATACTCTTGATTTACCTTGATCACCTTCTACTTCTGGTAACATATGAAATTTAAAGATGTTAATTATTTCTCTGACCATTTTTGCTTCTTCCATACTTTTAGGTATAAATTTGAAATTATAATTAAATGACCTTTTTGATACACCACTAAATATTAATTCCATTCTATCGGTTGTG
>CENS01055844.1_pt1 | contig 11537 bp, 13 predicted proteins | sample 530201 | NCBI WGS metagenome assembly CENS01 (sample SAMEA2619747, study PRJEB7988) | marine metagenome | biome: marine biome (ENVO:00000447); feature: surface water layer (ENVO:00002042); material: "saline water (ENVO:00002010), including plankton (ENVO:xxxxxxxx)" | depth 5 m | reverse complement strand
ACCACTTGCGACTGGTCCAGTAAATCCAGCAAACGATGTGACACCATCGGAACCAGAAACTGAAATGGTGACATCACCGGTCTCACCATTTACAGAGGAGACACCTTCGATTGCACCAGTCGCACCGTTGAATGTTGTAACTCTGTCACGAACTCTTACCCATGCAACACCGTTGTAGCGGTATGTTTCACCGCTGTAAGAATATGTGTCACCGTTACTCGGACTATTTGGAAAATCAATGCTCATGAGAGTTCCACCCAATGGTTGTCAAATCGTGTGAATAAAATTGCATTTGTTGTATCATACCACCTATCTCCTGCACTGGGACTTGAAGGTGGATTGGCTCCGCTTGAAAAAGAACCACCGGCACCACCACTTGCAACTTCGACATCAACTTGCTTTCCTTTCCTCGTAACCGTGATGTTTGAACCTTTGAAATTAATATCATTTACTGATTTAATTACAACGGCTCTATCCTTCAAGATGCCAACAGCACCACCACCAGCACTCATGTATTTAGCAAGATTTTGTGCGTTGCCGATTCCAGAGAGATTTGAAATGACACTTTCTAATTTCTTTGTATCGAACTCAAGATTACCTTTTTCCTCATCGTAGATCAGAGGATACTTGGCAGAAATTTTAGAGAGATCGCCGGGATCACCTTTATCTCCCTTTACACCTTGCTCTCCGGCAGGTCCAGCAACCCCAGCAGGTCCGGCTGGACCGGGATCACCTTTTTGTCCTTTGGATCCTCTCGGACCTCTTTCACCTTTTGGACCCTGAAGTCCTCTCGCACCATCCCGTCCGTCCTGTCCCGCTTGACCGTCTTTACCGGCAGGACCGGGAATACCCTGTGGACCTTGCTCACCTGCGTCACCTTTGTCTCCTTTGTCACCTTTCGGTCCAGCGACACCTTGCGGTCCTTGCTCTCCCTGAATGCCTTGTTCACCCTGTGGACCAACGGGACCTTGTTCACCTTGAATACCCGGCTCACCTTGCGGTCCCTGTTCACCGACATCACCCTTTATACCCTGATCACCTTGCGGTCCTTGGGAACCACGATCACCAACGGGTCCAATCGGTCCCATAGCGCCGGGGGTGCCGGGGAGCGTGACAACTTCTTTGATTTCTTTTGTTTCAACGATCTTCTCAACGACAACTTCGGGGGACTTTACATCCTCCTCCACAGTTTCACGAATGATCTGGAGTTCATCCTCTGGTTTTGTAAAATCGAGAAATCGTTTCATAAAACTATTTATTCATCTTTTGTCGTCTCGATTTTTGTTTCGTTGTCTTCTTTTCTTTAGTTTTTCGAGCCTGCTTTTCTTGTTTCTTCTTTTCGACTTTTTCTGCTTTTTCTTGAATAACTTTTTGTTGCTCTTCAGCGACGACCTTTTCTTGGTATTGAGAAACCATCTGGTGGTAAATTGTGTGGTTCTTCACAACTCGTTCCACTTGTTCTTCGGGAAGTCTGTTTTCCTCCAACAGTTTCTTTGTTACAAAGAAACCAGTGTGAATGTCACCAACCGAATGAGCACAAGTTCCAAGTTCATCGAGTGCTTGCCACTTGTAAACCTCATCAGTGATAAAAAGAATGTCTTGTTCAGGGTATGGAATCTCGGCTGCTCGTTTTGCAAAAATATAACCCAGAGCAGGTTTTTCTAAAATTTCCCTATATGTTCTGGCAATGTGATATAAAGGTTCCGCTCTCGTTGGTCGTGAGTTATGTGCCTCTAAGAATGCGTAAATAATGTTCTGTGGATCTTCACCGATAATTGCTTTACACATCGCAACTCTCATCAACGAATAAAAAACTTCTTCACCCCAACCACCATGATCTGCTCGCTTCTTATACCACTCCTCTGCCTTTTCCCACTGTTGTGAGTCAAAGTATGATTGTGCGAGGTAAAACATATAGCGACCATTATCTGGCTCATAGTTTTGATCTTCGGGATCTGTCAAAGCAGAGAGAAGAACTTCGGCATCTCTACTATACTTTTCAACAGGATCAATCCCAACATTTCTTGCACCTTCGGTACGAGCGTTAATATTGTAATCACCATCAAGTCTCTTGACATTTGGGTGTGGTTTTTCTTTTGTCGAGGCATATTCATGAAGAACACCAACATAATGCCACTTACTCGAAAGTTTAATTAACTGTGTTCTCCACCAAGTAAATTCTCCTCTGGTAATTCTCAGAGAATAACCATCAACATGATCTTCGATTGGGGGGATTGGGAGATCACCTGTCATGAAGTCATCGGCATCAATGATCAAAGCATAGTCGCATCCACTTTTCTCTGCATTCTCGATTGACTCTGTTCTTGATTTACCAAAACCTTTCCAATCTGATTGATGAACTTCGCCGGGAATGTTTGCCTCTTCAAAGAAGTCTTTAATTAAATCTTGTGTGCCATCGGTTGAACCAGTATCAGTGATGTGATATTGATCTATAAATGGAGCGATAGATTTAAGACAGTCGAGAATAATGTGCGACTCATCTTTTACAATCATACAAAGCGTTACAGTTGGTTTACTCATCATCATCTCCCATGAACCAAAGATTTTTAGATTTCAATCTTTCGATTTTTGTTTTTTCACCCACACAAAAATTACAATGAACCACAATTTCAGATCCGAAAGTTTCGTTCACACTAAAGTATAAATGACCATTTGTTGCAAAGGAAACTGGAAACAAAGTCCATTTTACCATACTATTTAGTTCTCTTCCTTGTGGGTGGTGATCAACTAAAATTTTGTTCATCAAATATTGATCATGAATTTCTTTGTGTTCAAGTCCTTTTTCATATTCTCTAAATGATTTTGATAGGATCAAAAACTTTTTAAAAAACTCTATTGTTTTTTGATTGTTACGAATATAAAAAAATCCATTACAAATTACGGAACCAACTGGATGATCTGTTTGAAAAACAAAATCATAATCACTCAGTTGAACTAACTCCAAATGTCCTGTTGGATCTCCAGTAAATGCAACATCAGTGTCAATCATGATGAAATCTTCATCAGTATTTTCCAACTCCGATATTAAATGTTCTATTCTCTTAAAACACAACTCAACAAAATTGTCAGAACCATACTCATTATAATTTTTTACTGTGCAGTTTGTCTCTTTTATTTCTACATTAGTTTTATTTCCAATGTCTTTTTTTAATTCTATTTTTGCTTCATTATCACAATAAATTACAACAGGTGTATCAGAGAATTGTCTAAGCGAATAAATCATATTCGCACACATTCGTGTATTCCCTGTTGTTGTCATGGTAAAAAATTTCATAGTTGCTGGGCAATCCAATCTTCAAGTTGAACTCTCGGATTCCACCCAAGAGTTTTCTTTGTCTTTGTAATATCGGCAAGTGTTTCTCTCGACTCACCCGGTCTAGGATCAATTAAAACTGTATCATCTGAAATCAATTTTGCAATCTCATTTACAGAAAAATTAGTTCCAGTTCCAACATTAAAAACTTGTCCGTATGTTTCTAGTTTCACAGTTGACGCAAGAATGTTTGCACTCACCACATCAGAAACATGAGTAAAGTCTCTTCTTTGCTCACCATCTGGAACAATGGTCAGTGGTTCTTTATTTTTTCTTTGTTTTAAAAACAAACCAATCACGGGAGCGTACTGTCCTTTCGTTGGTTGGTTTTCTCCATAAACATTAAAATATCTAAACACCACCGTCTCTAGACCAAACAAGTCTGAATACATCTTACAAAGTTTTTCTCCTGAAACTTTAGACACAGAGTATGGATTCAAACAATCATCTGGTTGAGTTTCTGCATTTGGAATTTGATTCACTAAACCATATGCAGATGAGGTTGATGAGTAAACGACACGACGAACTCCAGCCTCCCTTGCCGCTTGCAGAACAGAACATGTTCCATAGGAATTTGTCATCACTGCTTTAAGTGGATTTATAATCGCAGGTTGAATTCTTGCTTCAGCAGCACAGTGAAAAACAGTGTCAACACCTTCAAACAAATATTTAATTTTGTCGTAATCACAAATGTCGTGTCTGTGATACTTTGCTTCATCGTTGTAATGAAAATATTCGTGAGCATCAGATGATTCGTTATCTATAACAACAACACCATGTCCAGCGTCAACCAAAGAGTTGACAATATTCGATCCAATAAATCCAGCACCACCTGTTACTAAGTATTTCATAACCACCCCCTATTAAACAAAGATACTGTATTTATTAATTCTGGTGGGATAGATAATTTTTCAAGTAAGTCATCTCGAACATAAATCATATTTCCAGTGTGACAAATAAGAGAGTAACCTTTTTTTCTAGCAAGTTCTAAACTATGTGAAAAAGAAGACACACCAGATCCTTTTTCATTCGACTCCGGATTGATTGAAGAATTAATTTCAATAATTACAATCTTAGGATTGCCATTATATTCAGACCATATTTCGTGATCACATGTATCTGTGTCAATATTAAGAATGTCATAATCATCTGGTATACTTGTTTCAGATAAAATTTTATCTAATGATTTTCCAATTAGTGGAGTTTCTCTTTTTTTTCCACATTTTGCATCATTATTTTCAATCGAAGAAATAGTTCCATCTCTTCGTTCTTTAGAAAAAGAATTAGGGATAACAGCATAGTTTAATGGAATAACTTTTGGAAAACGATCAGGAAGTTCTTTTAGTTTTTCAAATTTAGATTCACAGGCTCCCCCAACAATAGATGGCTCAATCATAACAGCGTTTGCATTCTGTTCAATGAAACGATAAACATTACTATAAGAGGTTCCGTCATATGCACCAACATCAACGCACCACATGTTGGATGGAGTCAATCCAAGTTCTGTAATTAATTTTTGCAAAACCCCATCTTCACCGTTTTGACTATAATAATTTCCTTTAAATCTATCGTAATACATTGTTATTTCTCCAAATGGTTTTTAATCTCCAGTAAGTTTTTCACTCTTTCGTCATAAGTATGTTTCTTTGCCAACTTAAATCCTTCACTGGCAATTTTATTATGATCCTCATTCCATTCAGAAAGTTCTCTCATTATTTCGTATAAGTGATCTTCGTTTTTATACATGAAACAATTTTCACCGTGAATGAATCCCAACTCATCATATTGTGGATTATAGTTTGTAAGAAGCAAAGTTCCACAACCAATTGTTTCAAATGATCTATAATTAATATCGTTCGCTATATTTTTATTGAAATGACAACGATATGAATTTATTGCACGAACCATGTCGTCTCCAAGTACAAAGATGTCAAGTTTCATTCCGAAGTCTCTATTCAGTTTTAAAATAAGTTCTTTTCTATTTCCAAAATTACCACAGAATCCGAAAGTATTTTCTTTTTGAATATTCATTGGAAAAATGAAGTTGTTATCGTATGCGTTCGGAAACCATACATGATTATCTTCTTTCACAAAATCTTTAGTTGAGTGTAAAAGTTTGTCATATTTACCTTCAACAAAAGTCTTATTGAAGACTTGTTCCATTCCACAATGTGCATCAATTGACCACAAAAATTTTGTAGTTTTTACATCCTTTAAGTTAGGAACCCAACCAGTCTCATCATAGTTTTCAATATTCAAAATTAAATCATAACTATCCCATACAGGATGTTCCATAAACCACTCATGTCCCAGTCCCCACACATGACACTCGTGACCTAATTTTTCAAATGAACGCTGCAAAGAAAAACACTCTCTCAAGTGTCTGTTCTTGTCGTGTCTACCGTTTTCTTGAATAACTAAAATTTTCATTAATTTCTCCTCAACATCACTCATAGTTTCTCCATCACATGAGAATACTTTTTTTTCTCTTCATTGGTTGGAAATCTTTGCTTTCCAATATAATCGTTATCGTGAAATTTATTGCACGCTGGACACTGTAGAAAACAATGTCCTGGTCCGTGAGGTGGTTGCCAGAAGGGATAATTTTCTTTATCATCCTCGATTCCGCTATGCCATTCCGGAAAATCTTGCTCCCACCAACCATCTCCTTTTAGTCTTTGTATCGGCGGATTGTGTTTGTTTTCCATAGGGTGAGTTTGTGCTGGAAATTCTTCATCGTGCGTAAAAGAGTCTCCAACTAAGTATGGATATATTTTAGATAAGAATCTTTGATCAACACCATGTGAATTACTTCCGTCAATTTTTAAATACTCAATAATTAAATTTTCTATGTTTGCAAGAGGACCTTTTCGTATTCCCCAAGCACCACCACATATCAACCACCCATGTTGACAATTATCTCGTATGATGTGAAGACTTTTACCAGAATCTAACCACTCATCGACACACGCTTTATCTCTAATGTTTAATCTTGAGTCTGCGTCTCTGGAAATCATAACATCAACAGTTGGATCACCCGCAGCAAGAAATCTCCAAAACATTCCATTCCATCCGATATCATCTGTCTTAGTTATAATTTCAACATTACTTCTCTTTTGTAATTCTTTTATGACAACCTCTGGAACAGTGGGAGCAACATAAAATCTACATTTCCAATCAGGCCACATTTTTTCTGCGATATCCACATTTAAAATGGCACCTAAAACATATTGTGGATTTTCTCCCCACAAACTAAAAGAAATAACTTTTTTCATATTATGTTGTGTTCCTATAAATGTAAATCTGGATCTATATTTTTCATTTTTTCAATTAAAAGATCAGCGAACTCTTTAGTCGGAATGTTATTTTCATCATACACTTGTCCCACAAAATCATTTGGGTTTTCGTATCTGACTGGGAAGCCCGTGCTAAATTCCAGTTGACGATCATTTACAACTTGGGTTGGGTGTCTGTTAGAGTGTGCATGAAAATTAGGAAACTGATCGTGAATAAAAGCCTTATCGACGGTCAAAGCATAAATCAAACGCAAGAAAATTTGATCTATTCCTTTTTCGTTCAGTGTAACTTCGACCTTTTGCGTCCAATCTTGAATTATTGACATAAAATCCATCTTACCACATCCAAGTCGTTCCTGCAATAACGACATAAATGGTTTACAATGAACACCCCACATCCCACCCATAATTCTTTCAGTGTGATATGGATGATCTCGCATAATATGAATAATTTTATCACTAGACAACCACTCATTAACCGCATGGATCTCTCTGCGTGTAAGTCTAGAGTCAACATCTCTAAATAAAACCACATCTGCACTGTCAACGGCAAAAAACCTCCAAAACATTCCTGTCCAGTCATTTGATGACTTTACCATAATTAGTTCTGTGTTTGCTTTGCTTGCCAGTTTTTCCAAAGTTTCATTCGGAACACTTTCTCCAACATAGTATCGACAAATCCAATCTGGGTAAAGTTCCGCTGCGTTGGCTGCATTTTCAACAGCACCAACATTATACATTGGTTTATCTCCCCATAGACTATATGATATAACTTTTTTCATCGAGCAACCTTTTGTGTTTCTGTATGTTCTGGACTGTAAAGGTAGTGATATAAAATTTCGTCTATGTAAATTTCAGATTTTAATAATCCAGATCCAACAAGTCTTCGAGAGTAATCTGAATCTTCACCGTTAGAAATCTCTACAAATCCAACTGCTTTTGCAATATCTAATTTTACTGGATTTAAATGATTGACTTTTCTTCGTTGAACAGCACATGGCACTTCTGTTCCATTGAAGTTTATTTTTTCTTCTAACTTTTGTTCTTCAAACTGCGAAGAGTGTTTAAAAACCATAGTTGGTTTTTCATCAATATAATACATTCCGTTAAATCCAATACAATCGCAATCTGGTTTTTTTTGAATAGCAGTCATTATGTAATCGAAGTAAACATCAGAAATCATGTCGTCGTCATCAATAAAACAAACATATTTTCCTTTTGCTTTTTGTAAAACTTCATTTCGTTTTGTTCCTACTGATTTTTCCCTGTTATCATGTGAAACGATAACTTCAATATACTCATACCAAGAATTAACACTAGATTTAATCTTGTCCATGAGTCTATTGAAAAGTGCTTCCCTCCCTTTAACTGTCAAAATACCAACACTCAAAACAATATTTTTTTCTTGTTTTGGTTTTGGTTTTAATACTCTTTTAATTTCAGACTCAATTCTTTTACTTAAAGGTTCACAGTATTTTTTTGCAGTTTCAAAATTATCATTTACATATTTTTTAGCGGAGTCATAAAAGCCATAGTCTAAATTTTCACATGCTTCAATAATTTCTTCAGCACTGTTACAAATAATCATCCCTCGTGGATCAAAAAAGTCATCAATGTTTGGACATCCCCAATAAATTGGAATTGTTTTCGCTAACAGAGCGTCACAAATTTTTTCGGTGAAGTAGTTTTCTTCCTTGGTGCTTTCTATAATGATACTAAACTTCGATTTAAAAAGTTCTTTCTTATCGTCGTTTGGTAACAAACACTCAAGGGAAACTGGATTTCTCGTACTAGAAAAGAAACGCTTATTTTTAATTTTTCTTTGTTGTTCCCAAACTTTGTGACGAAGATCATATCCTTCTTTTCCACGGTGATGTGTTATCAAAAAAGAAATATCGTTGGTTTTATTTTCATGCAGAGTATCAATTGATGGATGATAAAAACCTATGCCATCCTGATGATCTATATCTTTGTATAACCAAGTTGAACCGTAAGGAAAAAATACAGCGTTGTCACATTTTTCTATAATTTCGTCTCTTGAGGTAAGAATTAAATCATAATTTTTTGATTGATTTATTACATTCTTTGTTGTCTCTGTATTTTCTGATGTCGTTGGTTCATTAAAATTACAAAAAACTTTAAAGGTATCTGTTGAATGAAATCCTATGTGGCAGGATTCATCACATGGTCTTTGGTTTTCTCCAAATCGTGTAAAATGAATTTCAACTGGATGCTCGAAGTCCATCTGATCTTTATTTACGATGTAATGTCCATTATAAACAACTGGCTTCATAAAAACTTTTTCACTTCCTCGAACATATAGTCGTCCGATATTTTCATTTGACAAACACGATTATAGTTTTCTTTTACACTATCTATGCGAGAATTGTAATCATCCATAGTTAAGTTACTTAACTGCTCTGGATTATCGTAAAATATAATTCCTTTGCAATCAAAATCTTCACATATTTTTTTAGTCCCGACATAGATTGGCACTGTGCCGGTAGCAAAACAATCTGTAATTTTTTCAGTGTAGTATTTGTCATACACAGAGTTTTCAATTACAAGAGAGAAGGCATAGTCAACGAGAGCATCCTCTTTTCCCGGCCAGACTGTGATAAAATCACCGACACCAACTCTCGGACTGTTTCTATATCCACCAAACAAATCAATATGTTCATAACATTCATCAACTATTCGATGTCGATCTCGATGTCCGGCACACATGGCTTTTTGTGAAGCAAGGCAAGAAATCATTTTTGTTTTAGAATGAACACCCCAATACTTTTCATCAGTCCACGGGTAGTTACTCATCGGTGGAACAAACACAGCGTTTTCATACTCATCAAGAATTTCTTGCTCATGTGTAAAGATTGCATCAAAATGATGAGCAAACTTATGTAACCGAAACCTAACATCACCAAACAGAGCCGCATCTATCTCTTTTGATTCTGCAAGCCACAAAAAGTTTTTTCTTGTTTTATCTAATGGGATCATCCCAAGGTTAAGTTCACAGTAAACACGAATCATTTCGTTTCCAGTTGTCCACTCGAAAGACTCTGGTTTTTGTAAAGCACAACTAGATGGCCCGGAGCCAAAGTGTAAACTTACGGCTTGTATTAAAGTTTTCCCACTGACTGCCATTCTATTTTGTCCTCACTCATACCCATTGCACGAAGGTTTTCTTTTTTACTTTCAACATCCGAAAGTCCCATCATAACAACAGTTTCTTCAGTTTGTTCTTTTGGCCACGCACAAAATTCTTTACCAAGAAAAGCCATGTTCATTTGTTCTTGTAACATATTAACAATCATGAAAAGAGGCTCATGATCAAAATATTTTCCGTTGTTTTCTACAACTTTTTCGGTGCTTTGTACCCAAGTTTCTAAAAAATAAATTGTTTTCGGTGTCATGTTAATCATAATCGGTGACGCTTTAAGACCACTCAAATCACCATTTGATGTAACAAAAGCGAGATCATATGAGTTCGTTAATTCATCAAAAACTAAAGGTTGTTTCAACAAGTAAGAATCAATGTCCATCCAAACAAATGGCTTTCTTTTATTCATTAGTGTTTCTAACAAAAATCTTGGTTTGGATAAACAGTTTTTTTGGTAAGAGCCCTCTGATTGTTTTTCTTTTATATCAAAAGGCACACCAAGACTTTCACATTCGGATATTAATCTTTTTGCATGATCTGAGTAGTAGGTACTATTGTCAACATCACTATAAAAACTCACAAGTTCTGTATTCATTTTTTTCTTCCGATGTGATACTTAGGAACAAGATCCCAGTCATCCTTTTCACGATGTGGTATGATTTTCATTTTTGCAAGAGACACAACTGGATCTTTTGAATCTTCTACATCAACAATAGAAAGAAGTCCCCAGTCTTGCAACAGATTCACAATTGTGTTTCTCCTTCCAACATCTTCATCAGAAATATTACTCTCAAGTCCATCCAGTTCAAAGAGTTCCTTGAAATGGAGTATAACATATCGACCTCTTTTATGTAAAATATGACAGGACTGATACAGTTTTTTCTCTTTACGAGAAGAAACACCAATTCTAGTCAAGGTTTCTTTTATCTTTAAAAAATCTTCGCTCTCGTTCAAAGAAACTTCAATACCAAGACCTTTGAAGATATCATCCTCTTCTTCCACCCCGACCCCCTGTTTCAAGCAAATGCTTTATCTCTTTTATTTGATCTGTTGTTAATAAATCCATAACCTCTTCTGTCTTTGAGTTGGAGTATCCATAATACTCTTTGACAATAAGAAATGTTTTGGATTTGTTATTCTTCTCCCACCTTGAAAATCTTTTTCTTTTCCGGAGAGAATGTAAGTAATAATCATATTGGAGTCGATTATCAAGATGAGCGTGACGATTCATTTCGTTTGCATAAAGAATGGTATCTGTAAAATAAGAAAAACACTTATTCACAATAAACGGAGCATAATCCGACTCCGACATTTTATCGGATGACATAAGATTTTTTTTATCGTAATTCAGCGAATTAAGTGTTTCACTCAAATTCATATTCTTCTCCAATAGACAATTATACCGTATTTAGGGTTTTTATTACTTAAACTCACAAGAGGACATCAACTCCACGATACATGCCACCATATTGATCTCCTGATCGGCAACATGAGCCGCTTTGTATTGATATTCACCGAGAATCACAATCGCTTGAGGAATGGAAGGTTCCTTGAGATGAGAATACATCGCATCATAAATCTTCCGCATCAGATCCGTCACACTGTTATCAAGGTTCTCGACAACCCACTTGCGTGCCTCTTTGAAGTTCTTCTCCTTCATGTGAGTCATCAAATCACTAACATGGATCTCACCAATACGGCTCAGAATACCAACATCAATCTCACCAGCAACAGAATACCGCTGGAG
>CENS01000381.1_pt1 | contig 11564 bp, 16 predicted proteins | sample 530201 | NCBI WGS metagenome assembly CENS01 (sample SAMEA2619747, study PRJEB7988) | marine metagenome | biome: marine biome (ENVO:00000447); feature: surface water layer (ENVO:00002042); material: "saline water (ENVO:00002010), including plankton (ENVO:xxxxxxxx)" | depth 5 m | reverse complement strand
ATTGGGTCAGATGTGGTAGTAACTTCACCATGTTCAGACAGGGCACTCAGAATGTTCTTGGTTCTGTTTGCAATACCTGCGTGACTTACAATTGTTACCGACATGATATTTTCTCCCAGTGACTAGGGTACAAATCATCTGTATTGATATGAGATAAACCAGACCCATACCATTGGGCTGGTGCAATCACTCTACCACCCACAGGAATATCATAGGATGGATGACGACTCTTAGAACCTAACCATGCACCCCACCAAGAGAATGTGCTGTTGGAGATAATAAAGTCATCACACTTAGAGATAAGACAAAGGTCAAAGAATGATTTCTCTGACTTAGTTTTCATATCATTAAAGTAGAAGTTGTCTCCCTTAAAAACTTTCTTATATCTATCTACATCATTTGAACAGATGATATACTTTCTATCCTCACCCATCATCTCAATGGCTTTCTGATAGTAACTGACAGGAATGTTCCAGTGGTTTCTTTCACAACCAGGGTAATCAAATGCATCATTATAATAACGAATACAGATTGACACTGGTTTCTCAGCCAGAACATCACCCCAGGCGTAGTCTACCTCATCAACAATCTCTTCCTTGAATTGGAAGTCAAGTCTAACCAGTTTCTCTGCGTTCTTGAAATACTTTTCAGTCTGGAAGTATCCATTCAGGTGATGATGGTTGGGGCAGTTCTTGAACAACTCCTCACAGAACTCGTGAGAGTCATGGAGTTCTACCTCATCACCATCAATCAAACCATATCTGTCACCACAATGTAGCATGTTAAATGCTCTGGTAAGGTCACAATCTTGTGGGATTCTAAAATCAAATCCACATTGTTTTGCAATACCAACCAGAGCTGCATACTGGAACATCTGGTTACCCAGTCTCCCATTCTTACCCAGGTTGTTCATTCCAATTGTCATAGTTTGATTCCCTTATTTTGTTCTTTCAGTCTGTCATCAATTATATCACCGATGTCCAGAGAATAGAAAGCGTGCCACCCTCTGGGGTTACCAGTATACCAGTGATTACAATCACCTCTGTTCATCTTCACCTTCTCCCAATACTCTCTTGATTGAAGTTGATAATGATTCAGTAAGAGTTCTGGGTCTTCTTCATTAGTCTTGTATGACAGATTAATAGAAGGACCATCGTTGACAGCATCATGGACATTGAATTGTTTGATACCAAAGTCAGTGTTGATAATACACTTGGGTGCATCTAAGTTCTGCCACTCTGGTTCAAACTGACCATTAGGATTGGCATGACTATGAAGTGTAGCCCAGACCCTAGCGTTATACTCTGCTCTCTTATTAAAGTTATTGACAATACCACCCTCTGGATGGTGGATGAAATCATTAGAGTTGAACCACACCCAGTTAGTAATCACTCGACCATAGTTCTCATACTTGAATAGGATATCTTTGATGTTGATGGCCTTAGGGCTGTAGATAAACTCATCAACATCTACCTGTGCAATCCACTTAGATTCAGTGGCAATCGGAAGAAGATACTTATTAGTAATGTGTATCTGTCTACCAGTAAATCTTTCTTTAACATCACTCTTGAACAGAGTTACATAACCTTCGTCAATGTATGGTTGTAGGATTGGTAGGTAATCATCATCACTGAAGTCATCTACCAGATAGATGTGGTCTGCACCATGATACTTATAGTGTTCTACCCACTCCTTCAATGTCCAACTCTCATTCTTGAACATTGCAGCTACTGAAAAGTAATACTTGTGTCTCATACAATCCCGTGTTTTCTCCAACAATATTCAAACTCTTCCATGGTCTCCTCTTCACTGATGGTAGACATAAGAGTATTATCATCTCTTACTCTGTTACCAATAAGAACATCTTGATACAGGATAGGATATCCATATTCTACCGTAGCACTATGATAGAAGTCAACATCAAGACACATCTTGACACAGGGGTCAAACCTGGTCTTAACTTCATTCTTGATTGAGAGAACTGATACACCACCCAAGAAGTTGTGACCTGGTTTGGTCATCATCTCATTGTCCCATCTTGGTAACATGGGGTTGAAGAATGAATTACCATCATCTCTGGTATGGATAGCACCACACACCAACCACTTCTGGTCTGATTCAGTCATCACCTTATACATCACTTCCAATGCCTCAGTGTCATACAAGAAGTCATCCTGTTGGAAGACCTTGATAATCTCACCAGTGCAATTGTCTATGGCTTTATTGGTGTTGACAGCAGGATTACCTCTACCTTCTTCATTTCTGAGGTAATTAATGTCTAAGTTATACTCATTGAGTTTACAATAGTCCTCAATGTCATGGTTCACACTATGGTCAGAGATAACAACCTCTACATCTTTAAGAGTTTGCATTGAGATGGTGCGGAGCATATCATCAAGAAACTCCACACCTCTTCCATAGTATTCGTAAACTGGTACAGCTACTGATACTTTCATCGAAGAACAATCATCTCCCCATGAAGGCCACCTCTGAGTAACATATAGGTATATCCCTTCTCATCCAACCACTCTTTACATGCCTTTCTCTCGTGACAATCATAGTCAGGTTCATGACCATGCCAGTCATCAAAACGAATGTAAATCTTATTCCACTCACACTTATCGATGAACTTGAAACAAGATACAGTTGGTTCATAGATGTCTACATCAATATGAACAGCTGCAATCTTAGAGATTTCATATTCTTCTGGGTCTTTAAGTTTATGTACGTCTTCTACAACCAATCCAATATTGTCAAATTGTGAGAGGTCATCAATCACACGCTCGTAACTCTGTTTATATTCACTGCCACCTAATGCAAATGCACCCTCATGCCAACCAGCATAATCAGGAATGGGTTGACTAGTTTTCTCAAGTCCCTCGAAATGGTCGAAACCATGAATTCTTCTATCGGGATTGATGGCTGCAATGTCACGGATAGTTCCACCACATGCTACACCAAACTCAAGAACATCACCTGGCTCTTCCATTGCCTTGATGTGTGATGCCCACTCAATGTGAGACATCGGATGAGTGTCAGCGTCAGATGGGAATACATTATCTTCTTCTGACCATGATTGTGGTCTGTATCCTTCTGAACTACTCTTCAAAAGATAATGCATGTACTTGTGATAGTTACACAAGTCTCTCATGTTTTTGATGTTGCCAAACAAATCACCACCACTGGCGTTCAATTTGTTTACATCATCCTGACTGAGCTGATAGTTATACTTGTACTGGTCCATAATGAAATCAACAAATGTTTACGCCTTGTGGAAGGTTACCATGATAACCAAATGGGATGATACCCAAGTTAATGTTTAAAGTGCTTTCGTGAGAGAAGTCTTTTGCTACCTCAACAGGAGCGAACTTACACCCTTCTCTCTCGTATATATGTCTGTTGTGAACACAGATATTTCCATCCTCATTCCAGTTTACACCACCAAACATTTTGTAGAAATGATTCATGGCAACCACGTCAAATGGAACTTCTGTATTGTTAGGAACCTCAAGAAGTTTCTTACTTCTCAGAGAGAAACCACCATTACCAACATGGATGTGTTCACCAAAAGGTGTCACAAATCCCTGGTCCCTATATGGCCATGGTGCACCGATGTAGTCATAATCTAGGAAGTCATCTCTCCATGCATTAGGGTTGATGATAAACCCATCATGTTGAATGGTCAGAACAAAGTCAGTATCAACTACCTCATTCAGATGGTAAATCATATACCTAGCATAGTCCTTCATGTTATTGATAGGAATACTAGGTTCAACACACTTGATACCATCTTCAAGAAGTTCTTCACCTCTCTCCTCAATGACTTGTTTGGATGTAACAAACTTGACATCACCAAACTCAGCAAAGTTTAGACAGGTGTGAAGTGCCTTGATGGTATCTTCTAAGCCATTGTCCAGTTTCTTTTCAATCTCACCATCCTGTGCGTCCTCAGATGCAATCTTTGACTTGTCCCAAGGAACATACAGAGTGAATAGTGTAACTCTCTTCAGGTCTAACATTTTAGTTCTTCACATAACGGGCTTTGAATCTATCTACAGCAGTAGATGTGATGTCTGTCATATAGTATACAGCAAAACTCTTTCTCATCTTACCATCAGGAACTTGAATTGGGTCTGGGAAACCATGCCAGGAGTTTTGTGTAGTGTCAAATAGAATAGCTCTATTGAACTTGGGTTCAATAACCTTGACTTTCTCTAATGGTTTATTGTTCTCCTCATCATGTGACCACAACTCTAAACCACCACCCCAGTTGGGGCCATAATCTTCTTCAAGATAGATGATGAGGTTTAGTTTCCTCTGAAGATTAAGTTTAGGGTGAATAGAATAGTCAAGATGGAGTGCAAGGTTACCACCTGACTGGTGCATGTGCCAACCACCACCATGTAAACCAATGTCAGGATACAGAGGTGTGACACCAGTGATAGCAGATAGGTGGTTGACAAACCCCATTGATAGTAGATTGGAGAATGTCTTGTATGTCAGAGCAGGAAACCTATTCCAGACATTACAAGTCTTCTTTTCAGCAATCCAACCCTGATAATGAACCACATCTTCTGATGATTCATAGTCAATAAACTGATGACTTAGCTCCTTGGCATCTTTGATGTCCAAGAAGTTATCCATGACCCAGTGATTGAATGGGTCACTACTAAAATCAAGGTCATGAGTATTGAACATCAAACAACCCCCGGCTTGTCATCATAGAATGAGTGTTGTTTACGATACTCTCTGTATTCTTCTTTACAATCAACACCGTTCATCATTATACCAGAAGTATCAATATACATCCAGTCATCTACAATGTTATCATCGCCTCTCCAATAACCATTAGAACGCTTGTAGTCATTCCAATACTTGGGAGCAATGATAGTCTTAGCTTTGGTGTTGGTCCATGCTGGCCAAAAAGCAAAGGTAGATGATGTGATGATGGAGTGAACTGCATTGTGAAGGATGGAGTAGTCAATACCAATCGGACCACCCTTATACTCATAGAATCCAGAACCCTGGAGGTGAGCTAATGGGTCTTGTGTATCCATAGCAGATGCACCAATGATAGGTGCCCATGGAATAAACTTTCTAGCATTCTCAGGGTCATCAGTGATTACACCAAACTTCATGTTGGGATTAATTTCCAACATCCTATCTGCTGCCATCCTGTAATACTCAGGGGGACACCAAGCTGATGTAATCAGATACTCACCACCTCTGAACTGGATGACACAGAAGTCATCACTAGAATATTCTGTGACATTAAGGTTGGGTTTCAACCACTGAATGATATCATCGCGTCTGTCATTGATATACCTAAGACGTTGAAATGTGCCATCTACCTTGCAGTTGTCTGGGATAGTCTCATACAATAACTCATCATAGAACATGGCATCTTCATTAGCCATGGCATGAAGACCAAGAGGATACTCGTCAGTTCTCTCACGAGCGTAGTATTGAATACCATCAGGCAAGACAGATGGTTCCTGTCCTTCCTGGTGAGTGACACCACCAGTCACAGGGTCTCCCCAGTCAATGTTGGTGAGGAACTGACAACCCTTGAAAGTCTTAAGACCAACAGAGGCGACACTAGATCTACCTTGACCACTATTGGATGTGTCTCTTCTTACACCCCATCTAAACCCACGATGTTCTGCGATACATCTGGGGGCTACAATATTCCACAACTGGTTACCAAGACCAGAACCATTATAAATCTCAGATACAATCATTTAATCCAATTAGCGTACTTCTCTTTGTTGTTGAGTATGTATTCTGGATACTCATCCTCTGTCATCTCAATGACATTGAACCCCACATTCCTATCAAACAGGTCAGTATTATTCTCTAGATTCTCTACAATTCTAGACTTGGTTCTCTTATTATTGTGTTCCTGATGAGAGAATGATTCAATCTTATACCTAATCATATCTTCACCACCAAAGTAACTGAAGTGCCAACCACCATTACCAATTACAGGTCCTGTGATACGACTGGTATCTTCTGTTGCCTCTCTGATATCATCAACAGATGTGGTCTTCATATACTTGTATGTGGCAGCTCTTGACCCATACCAGTTAGAAGTCATGAAGTTATTCAGATAATACATGTAGAAGTTCATCTGGAATGTGAAATGAGTATCATCAGACATCCACTCATCAACATGAGCAATAGCTTCAGGGTTAGGAATCTCATCCAGGTCACTGGTGATGATCACATCTTCATCCTCATACAGAGGGAGAGTGAGACAATAGTTGCGTGAGAAGATTTCCCTGTCCCAAGAACTACCCAGGTCAGGCACCTCTACAAACTTGTAGATGATCTTATCTTCCCATTCTTTAAATCTATCCTTACTCTTCTCATAGAAGCTTTCCTTCTTCATACCAGAGAAGGTCTTGTTACCTTCAATGATAACAAACTTATCTACAACATCATTAAGAATGTTGAGTCTCATTTCAAGAAGGTCAACTTCATTATTGAAGATGAAACAATCAAATACTCTCATCAATTCTCTCCCAATGCGTTTGAAAGTGCCTCTGTCTTCTTGGCATTATACTCATCAGTCTGCCAAGCATTACCATTACTTGCATTCTTATAATGCAAGATGAATGCTTCTTCCATACTATCATCTTCCTCAAACTTAATCAAGTCAATGAAAGTTGGTTTAGGAAACTCATACTTGGCTGCGTAGTTGACCATGTATGTGAAACAATCATGGACATACTGCCAATAATCTTCTCTCTCTTTCTGATGAGGGAAGGTTTGGGTATTGGAATGTTGATAGTCCAAGATATGAAACTCTTTCTCTTCTAAGTTCACATGCATAGGTGAACAACCATTGAATCCCATCTCAATGAATCCATCAGGAGGGGTATGTTTGTCACCAGATGGTGCGTCTCTTTGTACACTGACCATATCAATATACTTGACCTTGAGTTGATTATCATACCTCTCAAGATATTTGTGACCTTCACCACCTACATCACATGGTTCACCATTGAATATACCCAGACCCCACATCAGAGCCTTAGGATTAGGCATGTTAGGAATGTCTGCCATGACAACACCATTCCATGGATACTTCAGTGCGATCTGTCCTCTATCTTCAAAACTCTGGAACTTGCGTGAGTATCTGTAGGAGGGACAATAAGCAAAGTTATAACCCTTCATCTGTTCTTCGATAGAAATATCTTTTACAAAGAACATATCTGAGTCAATAATGACAGAGATACAATCGTTCTTGGTAATGTAATGTTTCCATCCCCACGAGAAAGCATATCCACATACATGACTACCATCACCTGTGAAAGAGTCACCTTGAAATTGTTTATATCCATTGATGAACTGGAGCTCAGGGTCAAGGTCTACCCTGACACACTGAACACCAATCCTTTCACACACATCAAAAATTTCCTGAACTCTTTCAGGAGAGTATCCGCTGAATGGATTTGACCCTGCTCTTTCGTTATTGAATACGATAAACTCAAAGTCATCCTTGACGTGTTTCTTGATGCTCTCATACTGAGGCTCGATCAAGTCAGGCCTGTTGTGAGAATATGTGTAAATTTTGATCATGATTTTTTGAAAAGGACATCTCCACCATCAGCGTCATTATAACCCCAGACGTGGACTACTTCATAACCAGGGAGAAGAGACTTAATCTCTTCCAGACCAGGACAACCTTCATACATCTCTTCGTTGTAATACTCAGTGTAGATGTAATCAATCTTACCCAACATATCACCAACACCACTCAGAACATCACGTTCTGCACCTTGGGTGTCCATCCACAGGAAATTGACACGTTCAATGCCTTTTTCCTTGCAGAAGTTATCAAGTCTCTTGGTCTCTACTTCTACAGTCTCATCAAAGAGAGTACCAGGCCAACGACGACCATAGACAGGACTCTCAATCATAGTGACTGGCTTCCTAATCGAACCAGAATATCTGCCAACAGTACGACCCTCTGGACAGTCATTCCTAGATCTGTGGAATGTAGTAGTGCCGTCCTCACCTGAGATTGCGTATGGGAAGAACTCATGACGCTCATCAGTAATAAGAACATCATTATTATTTCCCCATGCATCCTTTGAACCAAGTGTAGTCATATACTCTACATTGATAGGCTCTGGATCAAAAGAATAGATCTTGAGATTATCACCAAAGGTGCTCAAGAACTTCTTGGTGTCCAGACCATCTGCACACCCCACTTCAAATACTACAATCTCCTCTTGGTCACCAACCAGTGACTTAATTTGGTCTTGCGAAATACCCATATCAGTTCCTCAATTTAATTTGTTCTAAAATCCATTCGTATGTTTTACGAATACCCTCTTCAAGGGTTTGTTCGTAATCCCATCCAAGTTTCTCACGGATGAGATCATTGTTAGAGTTACGACCACGGACACCCAGAGGGGCATCCAGTTTGTGGCGACGTGACACTGGTTTACCAGCAACCTTGGATGCAATCTCCACCAGGTCATTGATACGAACCATCTCCTCTGAACCAATATTCACTGGTCCAATGAAGTCACTATCCATCAAGCGACGGGTAGCTTCAATACATTCATCGATGTACAGAAAGGATCTAGTCTGTTGACCGTCACCCCACACCTCAATTGCTCCACCCACATCAGGAAGGTGCGCGACCTTACGGCAGATAGCAGCTGGTGATTTCTCTCTACCACCGTCCCAGGTTCCCTCAGGACCGAAGATATTGTGATAACGAGCAACCCTAACAGGAATGCCAAAGTTACGATTGTAAGCAAAGTAGAGACGCTCAGAGAAGAGTTTCTCCCATCCGTATTCTGAGTCAGGGTCTGCTGGATATGCTGATTCTTCACGGCAATCTGGGTTATCAGGGTCTAATTGATTGTGTTCTGGGTACATACAAGCTGACCCAGAGTAGAAGATCTTAGTTTGGTTAACACCAACCAGGTCATTCAACTTCTGTTGTTGATCCAGGACGTTCAGGTTGATGGAGACCGAGTTGTGCATGATGTTTGCATCGTTCTCACCAGTGAAAACAAATCCAGCACCACCCATGTCGGCAGCAAACTGATAGATCTCATCAAATGGTTTGGAGAACTTATCTGCAATCTGTTGATAGAAGTTACCCAGGTATCCAGTAAAACGAATACAACGGCGAACGAAACTTACATCACGCAGGTCACCCTGAATGAATTCGTCAGCCTCTGTAGGTGAAAACTCAGGCCTCTTCAAGTCAACACCACGAACCCAATATCCTTCAGACTTGAGTCGCTTAACCATGTGACTACCAATAAATCCACCGGCACCCAGAACGAGTGCCGTCTTCTTATGTTCAGACATAATAAAATGTATTACCCTCTATGTAGTATAACGTATCAGAACTTCTTTGACAACTTATCGAAGTTCGGTTCAACAAGTTTTAATACTCCCTCAAGAACTGCTACCTTGTGCTCCAGACCTTCTGCAGGTGCACTCGTCACAGGTGCCGCAGCCTTTTGAGAAAGTGAGGCCACTGCCTCCTTCAACTTTTTTACATCAGCCTCCAGGGCTTTCAGTCTCTTTTCAACCTCAGTGTCATACTGACTCATGTATGCACCTGACTCAGATTTAACTCTACTTGCCATTTCTATGAGTGTAACTTGTCCTATTTATTTGCATGAAAAAGGAGGGTTTCCCCTCCACGCAGGCTCGCCAAGTTATTTGTTTCAGACTAATAACTAAATGTCTGCGGGAGTATTACCTCCATCCGCACCACTTGCTTTTAGGAAGCAAGAAACCAAGGGTCATTTGGGTCCACCAGGGTTTTTAGAGTCTCTCCATGACTGCGGGTTCATCACCGACCAGGGTTTTTAACGACTCTCCATGTCACCTTTATACTTACTAGACCCTCTACTCACCTTACGTTTCTTTTCAAGGTGTGACTGGGTGAGTTTTTCCTGATCCTCTGTTGGAAGATTGGAAAAGAGCTCCCATGCAGCATCCTGTTGGGCATCAGACCTTTTGCGGTGGCAAACCCTACAAAGAAGCTGTATATTATACAGCTCTGCATCCAGTCTGTCAAACCCTAAAGTAGGTAGAAACTTGTTGGTGGTTTTCAGAGAGGGGTTGATATGGTCGAACTCCAAGTTCTCCTTGGAGCCACACACCTTACAACAACAATACCCTAGTTTCTCATAGATGTATTGCCTCTTTCTCTCACGCATTTCTCTACACTTGATAGAGGCGTAAGTATCAGGGCCACTTTTACGCGCCCCCTCTATTTTAGAATAGGACATAGTAAATATTTTTATCACATCTATTTAGTGATAAAGATATTATACCACAGATTACACCCCCTGTCTATGTGGGTATGGGTTTTTTACCACATCCCTCACATAACAGGGGCCACCATCTCTGTCTAACCAGACGGTATAATTGTGGTCTTCCATAGCAGTCATAAGCTGCATGGAGTTATCACACAGATAAATGTCCTTGTATCGTTTCGTAAAGGAACTCATTTTTTGAATACGACAGTCGGGACTACCGTTTTCTAGAGTTCCTACTTCAACATAACGATAAGGGAAACGTTCAAGCAAAATGTTCATAATCAAGCTTGAAGTGAAGAAGTGATTTCAACTCCACTGCTCAGATCACCAGCAAGAGCGTCAATGAGAATATCATAGTCGTCAAGAGGATCACCAGAAAAAGAAACACCTTTGTTCTCGTAATACTTACGAACCTTTTTGTAAAGTTTCGGATTCTTTACATCAAGGAAGAACTCACCGTCCACCGCGGAGTGAAGAGTGGAGATGTCCCTTTTAAACTTGGAAGTAACAGTCATTGTTCTGTGTGTTTACCTTGTTATTATAACAGACTCTCAGGGGAAGGGTCTAGGATTAGGGCCACTTGAAGAAGTGACCTATGCTGGTGGTAGGAGTTGAACCTACTTTACTCCTGTTATGAGCAGGGTGCTTTTACCGAAGAGCTACACCAGCTTATTTTCTTCAAGGAACTGAACCCACCCGTCGCCCCAGTGAAGTTCGTGGTGGCAGTTGTGGCACATAAGGTCACATTTGTCAAGCTCCTCCTTAATAGTTTGATACTTTCTGTTAGCGAATGTTCGCCCGTCAAGTTTAAGGGTTTTCTGTGAAGGGTCCCTATGGTGGAAACAGAGTTTCACAGGGTTACTTTCACCACATTTGATACACTTACCTCCCCTTTCCTGTATGGCTTTCCACTTACTATGAAAGGCCCTCTGTTTCTGTTCTGTGTATGTATCCCTATTCATTATAAAGGGGTCATTCTTGTAGCGCCATTTTGCTCTACAACTTTCATTACAATATTCCTTAACCCTACCACCTTTGGTAGGTGACTGGGGAACCTCGGCTCCACAATATTTGCAGGTATTCATACTGGTGAAAGTAGATATTCATATTATATATGAAAATTCAGTATTTGACAATAGGACTGCCGGGAATCGAACCCGGTTCATTCCGTTATAAGCAGAAGGCTCTAACCAATAAGCAACAGTCCCTCAGGAGGCTTCGTCGTGCTCTTGGTATATTCGTAATATATCATCCACTGCT
>CENS01021685.1_pt1 | contig 11584 bp, 15 predicted proteins | sample 530201 | NCBI WGS metagenome assembly CENS01 (sample SAMEA2619747, study PRJEB7988) | marine metagenome | biome: marine biome (ENVO:00000447); feature: surface water layer (ENVO:00002042); material: "saline water (ENVO:00002010), including plankton (ENVO:xxxxxxxx)" | depth 5 m | reverse complement strand
CTTAAAACGGCCAAACGGTCGTTGAACCTGATGCTGGGCGATTGGGCCAACCGTGGTTTGAATCAATGGACTATTGAGCAAACTACGGTAGTTTTGACGCAAGGCACGGGAAACTACGCCCTTGGTTCCTCGACAATTGACGTTTTAAACGCTGTAGTGCGCCGCAGTAGCACCGATTATGCACTGGAGCGGATCAGTCGTAGTGACTTCATCAATATTCCCACTAAGACGCAACAAGGTCGCCCGTCTCAGTTTTTTGTGGACAGGCAGATAGATCCTACGTTGAAACTTTGGCCAGTGCCTGAAAACAGCACTGACACGGTGATTATTGACAAGCTTGTACGGATGGACGACGCCGATACGTTTACCAACACCATGGATATTCCGTTCCGGTTTTATCCCTGTTTGGCGGCGGGATTAGCGTATTACCTTGCCATCAAACGCGCCCCAGACCGCGTACAGCTTCTCAAGGCGGTGTATGAGGAAGAATTTGAGCGGGCCGCATCAGAGGATAGGGATCGCGCTTCGTTCAATATACAGCCGTCTATGGCGTACTCAAGGCTCCTCTAATGGGGAAGTTTGCTACAGGGAAGTTTGCCTACGGCATTTCTGACCGTTCTGGATTTCGTTACAAGCTTAACGAAATGAAGCGCGAGTGGACCGGAATGTTGGTTGGCCGTGACGAATACGAGCCAAAACAGCCTCAGTTGGAGCCGCGTGTCAAGGCGGTAGATCCGCAGGCCCTTCTTAATCCACGCCCAGATCGTGTAGAGCCTTTGGACGTGCCCGTAGCGGTCCCCCTTGTGGAGGGGCCTGCATTTAGGCCAACAGTAGGGTTTGGCATTGCTGGTGCAGTAACGGTGACGACATCATGAGTTTCACATACGGTGAATTAAAGCAGGCGATACAAGATTACGCGGAAAACGACGAAACCACGTTTGTTAACAACTTGCCTGTTTTTATTCGTAATGCGGAAGAGCGCATTTTTAAAATGGTGCAACTTACGGACTTCCGTAAGAATGCGTTGGGTAACACCACGAGTAGCATCAAATATTTAGATTGCCCGTCCGATTTTTTGGCTCCATTGTCCTTGTCTCTTGAGGTTTCTGGCGAAAAAGTTTTTATTGATTTTAAAGATGTCAACTTTTTACAGACATATGCCCCGGATAGCTCTGTCACGGGAGCGCCTAAATATTACGCGTTGTTTGATCGGGATAACTTTATCTTAGCGCCTACGCCGGATGCCGCTTATGTGGCAGAACTGCATTATTACTACCGACCTGCCAGCTTAACCAGCTTAACGGATAGCGGCACTTCTTGGTTGAGCGAAAACGCTCCCCTAGCCATGCTTTATGGCAGTCTTTTGGAGGCATACACTTTCATGAAAGGCGAGCCAGATATGATCGCGCTGTACACGCAACAGCTTCAAATGGCGTTGGCGGGCATGAAACAGTTTGGTGAGAACAAAGAAGTTACGGATCAGTATCGCACTGGAATGCTAATAAGGCCTAAACAATGATGGTAGAAGGGGGTAAAATAAGCCCCGGAATAGTCGAAGTACAGACTACCAACCATCGTGGCTTCACTCCGGAGGAGGTTGCCGAGCGATGCCTTAGCAAGCTTTTGAGCGTTTCTGATACCGCCCCGCCCGCGATTAAAGAGCAGGCGAATGCTTACAAGGATCACATGCGCGCGGTCCTTGTTTTTTATATGAAAGAGGCGGTCAAAAGCGACCGAACCACTGTGTATAACGCCTTGTGTGATGCGGGGCAAAAAGACTTAGCCGAACTTATCAGGAGACTTTGATATGGCTTTTACAGGTAACTTTATGTGTACGTCCTTCAAGCAGGAATTGCTTCAGGCCAAGCACAACTTCACTGCCAGCACAGGTCACACCTTTAAGCTGGCTATGTACGACAACAATGCAAGCTTTACGGCGGCCACGACTGACTATACCGCGACTGATGAAGTTAGCGGTACGGGCTACACTGCCGGTGGTGGTACTTTGACCAACGTCACGCCCACCACGTCAGGAACAACGGCACTGACAGATTTTGACGATTTGACGTTTTCCAGTAGTACCATTACCGCTCGCGGCGCGCTGATCTATAACACTACGACCGCTGGTGGCACAGGCACGACTGACTCGGTTGTCGTTCTGGACTTTGGCTCTGACAAGTCATCCAGTGCTGGCGACTTTACAATTGTGTTTCCAACGGCTGACGCATCTAACGCTATTATCAGGATTGCATAATCATGGCCTTGGTCGTTGCTGATCGCGTAAAAGAAACCACTACATCTACAGGTACAGGTGCGATTTCTCTTGGGGGTGCAGAACCGAACTTTCGCGCCTTTTCGTCTGTTCTGTCGGATGCGGATACCACTTACTACGCAATCATTGACAACAACAATCTCGCATTTGAGGTTGGTCTAGGCACCTATGCCAGTGGCGGCAACACAATAACCCGCACCACGGTTTTGGCCAGTTCAAACAGTAACAATGCTGTGAACCTTAGCGCGGGAACCAAAGATGTTTTTCTGACCTATCCTGCGGATAAGTCTGTAAACAGAGATGCCTCGGGTAATGTGTCAATTCCAGCGCAAGGTGATTTGCGTCTAGAAGATAGCTCTGGAGGCCAATATGTAGGGTTGCAAGCGCCCGCTACGGTTAGCGCCAGCTTTACATTAACAATGCCTGATGCGGATGGAACGAGTGGTCAAGCTCTTGTGACTGATGGCTCGGGTGCTTTGAGTTTTTCCAGCGCAGGAATCAGCACGGGCAAGGCCATTGCTATGGCTATTGTATTTGGATAGGAGCTAATAAATGTCGGCACCAAACATTGTTAACGTAACGACCATTACAGGAAAAACGGCTGTTCAAGCTGTTGGTACTTCTGCCACTGCAATCGTTACTAACCCAGCGTCTAGCAACAAAGTATTCAAGGTTAACGCCTTGTATGTCAGCAATGTTGATGGGACAGACAACGCTGAAATAAATGTTGATATATACCGTTCTTCAACGGCGTATCACATTGCCAAAACAATCGTTGTTCCTGCTGATGCAACGCTAGATGTTATTTCTAAGTCGTTTTATTTAGAGGAAGGAGACGCATTGCGACTCACGGCAAATGCCGCTTCTGACCTAGAGGCTGTCTGCTCTTACGAAGAGATTAGTTAATGGCTCATCCGTCTACCTCATCTGCTTATGGCATTTGGAAGCTGAGACAGCAACGTAATGCGGCTATGGGTAGTAACTGGCCGCCTCTTGTTACTGCGGTTACGGGCATTTCGTATTTGATTGTTGCTGGTGGCGGTGGCGGGGGTGGTCATGCAAGAGGCGGCGGAGGCGGTGCTGGCGGCTATCGCAACTCATACGGAAGCGAAACGTCTGGGCGAAACTCATCAACAGAATCAACAATTACTTTAAACGTCGGAACAACCTACACCGTCACGGTAGGGGCTGGTGGAGCAGGAGGTCAAAGCACAAGCGCTACCGGCACTAATGGCGGCGACTCGTCCATTTCTGGTACAGGATTGACAACGATAACATCACTTGGCGGCGGCGCTAGTGCAGATGATGACGTTGATGGCCTAGATGGTGGTTGTGGTGGTGGTGCTGGAGGAGGATCAGCAGGTGCCGCGTTTGGCGGTAATGGTACTGCTGGTCAGGGATTTGATGGTGGCGATGCCGCGACAGGTGGTAGCAACCCCGGATCTGGTGGAGGTGGCGCAGGAGCCGCTGGTCAAGATATACAAGCCAATGGTAATGGCGGTTTAGGAGGTGCAGGGCTTGCCTCTAGCATTACTGGTTCTAGTGTAACTAGGGCCGCAGGCGGAGACGCCGCTATCCCAGCAAGTACAGGAACCGCAGGATCATCTAACACAGGTGATGGTGGTGGAGGCTCAACGAGCGGAAATAACGGAGCAACAGGAGGCTCAGGCGTTGTAATTATTCGCATGGGTCAACAGGCCACATCAACCACTGGCTCCCCCTCTGTAGCAATTATCGGTAGTGATCACATTTACACATTTACTGGTTCAGGGAGTATTACGCCGTAATGCCTTATCCAACTACAAATTCGGCTTCTAGCGTCTGGAATTTAAAAGATAACTATGATGCGGAAGCTGGCGATACGTGGCCTGCTCTAGTTTCGGATTTAACTGGCGAGTTTATGGTTGTTGCTGGAGGCGGAGGTGGGCCGAGAGACGCCGCTGGCGGCGGTGGTGCTGGGGGTTATTTGGCTGATACGGGCCAGACTTTTGTGCTTGGGCAAACCTACACGGTAACGGTTGGCGCTGGCGGTGCTGGAGGTCAAACAAGTGGCACAGGATTTGATAGCATTTTAAGCGGCTCTGGACTTACTACTCAAACCGCAAAAGGCGGAGGTCGCGGAGGAAGCGCCGCGGGTGGTGACGGCGGTTCCGGTGGTGGCGGTAGACGCGGAGATCCGGGAGGCTCAGGAACATCGGGACAAGGCAATGCCGGTGAAAACTCTGGAACAAGCACCGGTTCTGGTGGTGGTGGCGGAGCTGGAGAGGCTGGAGGAACAGATGGAACTGGATACGGTGGTGATGGTCTTACGAATAATATAACTGGCTCCTCTATTTACTACGCTGGCGGTGGCGGTGGTGGAGAAGAAAACACAGGATTTTCTCCATCTGGAGGATGCCCCGGAGGTTTAGGCGGTGGTGGAGTAGGGGGGACTGAAAGCACACAAAACGGCGGTAATGGCACAGCTAACACTGGAGGCGGTGGTGGTGGCGGCGGTCGCTATAGCGATAGAAGTGGCGGAACTGGCGGCTCTGGTATTGTTATTATTAGAGTTAATGGCGCAGTTACATCTACAACAGGAAGCCCGACCGTTACACAAGTTGGTAGCGACTATGTATACAAGTTTACGGGATCAGGGAGTTTCACAGTTTAATGGCTCAGTTTCCATCTAGCTCAAGTGCTTCTGGCATTTGGAGTTTAAAAGAAAACAGCATTGCTGAAAACGGCAATGATTGGCCTGTATTTGTTGATTCCACCTCTATTCAGTATTTGATTGTTGCTGGCGGCGGCTCTGGTGGATATGACGGAGGAGGCGGCGGTGGTGCTGGAGGAATGCGTTACGTTTCGTCTGCTTCTGTAGCTCCCGGAAGCTCATTAACAGTTGTTGTTGGCGCTGGAGGCTCACAAATAACTCAAAACTTACCGGGCAATGACGGGAATAACAGCTCTATTGACGGGTTAGGGGGGCCAGCCGTTGCTTCTCAGGCCGGAGGTGGCGGAGGCAGTTTTCCCGGTAACGAAGCAGGCAGAAATGGTGGCTCTGGAGGTGGAGGAAGGAGCGGCGCTAATGGAACCGGAGGTTCTAGTACAAGTGGCGAGGGTAATGACGGTGGTGATGCTACTGGCAATACAATAGGTGGCGGAGGAGGTGGTGCTGGAGGTGGCGGAGCAGGTGCCGCAGGACAAGATAGCACCAACAATGATGGCGCTGGCAATGGGGGAGCAGGATCTTCTAACTCTATAACTGGTTCCAGTGTTGCCTACGCAGGCGGAGGTGGTGCTGGCGGTGATTCTAGTCGCGGCTCGGGAGGAGTTGGCGGCGGAGGAACCGGTGGAGATGGTAGTAACACAGCGCAAGCTGGAACTGTTAATACTGGCGGCGGCGGTGGCGGCGGTAGAAATGAAGGGGCCGCTGGAGGCTCTGGTGTTGTTATTATTCGGCTTGCATCTCAAGCCTCATCTTCTACAGGTTCTCCTATAACGACAACCGTTGGTAGCGATTACGTATATAAGTTTACCGGCTCAGGTAGCCTGACGATTTAGGGTTTTATTATGGCGCATTTTGCAGAAATTGGATTAGATAATGTTGTTGAGCGTGTGATTGTTGTTCACAACAATGAGCTATTGGACGCAGACAGCGTAGAGCAAGAGTCTCTTGGTATTGAGTTTTGCAGGACGCTGTTTGGCGGGACTTGGGTTCAAACAAGCTACAACGGCAACATACGCAAAAACTTTGCGGGCAAGGGATTTACATATGATACCGGCAGAGATGCCTTCATCCCTCCCCAGCCTTATGCCTCTTGGGTTGTCAACGAAGAAACATGTCTTTGGGAAGCCCCGGTTCCTCGCCCTGCGGACGGTAACGACTATAGCTGGAATGAAGAAACTCAAAGCTGGGATCAGGTACAGCCTTAAAAACAGAAGAGCAACTCGGAGTAAGCGGAGAACATAATGGCTTTAGTTATAAAGGATAGAGTCAAGGAAACAACTACTACCACGGGGACGGGCGCAGTCTCTTTGGGCGGTGCGGCAACAAATTTTGTTGCTTTTTCTTCTGTCTTGTCCGATGGAGACACAACATATTACGCAATCGTTGACAGTAATAACTCTGATTTTGAGGTTGGTCTTGGCACTTACGCCAGCAGTGGCAACACCATAGCTCGTACAACGGTTTTGGCTAGCTCAAACAGCAACAATGCTGTGAACTTGTCAGCAGGAACGAAGGCCATATTTTGTGCTTATCCCGCAGACAAGGCTGTAATTGAAGATGCCAACGGAGTCGTATCTATTGAGAACCTCCAGTTTGACACCAATGCAATTAAGTCCACAAATAGCAATGGCAACATACAGCTATTCCCCGAAGGAACGGGCTTTACGGAGCTATATGGTAATACCAACGCCGGTAAGATTCGCTTTAACTGCGAGTCCAACAGCCACGGTGTCACATTGCAAGGGCCGCCCCACAGCGCGGCGGCAACCTACACGTTAGAGTTGCCTGACGCGGACGGAAGCTCAGGACAGCTACTCAAGACAGATGGCAGTGGTAAGCTGGCTTTTACGAGCGATTTGCCGGGAGTAACGTCAACAGCGGCAGAGCTAAACCTGCTAGATGGCTCTGTAGCCAACACTGTCGTTAATTCAAAAGCCGTGATTTACGGCTCTGGCGGTGAGGTAGCGGCAACGTCATATACAGGAGATGGTTCTGCGTTAACAGGAATTTCTGCTGGTGTTGGGGCGTTGACTGATGGTAGTGCCGTGGTTACAGCGGGAGATTCAATACAACCAACGAGTCCTTCTCAGGCGTGGAACTACGATACTCTTGTCAGCACTGATAGCGGTGATGAGTGGGTTAGTGTAGATGGTTCTGTAACGCCAGCAGTCAATGAAGATACTGCGCGTTATGCAAGAGGTTTTGGCGGAGTAATCTGGTCAGATTATTGGAAGCGTTATTTTGCCACAGTTTTTCCTCCGGGATCGGGTACCAGCAGTATAAGCGCAGACAATATGGAGATTGTTCAGAGCTTGGATGGCGTAAACTGGTCCGATGTAGGGTTAATTAGAACCTTAACGGGCCTTGGCACTAGCGGAAACGACGGAATAACCAGTGATTGGTTGCAGGGATCGAGGTATAGGCCAAGTATCTGCGTAGACGACAGTAATGGCCGGATATGGTGTGCAGGCGAAGGCAGGACATCTCCTTATCCGCTGGTATTGGGGTATTTTGATCCTGCAACCGGGTCTAATGGCGTTACACAGGGTCCGACCCCCAGTTCCGCAAATCAAAACTCCAAAATCATAGACTGGCGGTGGGTAAAGGGTCTTAACAAGATAATCATCATCTACAGTAACCGCAATGAATACTTCAGCACTGCAAGCATTAGCGCAGGGGGTACGTCGGCCAGTTCCGTGCAAACAAATATAAGCTCCGGAAATGATGAAATGGAGATAGGTTTTTTTCATACACAAACAGCCGCAAACACCCACAAGTTTTATCTCCAAAACGATACCAGTACGTTCTGGTACAGAGAGGGCAGTGATTTCGGCAGTCTGAGTTCTGGCACATCTGCCGAAAGTGGGTGGAACCCAAGCAATGGAGGTGACATGTCCAACGACTATCTTATCAAGGCGAACGGGGGGAGCATTAAGTATATTCGCACCGACAACGACGACTGGAAAACCTCCTCGTCGTCATGGACAACCGTGGCCATGCCATCAAACACCGACATATCCTACATCTCTTATGACCCCGTACAAGATGACTGGATTGGTGCGGGCCAAAAGGGTTTTATTTTGCGGTCAACGAACGGAACAACGTGGGCGATAGCCGGACGGTGCGGAACATGGGCGGCTTCCAGGTCAACAATCGCCAGACGCACAACAGGCGCTTACAGCTACTGAGGATTGCCAGATGAGCGGAGAAACCCCAGAGGAAATAGAAGCTAGAACAACTAGAAAAAATCGAGATGTTTACTTGGCTATGACAGATTGGACCCATCAAACCGGAGATAGATCCATAGCCAATAAAACGGAGTGGGCGCTGTATCGCAAAAAACTAAGAGATTTAACATTGCGCCCGGATTTTCCAAAAATCCGCCATTCCAACTTTCCTCAACCCCCGGACTCTCCGTGGGAAGAGTATGGCAAGTGGCTTTATGTAGAATCACCCGCTGAAGGGGAGTCTGTGTGGCAAAGCAACCCCGAGTGGGAAGACTGACGACATGATAATTGAGAAGGTTAATCGTGTTGAGGTACTTGTGGCGGGCGAGTACGTCAATGGCGTTCAGCGGCTTTTTACAAAGCTGGACCAAAAGGCGGGTAAGTAATAAGCCGTGCTGGGATCTCGTAGCTTTTCAGCATCGGCGCTTAGTGAAAGCCCAAGTGGCCCCATAGCCGTTCAAGGCGTTGCCGCAACAGGCGGCGTTGGAAGTGTGTCCGTAAATGGCGAAGCAGATGTCATTCTTACAGGACTTCAAGCTACTGTTTCAACCAGCGGTGTTGTATTTAATGAATCGATATCCGTAACTGGTCTTGCCGCCACGAGCGACGTTGGCAGTGCTACTTCCTCCGGCAATGCTCAGGTACCAGTAACTGGTCTTGCGGCAACCATGCCGATGACTTCGTCGGAGGCGGGAGGCTCTCTGCTGGGGGGCTTAACGCTATCTGAAGAGCCTTTTGCCACCCTGTCTGATGACAGCCTCCAGATTAGCGTCCAGCTTGGTGTTGGGGCATCTGTTACGGGGCTTGCCGCCACATCCGCCGTGGGCTCTGTCGATGTTACCGGGCCCGCCAATGTGTCCGTCACCGGAATTGCGGCTACCGGTACTGTTGGGTCAGTAACCGTGGTGGGGGCAGGCCAAGTAGCGGTTACAGGCTTGGCAGGAACGGGAGGCGTAGGTGCGGTCACTGTCACGGAGGGCACCGGAGTTAATGTGTCCGTCACTAGCCCCAGAATGCGAGGTAGCGTAGGTGTTGTCACAGCAATTGGTGAAATCAGTGTATTGATCACCGGAGTTGAAGCAACGGGTCAAGTGGGCCAAGCCGGACAGTCTTCTTGGAACACAATTGACCCAAATCAAAATGCAAATTGGGTCGAAATAGCGGCATAGCGAGGAAATCATGCCTAGTACATATACAACAAACATTGGCATCGAAAAGATTGCAACGGGTGAGCAATCCGGTACTTGGGGCGGTACGACCAATACAAACTTTGATCTGATAGACAACGCCATTAACGGCGTCATTTCTATCAATGTTTCGTCTGCGGGCAATTCAGGGTCGCCTAATAGTTTGCCTATCACAGACGGCGCTGTGTCGAATGGTCGGAACAAGTTTATTGAGTTTAGTGATGGTGGCGATTTGGGAGCTAACGCGTATTTTCAGTTGACTCCTAACAATGCGGAAAAGGTCGTTCACATTCGCAACTCTTTGAGCGGGAGCCGTTCTTTGATTTTGTTCCAAGGGACGTACAACGCCTCTAATGACTTTGAAGTCCCTGCTGGGAAAGACGTTGTCTTAAAGTTTGATGGCGGGGGCGCTAGTGCAACGGTTACTCAAGTTTTTGCAGACTTGTTGGCCACTAACGTTACCGCGCCTTTAACCGGTAACGTGACGGGCAATGTTACCGGTAACGTAACCGGCGCACTTACGGGTAATGTTGCTGGAAATGTCACGGGTAACGTGACGGGTAATCTTACCGGTAACGTAACGGGAAACATCACCTCTTCTGGGGCCTCTTCTTTTACTGACGCAACCATCACAGGCGGCTCTGTAAACGGCACTCAAGTGGGCACATCCACGCCAGCGGCAGGTGCTTTTACGACTTTAAGCGCCACGGGCACGGCCACTTTGCCGACAGTAGACATTGCGGCAGGCGAGATTGACGGTACTAACATAGGCGCAAATACGCCGGGAACAGGCGTGTTTAGCACACTGTCTTCCACGGGCACGGCCACTTTTGCCGATGTAGATATTAATAGTGGCGCAATTGACGGCGCAAACATAGGCGCTACTACTCCCGGAACAGGCGTGTTTTCGGCGCTATCTGTCACGGGAGATAGCATTACGATTCAAACCACGCAAACCCCTGCCAGCGCCTCTGCAACCGGCACGACAGGAGAGATTGCGTGGGATGCTAATTACATTTATGTGTGTGTTGCTTCTAACACATGGAAGCGTGTAGCGATTGACACGTGGAGCTAACCCATGCCGCTAACAAAGCTCCAGTTTAGACCGGGCGTTAACCGCGAAACGACCTCTTACACTAACGAGGGCGGTTGGTTTGACGGCGACAAGATACGTTTTCGATTCGGAGTCCCTGAAAAGATTGGGGGTTGGGAACGCGCCACACAAAATACTTTTTTAGGCACTTGCCGTGCTATGAAACCGTTTGTCGCGCTCGACGGCTCACAGTACATGGGCCTCGGAACAAATCTGAAATACTACATTGAAGAGGGCGGTGCGTACTACGATATTACGCCCGTTCGCGCCACTACGGCGGCGGGGGATGTGACGTTCAGCGCGACGAACGGGTCCGCTACTCTTACTGTTTCAGACACGGCCCACGGAGCAGTGGCTGAAGATTTCGTGACTTTTTCTGGCGCGGTGTCGCTTGGCGGCAACATTACAGCGGCTGTTTTAAATCAAGAGTATCAAATTAGTGGTGTCGTTGATGACAACAGCTACACCATCGTGGCAAAAGACACCTCTGGCGCATCTGTTGATGCCAACAGTAGTGACACAGGAAATGGGGGTAGCTCTGTTGTAGGTGCGTACCAGATCAACGTGGGTCTGGACACCTCGGTCAGCGGCACTGGTTGGGGCGTCGGCACGTGGGGCCGTGAGGGTTGGGGCGAGGCAGACGCGGCGGCAGGAACCACTACGGTTCTTCGTATTTGGACTCATGACAACTTTGGTGAAGATTTAATTATTAATGTTCGGGATGCGGGGATTTTTTATTGGGATAAAACTTTGGGTCTTTCAACACGGGCCGTGGAGCTATCCAACTTGTCGGGTGCCGATGCCACGACGCCTACGATAGCCAAGCAGGTGTTGGTGTCAGACCGGGACAGACACATCATTGCTTTTGGCTGTGACCCTGAGAACAACATTGGCGTTCAAGACCCTCTATTGATTCGGTTTAGCGCCCAAGAAAGCCCGACAACGTGGCAATCGTTGCCCAACAACACGGCAGGCGACCTGCGTATTGGCTCTGGTTCAGAAATTATTGCGGCGGTGGAAACACGACAACAAGTCCTTGTTTTCACTGACGTTTCCCTACACGCGATGCAATTTTTGGGGCCGCCGTTTACTTTT
>CENS01032747.1_pt1 | contig 11614 bp, 5 predicted proteins | sample 530201 | NCBI WGS metagenome assembly CENS01 (sample SAMEA2619747, study PRJEB7988) | marine metagenome | biome: marine biome (ENVO:00000447); feature: surface water layer (ENVO:00002042); material: "saline water (ENVO:00002010), including plankton (ENVO:xxxxxxxx)" | depth 5 m | reverse complement strand
GTATATGAAAGTGTTGCTTCTTTATAGCTAATATGATCACTTATCATCTCTTTCTTTTTACAGACTTAACACGACGAGGTTTACCAGCTGGTTGACCAAGCCTTTTCTTTTCAGCTATTTTTTTACGCTTTTCAGAAGCAGACATTTCAGATGCTGTTTTAGGTGTTTTACTTGATACACGTTTTTTAGGGCGGCAATACGGCACGCCTCTTTTTTCACCTTTTCTTCTACCGCATGGTTTACCTGTACGGACATCAATCCATTCTTCCTTAAACCATCTTCGCAGAGCAGCACCTTTTTTAGTCTTTCTTACTGCCATTATTTCTTTTTGCTTTTGTTGCCCCAGTTAGCGGCACCAACTTTACGGCATTTGCTTAGCGCTCCGCTTGCGTATGCCGACGGGAACACTTTATATCTTGCTTTTACTTTATGATAACATGCATCTTTCTTTCCCATGATATTATCTTTTAACTTGTTTTCTTTCTACTTGTTTTCTTTTTGTTTGTTCTCTTTTATTTGATTTAGGTTTTTTAGCCTGTGATTCTATTAATCCAACATCCCACTTACTATAACCTAAAGCTAGTGAAATAGCTTGCCAAGTTTCAACATCTTGACGCACAGGTGTAGAAAGGTTATCTAATTTACGTATTACGCGATCTGCAGGAATATTAGTAGTTGCAGAAACAATTTTTCCTACTGCCTCAAAAGCTGGGTTATCTAAGCTTATTCCTTCTGTTCGCATTTTTTCTTTTGATTGACGATATGTAAATGACCTGCCTGCAGATTCTAATTTACTTATTTTTGAATCAATAGGAGGTGATATTGTTAATATTTCTCTTCCTACATCTGTATAATCAGGTCTTCCGCTTTTGTATTCTTCTATAGCTTTTAACACCATATTTTTACCTGTTGATACAACCGCACCACCAAAACCAAGCCCTCTTAATATTGAGTCCGCAACGCTATTTGATATTCTAAAATACCTATTTTTTTCTTCCTCTTCCTCTTCATCTGAAAAAGCTAAAGCAAATAAAGCTTGCTGTAATGAAGCAAATACAATGTTTTGCACTGCAAAATAATAGCCTATCCTTGGTATTCTTGCTAAATTACTTTTAGCTAATGTTTTACCTGGCTCGGGTCTTCTCGCTGCTATATCTTTTATGTCTTTTATAGCGCGCCGATTCATTTGCATTAAAACATTACCAAAATTTAATACAATTCTACCTAAAGGGCTAGCCTGTTGCGAAGATATACGGTCAGGTCGCGAAGACTGCTGTGTTTCTTCAGAAATTTCTTGAAAGTCTAAAAATGCTTTTTTTTCTGCTTCTTCGTTAGAAAAACCTTCTTTAATATATCTATTTATTCTATTTCTATAAAAAGCAGAACCACCTAAAGCAATTGCATTAGAATCTGCAATTTGAGTGGGTAAAAAACCTGTTTTTAAAAGAACAGCAACAGTGTTTCTGTAAATATTGCCCCCTTCTTCTGCTTTTCTAGCAATTTCGTCTGCGTTAACATCTGTTTTAACACCAGATCTCCTTTGCTTTAAATAGTCAGAATTAAATAAAAAAGCATAATCTTTCCAAAATTGTTTTTGATTAGCAAAAGCAACTGAAGCAGCAATAGGATTGTTATCAGTGGTATTTAAAAAGTTAGTAAGAGATATTTGCTGTAACAATGCAGATCTAGAGTTAAAGAACATAATAGCACCCACAGAATCTGCAATCCAATTAAAGAAGTTATTTGTAAGCTTATTGGATCCCATAGGACGCCTACGGCCAGTTTTCATGCGGTACAACAAGTCTTGCAATGCTTCAGTATAATTATCACCAAATTTTGCTTTTAATTTACTTATATTTTCTTTTGTAAAAGTATTGTCTACATTAGCCTGCCATTCCGTTAAAAATACCTCGCGAGCTTTTTGGTTTACATAGGTTAATAAATCAGTAGTTATTGTTCCGGCTGTCCATCCGCCATCCGGCTCTGGATACCCTAAAATAGAAATGCCTCTTACATTTTCAGCAAACTTTAAAAGTTCTTTATTATTTTTAACAACCTTTACAGCAGCTTCTATATCATTTTCAAATCCTTGCATTTCTGGTATTGTATACCCTAAAGAATTCCATATATAAATTCTTACGCTCTGCTCATTAGTAAAACCAGTTTCATTTTTCTTAGATAACTTTGCGGGAGTTTTTCTAATTAATTTTTTAAGCGCATTATATTGATTTAATGTTTGTTGTTTTGATGCATCAAATTTAAACATTGCTTTTGCAAACGGCCTTAGTAAAGTATCATTTAAAAACTTTAAATTTTCAGAACCTTTTTTGCCTTTACCTGCTAAATAATATAATAACCCTGCAAAATCATCCGCGCTAGGCGGTAAAAATTTTAATTTATTTTTATCTCTAGCTATATAGGCTGCTCTTGCTTCACTTATTTTTTCATCAATGCCAGTTATCTCAGACACTATAGAATCGAATTTATTTTTAATATCTGCCGATTGTTGTTCTTGTTTTAAATCAAATAAAGACTGATTATTTCCAGACAAAGCATCCTGATATTTTTTATTATATCGTATTGCTTTGGGGTCTTTAGTAAAATTATGCCCTTCCCCCATAGTGTTTCGAGTAGTTTCATTATAGATATTTTCTAAATTTTTATCTAATAAATCTATACTAAACTCGTCTAATGATTGATTTAGTTCCGACAGGTTAATATCCCCTTTAACATATCTTAGCATAAGATTCACCGCATCATTATATGGAGGGTTATGTTCCGGTATCAATTGATCAGGTAATTTGTTATTTTTATTTAAAGCTAGCAATCTTAAAGGAAACATGCTTTTACCTGCTGTATTCATGTTTTTGCCTTGCATTTGCAAAAACGATTGCGCACCCTCTAAATCATTGTTATTTTTAAATTCTTCAATCTTTTCAAGTATTAATCTACGAAAACGAATTGCATCTTCTTTATGTTTTTCAGCTACTTCTCTAAATGTTTCTTGAATATTATCGCCTTTATTAAGCTCTGCTTTTACAGATTCATTTGGGTTAGATAAATCTAAAAATTGTTTTTCTACGTACCCATCTGTTTTTACTGTAATTTTACCTTTAGATACTTTAACAAATTTTCTTAAATTAGTTGGCAAAGCAGGTCTAATTATATTTTTAAATATAAGCTGAGTCGTATTTAAATTATATCCAGTTCCTAAAGTAAACGTATTTCTTACTGCGCGTAAATCTCTATTTAATATTTTACCTAATTGAAAAAGCTTTTGATCATTAGAAAGGTCTGAATTAAAAATTGACGATAGCTCTTCTTTTAATGAAGGTATATATTTTTCATTAATTCTTTGTGTAATATTCCCTTCTAATTTTTCTTTAATATTTTTATAGTAAACATTTGGTTTACCTTTTAAATCTTTTTCCGTAGTGTTTTCAAGAACATTTACTATTTCTTGTTTTTCAAGTTCAGTAGCGCCTTCTTTATTTAAAAACTTTTGAACCTCTTTTATTGCTGATTTTATAGCATCACCAATTTTTACGCCTGCTTTTACAGAAGCTTTAACTGACTGTAAAAATATTTTACCAGCACCATGCAATAATTCTATCGCACCAAAGCTAGCTCTTATTTCACCCGGCTCAGGTTTTAATTGATCCCAAGCCTCAATCCAAGAATCAATTTGTTCAATAATTCTAGCTCCTACACCGACAGGGACATCTTTATCTAAAAGATCTTGCCTACTTTTAAACTCTTCTTCAATAGTTGAATCGGTTTCTAAAGCTTCACGCACACCTCTAACACCTACGACCTCAGCTAGAGCTTCTGCTATTCGCACCTTGCGTGCTCTTAGTTGATTGTATTTGCCCGCTTGGCTTTCTGCTGTAATTGTAGGGTGGTTTATATTTGTAAAAAAATCTATAAATTCTTCTTTTGTGGGTATTGTATATTCAAAGACTCCTTCGCCAACAGTAGTTTCAGCTCTGCCGATTTGTTTAGGTTTAAATAAATCTGCAAACTGCACATTCTTATATTCATTAGGAATATTATTTATTAAGTCGGTATACAGATTGTCTAGCATGCTAGTGTAATCGCTTATTTGCGCTTCTTTTTCGGTATAATTACCACCAATAGCGTCTAGCATTTCTTTTGCCAATGTAGTTCTTGATGCCAATCTAATAGCTGACAAAAAACCTTTTTGTTTACCTTTTATTCTTTCTGTAACGCCTGGTAATTTGCCTTTAAGTATTTTTTTACCAATTTCAACAGATTGCTTTTTTTCAATGCCAACTGTTTCCCTAATTTTATTTTGCTGGACCGCGTTTGCTTCAATACCTAAATCAGCATTTAATTCGTTATCTATGTTGTCTGCCAATTTCTTTTGCTCAGTAACGTCAACTTTTCCAATTATCTCACCATCTTTTGTTTCAACTACTTTAAAAAAGTTTGGAACACGTTTGGCTAGATTAGTTTTTAAATATGCGCCAAAGGGAACTTTAGAATCAATTTTATATGAATTTATAAGCGCCGCAACCTCAGCATATGCTTCTACTAATACATCATCTCGGGTAAGGCCAGATTGTATTTTTGGATCGTATACAGAATTTACAAGTTTATTTACAATACCTTCATTGTTTTTTACGATATTATTTTTAGCTTTTGTAATTTGAATTTCGGAGCTTTCAGGGTTTTTGATAATTTTTATTAACTCTTCGTTTTTTTCGGAAGCTTGTATATTTTTTTCAGAAACGTTTTCTGTTATATTTAAAATTCTTTCTTTAGCGTTTTTAAATTCACTTAAGAACCCTTCTTTAGCTAAATTATATTCTTCTTGGCTTATTTCATTAGCAGATAGCTTTTCTTTTATGGTATTGAATCTTTTTACTTGTAATTTTTTTAAATCTGCAAGAGTGTTTATTTGAGTAATATCATCAGCAGATAATAATTCATATACTTTATATACCTCGCCTATTTTTTCTTTCAATAAGCTTTCTTGCTCTTTTATTTTAATATCAATTCCAGAAATAACATCTTGATCAGAGGCTGTTGACTTTTTATTTTCAAGATTATATATATTTTTTATAATAAAATTAATTTCTTTTTTATTTGAATTTGGCCTAATTGCCGCGAGTGTTTTTAAAACTTCAGGCGCAAACATAGCCGCTCCTAAAGTTGTTTCTGCAGAAATAGGATCTAAAGCCACTGCTCCAGCAGCTATTAAAGAGCCTAAGTTAGAAGAAACTCCTCTTATACCAGCACCTCCAAAAAATCCAGCCGCTCCCGATTCAAAACCTTCTTCGCTAAATATAGCGTCAACCATTTTTTTCGTAGATTCAGAAATGCTATTACCAGCACCTTGGCTATCGTTAAACGCCGAAAGCCCGTGCTGCCCCATTTCGGTAGCAGCTTCGGTTCTTCCTGCTGTAAACATTGCTAAAGCAGTTTTAGCTCCTGGTTTATTTACAACTTTATCTGTTATTTCTTTGCCTAATTTAGGTGGTGATATTACATTACCTACTTTTGTTCCTTTAAGTAGCTTTCCAAATGAAAAAAGTTCAAGACCTGTTTGAGCTGTTGAAACTAAAAGGGGTGTTAAAGTTTCGTCTTTGCCTTCATTTATAAGAGTATTTAAATCAGTATTTAAATTTTTAGCTTTAGCTTCGTTAAAGTTTACATAATTTTCAGCCAAAAAATCTGTAAAATATCCCATACCAGCTGTGCCTAATCCATATATAACAGAACCTCCTACGCTAATAACATTGCTAAAAATAGCAGCCGGAACTTTTGAAGGATCCTTTCTATATGTAGCTATAATTGGTAATATTTGTTTTATTTTGGCCTGCTCCTCTTTGTATTTGGCTATATTATTTATACGGTCATTGTCGGTATTATAGTTTGAGATTTCATTGAAGAGAGCATCAGCAGCTACTATTAAAGCAGCATTATCTTCTCCTGTTATAGAAGGTACTGTAAATTGAGCGGCTTCTTTAGCATCTAATTTAAGATTAAACAAAGCATTTTGTATACTTTCTCTTCCAGATGTATTAAGAACAAACTCATCTAATGCTTTCGTTTCAGCTAAAAACCTATCTGCTTCCTCTTGCTTCTGCTCAATAGTTTTAGGATTTGCTGGAACTAAATAATCAGTTTTAGTTTTTTGAATATTTTTTTTAAGATTTTCTAAATCCAATGAAGTAGCTTCCGAATCTAAATCCATACTCGGTTGATCGGGTACTGCAGTTTCCTCCACAACCGCACCCGGAGTTGTGGGAGTTGTCTTTCCCGGCTCAATAGTTTTTAAGCCTGCTTTTTCAATATATTCCTCTAAAGAAAGACCTGAGCTTGCGGCCGCCTGTTCGACATCCTGCAAAGAATATTCTTTTCCGTTTAATTCAAACATAATTATTAATTAAATATTGGCAAATCGTTGCTAAAAGTTTTATCAAGTAATTTTCTAATTTCTCGCATAGCTAAATCTTGCGTTGTGCCGCTGCTATATCTGCTTTTTACAATACCTTTAAATAAATTTTCTTGCTGATTTCTATTACTTAAATCAAAATTAAAATCGTCTGTACCTGTTTGGCCCATAGCTAAAGTTAGTGTTAATACAGGATTAGTTTTACCTCTGCCAAGTCTATTTAATCCTGTTTGCTCCCCCACTGGACCGTCTACTATTCTAGCATTTAAAACATCTTTACCATTAAATTTAGAATTTTTAAAATATTTTGCGTAGTCTTCTCCGGTTTTTAAATCACTAATATTTCGTAACAAGCTATTCACATCTTCTAAAGCGGCTACATCTTTACTGTCAGCAGGAGTTTGCTGGCTATCCTTGTATTGATCATAAAAACCTTGATGAACAGTAGAAAACCCTTGAACTAACTGATCCGCTATTAATTTTCTTGCCTGCCCATAATCTTCTTTATTTATAGCATTCAGTATAGCAGGCGTCCTTAAACCTTCCGCTGTAGTAAATCTAGGATCATCATCGTAAACAAGTGAAAGTAATCTTTCTTTACCCCCTTGCGATAAAGCGACTTGAATTCTTCTTGCGTATAAATTTTGCTTTGAATCAAAAGTTTTACCTTTTAAAGCGTCATTTTCTATAAGCACAGCAACTTTATCAATTTCATTTTGCACTTGATAATCTGGTGAATAAAAATTACTTATTGCCCCTTCAGAATAATTAATATCTTTTCCATTTGTATTAAATATTAATTGGCCGTTTTGAATTTTTAATTTTCCTCTACCTGTAAAAATATTAGCAGCATTTTTATAATTGCTTTGCTCACCGATAGTATATCCTTTAGAAAGGTTCCCGTCATCAACAGCCTTAATATATTCTTTAGTATCTTCTTGAAATTGATTAAGTTGATTGTTTAAATTGGTGAAGTTGTTTTGAATATTCTGTAATTCATTTAGAGTATTCATATAATTAGGATCGCTCGAAGACATTTGAGCTAGTATAGCGGCTTTATTTGAATATAGCTGTTTTTGTTCTATTAAATACTTATTTACATCAGCTTTCATCCAATCCGGTATTTTGGTGATAGCATCAACATTAGGTATTTTAGCAATATATTGTTTTGTTATATTGTCAATTTCATTTTTTTCGTCTTCTAACTTTTGTAATATCCCTAACCCAAGCTCTAGGCCTTTTCCAACAGCTCCGGCTATATCAGGTTGAGGTTGTCCGCTAACCTGTCCTATTTTAAAAAAATCTATTCCTTTAGCCATTTTACTGTCTTTTTATTAATGGAGATGGTTGTGGCAAACTTGAAACTTGTAGAGGATCAGTTAAAACATTTGCAAATGGATTTAATGTTTCAGACACATTAGGCATACTGTTTGCTAAATCTGGTAGTTGGCCTGTAGAAGATAAAGCGCCGGTAGCTCCTCCAGCACCTTTGGCACCTTTAAAAGCACCGCCAACTGCCATTGACGCTAAACCGGTAACTCCACCTATTAAAGATTGAGTTGCTTGCTGCCTAGCTTGATCAGCTTGTTGTTTTCTACCTGCTGCCATTTGTAATAAATTACCTGTTTTTTGGGATTCCATTTGTTGCGACAAATATTCTCCCTGCGCTCTCATTTGCTGTGCTTTCATTTCTCCCTGAGCTGAAAGTAATTGATTTCTTTGTTCTTGCTGCCCTATATTAGCGGCTGCGGCTTGTGCTGCCTGAGTTTGTTGATTAGCTAAACTTTGCGCTAACGCAGCAATACCGCCTCCGCCAGCACTCGCGGCCATGCCACTAAGTATATTTGCTGATGATTGTTGAGATTGTTGTCTTGCAAAATCAGCCGCTTGAGTATTTACTGTAAGATCTTCAAAAGCATTTGTAACATTAGCGTATGGATTAGAAGTATCTAAAGCCATGTATCTACTTTTCATTTGGTTAAATTCAGCTTGCGCCGCACGCTGTTCACGCCGACGTGCTCTTCCACCAATTAATCCCTGAGCTATACCACCTAGAGCGCTAGCTGCTCCGCCTATGACTGCTAAAGGTAATGCCATAATTTACTATATTTTTATGTTATTTTAATTACGTGTTTATTAACTACTTAACGACACTTCACTTCCAACTGAATACAATTCTTTTTTATCTGTAGCCGTATTTGTCATTGTTATTTCAGCGTAGTAGCCTAAAATACCTGACGTGTTGAATCTATTGTCTTTTGCAAAATAGCTAAACGCATTTGTAGGTGCCGCATCTAAAGTTATAGTGTTACCTGATATACTTTGCACAGTTCTAACGTTATCATTGCTATTGTTAAATACTTTGTCACCAACCTGAATTGCGTTGTTTAGATCAGTAAACGTTGCATCATTTGATGATATACTCGTTGGTGTACCTAAGCCTTGCACGTTTAATGCTTTTAAATCTAAGCTTGCTTTTGTAGCTTGAGTATTGCCAGATATATAATTGTAGTATATGCCCTCTTTTTTTACAAAGCTAGATACAAGGCCTGTTTGCTTATCTGTAACAACACCAAAATAGCTAGAATTACTATTTAATGCACTTTTTACTGACCACCCGCTGTCGCCTTGATAGTTTAATGTTCTAAAGTTTTTTATATTACCTGGATTTCCATTTAAATAAAATGTAACTTCTGAATCTGTTTTGGTACCATAAAATGTATTTCGAGTAGTATTATCATGTTTATATATATGCCCGTCTTTAAAAGTATAATACATATTATTTAAACTAATACCGCTTTCAGGTATAAAACTTTTCCTACTAGGCCACCCGTTTACACTTTCAGAAAATGAAACCGTATCATCACTAAACGTTATATTATATTGCCCTTTATTTTCATCAAAAGAACCAATAATAAGGCCCGTGTTAGAAGAAAGCTTATCTTTAAAATAATCTTTCATTCCATAATTTGATATTTCAGTAACGCCGTCTATAGATAACCTCAATACTTTACCTCTATTTTTATCTGTAAAATATACTCTATAAGTATGGTCCACGAAGCTTTCAGGATTTTTAGATATACCATAAGCACCGAACGTAGGGGGTATAACTGCTTGTCCTAAAACTAAATTTGTAGAAACTAAATTAGGATTGCCGTCTGCATTAAAAAGAGCGTCTTTGTTTGCAAATATTTTTACAAGCTTATCTTCACAAAATGCAATAATATCGGTGTCTCTTGTGTGTAATAGTTGTATTGAGCCATATTCTGGATTTAAATCTTTTGTAATTTTTTCTGCTATAATAAATTGATTTAATCTATTAATACCATTTTTACTATTGTATATACCCGAATATATTAATCCAGTTTTTAGCGTTTCTTCTTGGTAATTATCTTCAAATGTAGTTGAGACCCTTACGCCCTTGCCAAGCGTGGGTGCATTAAAGTCGTCTCTGATTCTATCAGATTCAACACCATTGCCAAAGCTAAAGCAATTCATGTATGAAAGCTTTTTAGGCGAAGACAGAGATGCTATTGGGTACGTTTTTGATGTTTCGTAATATATATCAAGCACGCCGTTTTCAGCCTCAACTTCAAAAACAGGTGGATTGTCTAAGCTGTCTAAATCATCATTAAGTTTTAAAACATCTATTTTGGTTATTGGGGCAGCCTGCTGTGCAGATACAGGCTTTAATACAAAAGCTAACCCTCTATCTAATGTCATTGTTACACCTAAAGATGCCGTATAACCTGTTATTAGTCCTTTAGTAACGTTTTTAAGTTCATATATTTCAGCATAACTGCCCGTATTCCATATTCCAGCGGAGCTAGGAACATGCCCTCCTCTTCCTAATCTTATATAATTTCCTTTTCTTAATGCTGCTAAAAAAGCTTGGCTATCGTAGTCAGACTCCAAAGAATCGCCGTCAGTGGTGTTGTACTGTTGAACAGTTCTAATAGTAAACTCCTGTATACCAGTAGTGCTCGCAGGCCCCCAATTACGCTCACCCCACTGCCCAACAGCGTTTGTTCCGTCATATACATCGCCGTTTATAAACTTAGTGTCTATAATACTTAATTTATTTATATCAAATGTAAAATTAAGTAGCTCATTTATTAAAAATGAATTTGCATCAACTTTTACAAAAAATTTATTTTGAAATTTTAATTTATTACCTTCATTTTCTGTTACAACAATTATACTAACACCGCTGTATTGAGAGGCGGCGTTGTCGGGATCATCATAAATAAATTCAATATCATTGCCAAAAGGAGATGCTAAAGTTATAACAAGATCGGTATGAACGGTGTTATCGTCACTTAAAATAGGGCCCGCTATTTCATATGTTTTACTAGTTTCCCCTCCTTTTACAAATTTTATTTTTTTACCTGCAACTAAATTTTCTGCAGCCCCTGGAGTCACATCTTCTGCATTAGCGTTGTCTTCGCCGCGAGCTCTTGACAATATAAAAGAAGAATGCCCTTCTACAGGTGTTTTACCCGGCCACCTTTCAAGTTGGTCATTTCCATCAGCATCACCATCGGCTGACTGGCCTTTTCCAAATTGTATTGCGGTTATTTTATAATTTTGCTCAAAATCAGTAGCTAAAAAATCAGGAGGATCATTATCAATATCTATTATTTTGAACCTATTGTTTTTAGATTTATAAGCTTCATTTTTACCATTTTTTTTCAAAATTAAATAATCATCTTCAGAAATTTTATTTCTTTCAGATGTTGGAAAAGCTAAAAATATAAATCCATTATCTTCATCTTGATAAAAATTAGCCAATACTAAATTATGATATGGTTCCGACACCTCTTTAACATAATATTTAAAATGTGTAGCTTCAGTAGGTGGCGTTACAGAGGTTGATACTTGTATTTGAGATAAAGCATCTGAATCTTTGTATTCTTTATTTATAATACCGGTTTTATTACTAAAAACAGGTGTTTGTCTTCCGTACTTATCTTGAAAAACAATGCCAACTTGATACGACCTGCCTGATTTTATTGAAAATTTTTGAGAAAATGTATCGTCAGTCCTTGTTACTAAACTTGTTGTAAAAGTTGGAACATCAGTAAAGTTAAAGTTATGTTTATAATTTCCGTATATAAGTCTATTTGCAACAATTTCTTGAGATTTAGCAATCCTAGGGACGCTATCAAACGGTCTTAATAATTGATTCGACTC
>CENS01015787.1_pt1 | contig 11614 bp, 2 predicted proteins | sample 530201 | NCBI WGS metagenome assembly CENS01 (sample SAMEA2619747, study PRJEB7988) | marine metagenome | biome: marine biome (ENVO:00000447); feature: surface water layer (ENVO:00002042); material: "saline water (ENVO:00002010), including plankton (ENVO:xxxxxxxx)" | depth 5 m | reverse complement strand
AGATCACTTAAAAGATCTATCACAGTATCTAACTTTTTTTCTAGTTTGGATATTCTTTGCTCTTGATTATTGTTTTTTTCTATATTATGTCGATGTTTATGATAAGATTCAATATCAACATTTATAATTGAGTTTGAATTTGGGTCTCTTCTTAGACCTGAATGTCCATTTACTTTTATCATTTTGATGTAATTACTCTTAGATTTCTAATCTTAGGTATATTTGTTGAATTTGTAGAAGTCATAATAATTTTTATTGCAAACGATGTAAAGTCTTCATCTGTTGTGACTGTAAATTCATTAGTTTTAAACTCATTAACTTCACTAAAATTAACAAATGTGTCTGGATTTCCATCATTACTTTTTGGATTTATAATTCTTCCGAATTCATCTAAATTGTTATACCCCGGAAAAAGGTTAAATGATGGATTATTAGTTAATTCTGAATTTGTTCTATAAAGAACTCTAAAATTAGAATTTTCTGGTTTGAAAGCATCGAATATAACTTTTATTCCATTTGATGGAATCTTCAAATCAGCAGTTTTAGATATATAAACGCATTCATTTGCATCATAATCTGGGATGTTTACTCTAGAATCTGTAGTATAATCTCCTATAGGATTATTGATAAGATTTGAACTTAATATTAATCCACATCTTTCCAAGTCAATTACAGGAGATAAATTTTCATCATTAGAATTCAAATCAAGTTGATATGTTAAAGATTTGTTTCCTGGAAGTGAATTCAAATATTCTAATTCATTTATTCTTGATGCAATCAATCTCGTATTATTAAACTCATATGTTTCATTAAATGGACATTGTTCAAATCCCTTATCCTTGAATGAAACTTCTACTCCATCAATCGATGTTCCAGATATGGTTCTTATTGATGATTGTATTGTGCAAAAATTAGGAATAAAGGATTGAATATTTGAAGTAAAGGAATCAAATGCAATGTTTTGAGTTGCCCTTACGTTAGGACCTCCAACACTACTATTTTCATCTATGAACAATTTAGGAAAATCTACCCCATTGGATCTATTTACTCCATTCGAACTCATATCAAGTTTCAAATAGTAATACTTATTACTATTATCTTCATTCGTGGTTGAATCTGATAAAATAAACTCTTTATTAAATCTTCTTAAAGAAACTCCACTCATTTCATGCTTGTAAATATAATCACCCTTCAAATGTGATTGTGCAATTGATGAATCAATTCCTCTAGTAAGACCAGATAAAGTATTACCATCTACAGATTCATATTTAATAATTTCAGTTCCAATTTTAACATATCCAGGATTTGTGTCAGCTACACCAACTCCTTCAAAATTAGTGAAACTGATATCTGAGGAAGAATCAAAAGTTAAACTATCTGCAGTACCAGAAATACCAGAAGATAAAATAGTAGGTGGTAAATTAGATTCTATTCCGAATAATTTAACTTTATTAGAATCTGAATTCATTGCGTGATTATTATGATTTACAATAAAATGTAAACCATCTAGATAATCTTCATAATTTATAACTGTGGAAGGTATTATATCGGTTGCAAATTTACTAGTTGATCCACTTGATACGTTACGGATAAGTAATTTTTTAGAACTATCAAATTCTCCTTGCACATTATTAACAACAAATTCACTAATTGAAGTTCTAATTCCAACTGAGAACTCAAAATCAATACCCGCATTTCCTATTGTAGTATTAGGAACCAATACTTCTCTTGTAGCATATTGCGAACCTCCATCCGTAACTGTTACTGTTGATATAGATCCAGAATTGACCGTAATATCCGCAACTAAACCGCTACCCTTTCCAAATGAAGAGTTAAATGTCACCCCGGAATAAGTATGTGTTCCTGCAGTTGGAGTAAGTCCTGTACCAACTTTAGTAATATTAATTGAAGTAGTTCCGAGTCCAACTACTCCTAAAGTATCTACTAAAAATCCAGTTTGACTACCATCTGTACTTTGAGTCAGTTGTAATCCTAAAGTTGCAACTCCAACTGTCGTTATATTACTTGATAATCCAATGATTTTTTTATTTTGAAAAGAAATTATTGGATTATTTCTCAGAACTGGTCGTTGGTTGTTGCCAATATCTAAATCAGGATTATAAAAAGTTAAAGAACCAGACTGCGCTGTAAATCTACATTTACTTATTTTGAATTTTAAACTAACTAAATTATTAGTTGATCGTCCTATATTTGTTGCTGGAACTAATTTTCCTACAGAAGATACTTTATCTACGTTAGACCCTTGTAAAAGATCTACCCCAGAATCGGTGTTATAATTACAGGAATATATTTCATATCCATCAGAATCTGAATGTAAAGAAATAGCATAAATTCTATTAGTTTCTAAGAATATTGGAGAGTCGAAAGTAAATGTTGTTGCGGATGATGAATCTGTAGAAACATTAATATTATTAGAACTTAGTGTTTTCTTGGATAACGGTATGGATGTGGATGTTGGTCTGCCCTCTCTTACAGTTCTTATATCTAAAGTAATTGGTAAATTATCATTAGATTTTTTAGAAAAATATAAATCTATTGATGTTATAAAAATTCCTGATGGTGTAGAAACTTCAAAAAATTGAAATATAGGATTTGAATATCCCGTGTTAATTAAAGTATTATTGGAAAAATTATTAACACTATATAAGTCTGAAACAACGTCATTAGATGCGGTATCACTACTACTAAAAATTCTTTCTAAAGATGTAGATTTAGTGGAGATAATTCCATTTTCATACAAAGGAATTTTTCCAGTAGCACTGAAATTTATTTCTGCAAAACTTAAATTTTCACCCGTAAATTCTCTATTAAATAAATCATTAGTTATTTTTAGATTTTTATTTCCAGTTAAAAAACTTTTATTACTTAGTGAATATTCTGGAATATAAAATGCTCCCTGCAATATACCATTTAGATTAGACTTAAGTCTAATATTAGAAATTGTTGCTTTAGCTCCACTTGTTTGACCAATTAAACTCATTCCATTTAATATATAACCATAATATTTGGAAATGTAAATATCCGATAAACTGTTTAAATCAACATTTAAAACTGTTGATGTTTGAGAATATTCGGATTGAATATTGGAACCTGTATATGGATTTTTTGAGTATATCTCAGTTGGATTATTATATGATCCCATTAAATGATTGGTTTTTGCCAGTCTAAATCTTATTAAAATATTCGATTCTCCCTCAGATTCAATATTAGATATTCCAATAACATCTTCACCACTTGAAAAAGATCCAGAAATCATTTCAATTTCAATAAGTTTTGGAATAATTAAATTAGACAAAGATATTTTATCTAAAAATGCATAAAAATCCTCTTCAGGTTTCAGTGAATTACAATTAAATGAGAAATTTCTTCTCCTCAAATATGGAACTATATTTTTATTAAATATTTTATTGGCATTAGATTTTTTATTACTAGTATCTACATTAGAATTAATAGAAATGCCTTGAATATTATTAATATTAGTATTTTCAATATTATCAGATTTTGTTCCTACCCAAAAATCTTTCCAAGAATTAAATCTGTTCTGATAAAAATTTGTATTTTCTATATCTTTATTGGAATTTTTTGTATCAATATAAGGATCTTTTGTAGAACTAGATAAATTTTGATAGTATGAATCATTAAACCAAGAATCGGAACTTGGATATACCTGTATATTACCAATGTAATTAGCAATATTTGTAGAATTGACATTTAAAGATTCATTTGCATAAGGTTGTTCTAAGAAGTCAACACTTTCATATTTTAATGTCACTAACGAACCAGTTTTTGTTAGATTTGTGGATTCTAAATCAGATACAACACTTAGATCAATATTAGGATCAGGATTAGTTCCAACTCCAATAAAAGATTTTGACCCCCAAACCAAGTCTAAAAATCTAGTATGAGACTGTGGTCTTAATTCTCCAATTTTACTATCAATAGAAATAAAATTATTTAAATTTCTAGTATCTTGAGAACTTTCATCAATAAAAGTATCAACTAAAAATCCAGTTTTAAATCTATCATCTCCAGTAACTTTATCAAAAATAACTTGTGAATTTGCATCTAATTCCATTAAAGATAGTGTAGTATATCTTTCTAAATTTTCTACTCTACTTTCAATAGTTCTCACATCTTTCATCGTATATCTCTTATGAGGTGTCGCATCAATACGAATATCGCTTATATCAAAAGTATATGCTGGATGATATATTGTAAATAAATCTAATGAATATTCATCGACTGATGGAATTTGTGGATTGACTCTAGAAACACCCTTTAAATATTCGAAAAATCCATTTTGAGACAGTGAAATTTTATCAATTCTTGGAGTAAAAAATGAATAATCTAAGTTCATACTTTCATCATCAATTATAATTGATGACGATGTTTTATTAACTATTTTATCTTCATGAAAATAAAATGGACCATAAGTTGAAGTATTCTGATTATAAAATTGCACTCTAGGTCTAAAATCTATTATTTGACTATTTCTAGTTTCTCCATTAAATGGAATATCTGTATAATTTACATTCTCAAACCCGTCTACAGTAACAAAATCATTTGTAGATTCAATATTATATCTTTCAAATAAAACTAAAATTCTTCTACTTGGAATATAATCATCAGATGATCTAATTATCTTAGAATAATCATAATAATCATCATTTTGCCCATTATCAAAAGCATAATATGATGTAATATTTTTACTTCCAAAGGTAAATGAACTCACTTTTCCTCGTATTCCGGAGGATCTAAAAATTACATTTTCATCAACTTTAAATTTCTTGTTGTTTATATAAACGAAATTTATTTTTGTATTAGTATTTGACTGATTATTGAATGTTGGAATAACTTTTCCTAAAGCTCCACTAACTTCACCATAAAATTCTTCCCCAGGTATGGATTCAGTTAAATTATTAGTATTTTCACTTAATGTTAATGTAGGGCATTTTGGATCATCAATAGTTTCAGACTCAAAAATTCCATTGATTCTTATTACATCTGGGTAATTTAAACAGATATCTTTATCTTGAACTCTAGTTCCATATTTTCTATCGTCTGGAGTTAATCCATCATTTAAGGTATTATTACCAGTTCCAGAAATATTTTGATTAGAATTAGATATTATTGAAAAATCACTTCTTATATTTTTTGTAGTTAAATTTAATGTCGATTTAAGCATAGTTGCTATTAACTTAACATTAGTAGCAGAAGTTTTTGATAATGATCTAAGTGTAATAGTTTTAGAATCACCACTTACTAGTAATTTTTGAGAATTTAATGTTTCCATGGATCCATCAGAATATAGTAAAATATATCTACCTACAGAATATGGTAAGAAAGATAAATTTTCTGATCCACTAGCAACAGAAGCACTTCCAGAAGATACCGTAATATTAGTAAATTCTGTTCTTATTCTTATTGTAGAATCATTTACATCAACATTAGATATTAAATTATCATCCAATTTTGCAAAAAATCCAGGATTTTCCGAGACTTCCAATTCTGGTTGAAGTAAAGAAACATCACTTAAAGTTCTATTAGATGTTGGCAGAATTGAACTGTTCACTCCAACAGTAGCAGCAATCTCAGATACTGTTATTTGAGTATCATTATCATTTTTTGAAGTTATTTTCAAATAGTTTGGAAGAAAACTGTTTGAATTTTCTGTAATAGAAAAACTAATAATATCATCAACTTTACAATCAGTAAATCTTACTGTTGTTGCAGTAATTGTGGATATTCCATTTGAAACTCCAGTAATATCAAATGAATTTGTTGGTGATGTGAGAGCGGTAGCATCATCTAGTACTAAATCAGATGAAAAGGTTTTTGCTACACCAGCATTTCTAACTGATTTAATATCTGAGAATCTATATTTTCTTGAAGATTGAATATTTCTACTATCTAAGATTCCGTTAATAAAATATGGTTCATTGTCTAAAAATTCCCCACTAATATTAAATACAGAAAAAGTAGATATTCCAGATAATGATGTTGTGGATTCATCTTTAGCCATTACGTATCCTTTTGCACCACTAAATTTCCCTTCAATTAGAGAACCCACCCCATATGAAGTAATATCATCAGAAACTACAATTTCTGTTGTAAGTTGTAAATTATAGATGTATAAAGTTTGTTTACTGGAATTATCTAAATATTCTCCCTCTAATTTAGAGTCATAAACTCTGCAATATCCAATTATATTTCCATCTTCGGTATCAGGATCATCATTAGATCTTCTAGCATCTCTCAATTCTAAAAATTGACTATTAATTCCTATTCCTGGATCACCAGTTACATTATTGACGATTATTTTTTTTCCAAAATTGATTGGAATATTTTTATTTGTTATTGTTTGAGTTTCCCTTGCTTTTTCAACTTCAAATATTGTATTACTTATCTTTTCAATTTCATATCCTCTTACATATGCCTTTCCTGGAGATACAGAAATTGATATTAAATCATCAGATGGAACTTGATTTTTATAAGTCCTTTCTGTATCTAAGTAAATACCATCATTAGATTTTAGATCATTTAAAGTATTATCAATTTGTAAAGAAAATTCATCGACAATATAATCCCCTGATTCATCGTAAGTTCTTCTTGCAAGTTCATCTGTTATAAAATTATTTTGATTCTGAACATTGTTTGCTTTTATCTGACCATTTTCTATTCTCAAAATTTCTACAAATACATCAGTATCTAAATCATCTAAAGTCTTTTTAGATAAATCGCAACTAATTTCTAATCTATCAGCTCCTGGAGATGCAAAATTAGAAAATCCTCTTGCATTATCATTAAGAGCAGGATCTGATAATGAGGTGACAATCTTTTCAGTTATTTCAAATCCAATTTTATAAGTTGGAGTATTTGAATATTGATCTAATATTAATAATTTTTCATTAAAAGAAACAAAAAATCCTTTTAAATAAGTTTTTCCTGAAGATATTCTAACTGCAGATCCAAAACCTGCTTGATTATTAGAAAAACATCTTACAATGGAAGTATTTTGAAAAAATGTTGTTGCTCCAATTACTATAGATTCTGATGTTAATAATTCCTCAGAACTTCTGAATACTTTCTCATTTGAATTACTTGGATTAGATCTAAGATATTTAACATAAAGAGTATTTTTAGATATATCAGAAGTTGAATTTGAAACTACAGATATAACTTTAGCTTTAATTCCACTTTGAGATCCAATTAAAGTTAACCCAACTAAACTATCAATATAATTGGCTACAGGAATACCATTAAAATTATCTTCTAATAATATAGAATTAAAATTTGAAATATATTCAATGTTTCCACCTTCTAAAACTTGTCCTTCAGAAAAAATACTATTTGAAAATATTTCAATTTGATTTTGTAGAGCACTCTGTAGAGTAGTTAATTCTCTTGCTTGAAGAGAAACCCCAGGTTTAAACAAAACCTTTTTATAATTTTTTGATTCTTCAAAATCGTCAAAATAAGGAGTTGAATTTAAATTAATTGACTGTGGCATTTTTTAGAACTCTAATACAATTTTAATATCTTCTTTTTGGTTTTGTGATCTCGGTACAGATGCTCTGTTATCAACATAAATTACATCACCGCTATATTTAGGGGATATCTCAGAACTTGCTAATCCATTTACAAATTCTATTCCAAAGGGTATGGTCACACCAGTTTCTGTATTAACATTAGAATTACCACTAAATTGATCTATTACAAGAGAATTGCCAACACTAGCACCTAAAATAGTATTATTGGATTCTGAGTTTGGATCAAATGCAAAACTGTGTAATTTATTATTAGTAAATGTTGCTATTCCAACAGGTTGATAATATCGTAATATCCCATTATTAGCATCCCATGATGCGACATAAGCTGTTGCAGTTGTTCCTGCAGAGACAGTTTGTGTTATCCTATCATTAGCACTATATGTAGTATCCGAAATAGAATCTCCACTATTTGCAGTAGACGGTCTTAATTTTATGGCCCCTAATGCAGTTCCAGTATTACTAACTGTAGAAGTGACTGTAGGATTGTATATAATTCCAATTCTAGCAAAATCATTTCCTATAATATAATCTAAACTATTATCTGAGGAATTGTTATCAAAAACTGTATTGATCATAACTTTGTTAGACCCAAGTTCTCTGTATATGTCGTTTCCATGTCCACCTTTTGGAGGAATGATCACATCAAAAACTGCACCAGTACCGGAATTCAAACTTGAAATATTATTCGAATCAAATTCAATAATTCCAGATGTATATCCCGAACCACCATTAGTAACATTAACGGAAGAAATTTTTCCAGAAGAAGAAACAACAATAGAAACGACAGCATCTTCACCATCACCTTTTATAGGTACATTTGTATAGACACCAGGAGTATAGTTTGAATTACCACTTGATGAAATTAAAACAGTTTCAATTTTGCCAGAAACCGATGCATCTTTTACTTCTTGAGTATTTCCAGACCCCCAATTATTAGGAACTGGTATAAATTGTTTTGTAACAAATTTTATTATATCTGATGGTTTTATAGTGTAAAGATATTTCCAAATATATCCATCTCCGGAAGAACCTGCGGATTTTGGTTGTAAATCTGTAAAAACTGGTTGATCCAATGATGGTCTTCCATTAGGATTATTTTCATCAGTTCCATTTTGTAGACAAATATAAACTCTGAAATCAGAATTGATTACAACATAATTTGATGTATATAGAGAAGTAGCGTTAGTAACGTTAGATAGTTTATTAATAGATATGTCATGTCTATACATATCATATTTCTGACCAGATTCCCAGTTTATTCTTCTAATTACTCTAGAGACATGCTCTTCTGTAATTTTCTTAAAGAAGAGCATTGTATCATGATAATCATTTTGATTTTTGAAATTGTCAATTGGATTTGGAGGATTACTATTCCATCCCGAACTACCTCCAACTATTGAATTTGTAGGATCTGGTAAACCTAACCAAGTATAATAATTTTCTGTATCTCTTTTTATAGATCCAATAAAATTATTTGAATTAATAATTCTAAATTGATCAGTAATGTGGGAAGGCATCTTATATATTGAGTAAGTACACTATTTTTTTATTATTTATTTCAATACTTTTCATTAATATTTGATATTCTATGAATAGAAGGATTTGAAGATAATCCTATATTTGATGTTGTTGTCATATCTTCAAAAGTTATAAACGATCTGGGTGTTGGTCTAATAAAATCATAAATTCTACCCCAACTATATTTTGCAGAATAGTCAAATAGTGTGGATATTCCTAAAGGACTTGCATCATCATTTGTTAACTCATTAACAATTTGAGAAATAGTAGATGAATTGTTTACTCCAATATCACTAATGACTGTAACAATTCCTACCGCATTATCAGATTGTATTACTTGAGTTGCTTGATATATTTGATTGAATGTATCAGATTTTGAAATTGTAGTTAATCCTGTAGTAAAACTACTAAATGTAGTTGAAATCGGTGCAAAAATACTTTCACTTATAGAGAAATAATAGTCAGTTTTTATTCCAGTTTTAGGTATTGAAAAATTACTATAGATGGATGAATTTAATATTGGATCAATTTCAAATTCAAATTTGAGGGCATGATCTGTGTTTATCCCAATAGATGTTGATATACTAACAATATTTCCAAAATCACCCTCAACTTTTGCATTTTCAATTTGCTCATTTCTTGATGTTGGAGGTGCAACCATTATAATTGGAGGATTTCCAGATGTATATCCAAATCCTGCATTAACAATAGTTACGCCAGTAACTATTCCAGTGTTAGAATTTATATCTAAAGAAAAAGATGCATTCAATTGAGTATCAGTACTTATTGCGATAAATGGTTTTTGTCCGTTGGTAGATCCTACAGAAATTAATCTCTCATCTACAGTATCCAATTCAAGTTTTTCGACAGATCTATAAGGTTGATCAAAATCTCCCACATTCTCCACCCAAGAACTTCCAATTCTGGATATATAAGATTTTCCGGTGGTCGTAATTGCGACATAAGCACCTCCAATATCAACAACAGAAACAAAATCTTCATTGGTATTCGTTTCAATATAAGTCCAATTATTTTTTGCCGATTTAAGTTCGGTCGCTTGTATGATAATACCATCATCACCAACAACAACTAAATTATCTCCATTAGATGCTAAATCATTAAAATTCTTTCCTATTGCTTCAGATGGTAGTGATGTATTAGGTACTTTAAAGGATAATCCACCTGTACCGTCAGTATTCCATTTAATTCCATCACTGCTTTTAAAGATATAATTGGAATTTCCCACTACTATATATCCTGCAGATTTGACTATTCCTCCTTTATTTGCATCTTGTCTATCATAGTAATGAATACTATTTAAAATTTGTCCTTCAGGTCCATTCAAATCTGAATTTATATTAACATTATTCCAATCTAAACCAAACGTTCCTGCAATTCCCGTTATTGCCATTGAACTACCAACAGCAATAGATTTGCCAATATTATCAAAATATTTTACATCATTATAAGTTATATCAGAAATAGATATTTTTGTAGTAGGATTAAAAATAGTATTTTGACTTATAGATCCTATAATAACAGGAAATACTTTATCAATTCTATTCCATGGACCGGATCTATCTGTAGAATATCCCAATATACCATCTCCAGCAACTACGAAAATTGGAGAATCTAAATCATCATCGTTATAATAATCAATAGAATTTAGATCTTCGGAAAATAATCCAATAGGAGTGGGCTGTAGTACGTTATTTAATTTTGATAACGCATTGTAACCGATAATTCCATTTTTTCCTACAGTTATATAAGATTTATCTTCGGATATGTAAGCAACATCTCTATAATCCTCAAAACTAGGATTGTCTAAAATATCAACTCCACTAATAATAAAATCAAATCCTTCATCAATGATAAGAGTATTTCCAGAAGAAATAATTATTGTGTGAAACTGATCAATGTTAGTATCACTGGTTATTGTAACATTTTCTTCATATGTAAATGTTATCGCAGTTCCTCCACCTGGACCTGATGATGACCAAGATGATCCAGGAACTTTTCTTTGAGGTGTTTTACTCACAATACTAACATTTGGTGGAGTATAATATCCAGAACCTTCATTTGACAAATTTACTTCAGATATAAGAGAATTATCAACAATGGGTGATAATTTTGCTTGCTCTGTATCGGAAAATCTATTGTCTCTGATAATAAAATCCTGATTAATTTCTTTTATACCATCAATTTCAAATAGATTAACATAGTTCACAAAAATTTCAGTATCTGACGTTGAAAAATCCTTAATGACTGTTGCAGAGGGACTTAATTTTGATTTTAACTCCGGTCTAGTTTTATAAATTTTTTCGCCATTAATAAAAATATCATTTCTCTGTTTTCGCCAATTAACAACTCTTTTAACTTTTTCATCTGTTCCTAATCCAATATTACTATAAACATTTGTATCTGTAGTCTTTGATCCTGGTATATTATATACTCTTCTAGGGAACTGATTATCTAGATTTTTAGTTCTATCTTCGGTAACAACTAAATTGTCTCCTATTTTAATA
>CENS01013878.1_pt1 | contig 11617 bp, 19 predicted proteins | sample 530201 | NCBI WGS metagenome assembly CENS01 (sample SAMEA2619747, study PRJEB7988) | marine metagenome | biome: marine biome (ENVO:00000447); feature: surface water layer (ENVO:00002042); material: "saline water (ENVO:00002010), including plankton (ENVO:xxxxxxxx)" | depth 5 m | reverse complement strand
ATGCAAACTTAGCATGCTATGCAAAAAAATCTATTGACATGCACTGAATGCATAGCTCAACGTAAATATTAAATAAAATTTGAAATACTTTGCGGGCTGAACTCATCAAGACATTTCTCTTAAGCACTCTTAATAGATGTTATCATCAAGACATTGTTGTTTGACACTCGTTATTTGTCTTATCATTCTATAGTACAGGTGTACCATTCTTTTACCAAGATAGTACATCCTTTCGTTTTCTTGTTTTAAAAAGAAACGTTTTTTTAATTGTAACACTACCTGACACTGTACCCTGTTTAAACGCCTTCTAAGCCTTGCTGACGGGGGTTTAAAAGACTGTCGAGGTGTTTATTGTTTTATTCTTGACATGTCTTATATGGGCTTGTATACTCTTCTCTGTGAGAAAGAAAGATGAGATGGTGATATGAAAGTATATCTTGTTGTTGAGCACTTAGACCTTCCCAACAAACAATACACAAGCTTTTTATCTGCTTATACTTCTAGAGAAGAAGCTTTAAAGGAAGTAGAGATGCATAAGGTTAAACAAAGATCATATCTGATAAGAAAAGGATATGATCCTGATGATGACACTTGCACCTTTGTTGTTAGAACATGTGACTTACATGAGACCTTTGATGAATATCAACCGGGACATGCTTAAGGGGGCTTATGGCCCCCTTTTTTTATAAAGATTAATCAATCTGTGTAGAACATACCATATGAGTAAACCTATAGCTGTCCATGCTAAAACTATTGTGAATATGAAAAAGATGATAGTTGGGATAGCAATTAAGGCTTCAACCATTCTCTAGACTCTTGATCTTATCATACTGTTCATTAGTCAGTAGGGGTGATTCAACATCTCTATCAACATAGTGTTGATTAGGATGAACTGTGATGAATCCATCATCTTCTGTTTCTTTAGGGTCATACTCATCATACATCTTCTTCTGAATCTTTTGGATAGCTGTTCTATCCTTATCAAAAGTCGGTAGCTCTTCTCTAGTCTTAGGATGTTTGAAGTCTCTGTAGTTTTCTTTTGTTTTTTCTGTGTCTGTTTGTGAAATAATCTTTCTGTTACAGCTTTGACAAACATGAAAGTATAACTCTAGATCCTTTGTAGGACCATCGGTGTCATCCTTATGTGTATTAAAGGTGTAAGTATGGGTCAGGGTCACTTGATCAAACTTTTGACGGCAAGTGTTGTAAGTGCAAAATGAATTGCCGGTTTCTGGATCAATCCATCTTACATCTTTGTCTTCCTTTAACGGATTTAAAACCATTCTTTTCTAATCCCTTTTGAAATAAATAGGGGTAACTTATAACACAAAGGAATGGGGCATGTCTAGAAAATTGATGATAGAAGGCTTAAACGTCTTTAAAATGTTTTCCCGTAACAGAAATGAAATACCTGACTACGGTATGTTCTCTGATGCTGGCAACGAAGCTGTCAACGATATTGTCCTCAAAGCTATGAGTCGTCCCGGCAATAATCCTGAACTAGAAATTAGAATGGCTGAAAAAATGCTTGCCAAATTACGTCTTCGATTTGGGGAAGCACAAGATACTGCCGTCATAGATAATGTCAGAAAAGCTATCCTTTCTAGAACACTGAGAAAAGCATTTGCACAAATTCCATCTAATTTTAATCGTAAAAGAAAAATTAGTGGAATAGCTAAAGATATATTAAATGAAATGGGCTACAAAGCCATTAGAGAAGCAGTCAATCCACGTGGATATAATATTTTATCTGATTATTATAATGCTCCATCGAACTCTTACGTAAGTAAGGATGGTCGTTTTGAATATTCTAGTCCTACTGGAAGCAATGCATTTGCCACAGACACAAGAGGTAAAGGATTTGATAGTACAGAATACTATTCTGCAGGTGGATCAGCATATAAGTATGGTGATAGACTAGATGGCTACAAAGGCGGATATAGTGGTTATGAGAGAAAAATGAGTACCGGAAATTTTGGTAGAGGCGGCAGTACAGTCGATATAGCTGGTTCTGGTAGATCAAGAGAGTCTGGTGGTCGTTACAATTATGGTAAGAAGTAGGACATAGGACATGTCTAGAGAATTGATGGAAATGGGATATAAAGCTCTTAACGAGGCTTTAGCTGGGTCTGGACCTGATATTGGTTCCAGAAACATTCCTAATCTAGTTCCTAACGTAGAAAATAAAAGATATTCACCGCAATTCTTTAACCAAAAAGTAAGAGATTTTGATAATGATTTTATTGGTCCTAGCAAAGACAAGTCTGTAGTTCCTTACTCTATGACTGACACAGCACCTATCAGACATGGCGACTTAGGATTGGGAAGGGAAACCATGAACAATATAAACACAACAATGTATGGAATAGGCAAGAGATCTGGAACAGGAAATGTCAATAAATCTGGATTAACAAAAAATGGTAGCCAGTTAAGAACAATTATTGGAAAATCCTTTTCGAGATTGGAAAAAAAATAATGTCCAGAAGACTTATGGAAATGGGTTACAAAGCTCTTAGAGAAGCAGTCACTAATCCTCTTGCTGATCCTAATCCTCTCAGAACTCCTGCTCAGTCTACCGATCCTAACAGAGGACTCGGACTCATCACCATGAGAATGAGATAAGCATGAGATTTAAAAGAAATCCCATCAATCCATACGGCAGACGTAGCACAGACTTTAGAACAAGAAGTGTTCCTTACATCAAAAAAGCTGCCATCATGAATGAAGGTCTTAAAGCTCTTAAAGAAGTCGTTATCGATAATGTTAGAGGAATGGGTGCTGTACCTGATAACCAAGAAGTCGATTATCTTGGTGTCAGAACTCTTATGAAACCATCTGTTTTCTTAGAACTTGCAGAAAGAAGAAACTTCTTTGCTAGATCTGCTTCCTCTATTGCCAATGAACTAAGGGACGGAGAAGCTATCGGCGCTCCTTTCTTAATCGTAAAGGTTGACGAAGATGGTGACCAACCTGCAGAAGTCATGAACCATGAAGGCAGAAACAGAATGGTTGCTGTTCAAGAAGTTGAAGGTGACGATCCAATAGAAGTGCATATCTTCTTAGCACAAGGTATGAGAAGAAGACACCTTACAGACACCAAACTAAGAGACATGCAAAGGATTATGATCTCTCAAGACGGTGATGTTGTTAGATCATTCGGTAGAAACTTATTCGAGGTAATTTAAATGCCAGCAGTATCAACACAACAACAAAAGTTCTTTGGTCTTGTACTCGCCTACAAAAGAGGTGAAGTGAAAGACGTATCAGCAGACGTAAAAAAAGCTGCAGATTCTATGACTCTAAAAGATATCGAAAAATATGCTTCAACAAAACATAAAGGTCTTCCAATGAAAAAAGAACAACTCATCGAACAAGGACTTTACGAACTGTTTGGTCTTTTTGGTAAAAAACCTCAAGAGCCGCCTTACCAAACATCTTCTCCTGCAAGATTAGGTGCTGCTAAGGTTTATACAGGGGCTGAACAAGCAAGAGGCTTAGCTAACTTTGCTGCATCTAGACAAGGTGTTAAGGGAGCTTCTTTCTCTCCTTCTGATGCAAGTGCTTTAATTCAAGCTGGTTTGAATCGTTTTAAAATCAGCACACCTGCTCAAGCCATAAGAAACATGCAGAAGACTGCTTTGAAAGCTAAATAGTAGAAATAAAGGAGACTGGCATGTTAAAAAGAAAAAATATTAAAAGAGGTCTTATGGCAGCAGGTGCTCTGGCCCTTGCTGTAGCTGGTGCTTCAGGTGCCGTTGCTCTTAAGCAAAAGCAAGAAGACGAAAAGAAGAAACAGATGAGTCAGAGTCATCCTGACGACAATGTTAAAATGGCTCGTCGATACTCTGGTCCGGGACTTTAAAAATGTGTGAAGCATGTAACGAAGCTATCAAAGAAGCTTTTTCACCCACAAAACAACAAAGACATCATCGTGTCTATGAATCTTCTGCTCCACAGGTAGCTTTTAAAAGAAAGTTTGTTGATATCGATCCACAAGTAACAGACAAAAAAAGAAAGTCTGATAGAAGAAGACTTGTTGGTCGTGGTATCGGTGCCTTAGCCGGTTCTGCTTTAGGTATAATGGCTGGCGGCAGATACGGTAAAAGTGTTGGTGGTCAAGATGCCTTTACTCAAGGAAAAGTTACAGGTCTGGCTCAGGTAGGTCTTGGCGTGCTTGGTGCAGCGGCAGGATCAAGACTTGGCTCTGCTTTAGCTGGTTCTAGAGCAGCAGACATCGACTATGCTAATGCTATTGCAGCAGAACTAGAAAGAGAAGGGAGATATTAAAATGTCTTACTCAAGAATGGCTATTCAAGAAGCTAGAGGAAAGAAAAAGAAAAAGGGTAGCACCATCAATCCATTTTCTACAAGACTTGGATCTGACGTAATGGTTTCGCCACAACAAATGGATACGCCAGAAACAACAACTGGTCGAATTGGTCTTAATGTTGGTCGATATCTTGGTTTTAGTAAAGGCGTAGGCCTTGGTGCACTTGGTGGAGCCACAGCCGGTACTCTTGGCGGTGCTGCACTTGGCAGTTTAATGGGCCTTGGTGCTCAAGCTTTAACAGGATATCCACATTATGTCTCGATGGGTGGTCTTGCTGGCGGTACTGCAGGTCTAACCTATGGCCTGATCAAAGGCACTGGTTACGGTGCTAGAAAAGGTATTGGTCTTGGTGGTCGTACAGCAAGATATTTTGCTACTGGCACAACAAAGCTTCCTTCTGAGGGCGGCAAAAGAAAAAAGAAAAATAGATTTATTTAATGCCTAGACTCGATTCTTCGGCCATCTCTAAGGTCACGTACAACAAAAAGACTAAGAAGATGAATGTAAGATTTGCTGGTTCTGGCAAAAACTACACTTACATCAACGTGCCTGAAGATGTTTACAATGATTTTATCAATGCAGACTCTGCTGGAGAATTCTTTAATGACTACGTTAAAAATGATTTTGAATTTACAGCATCTCCTAGTGATTTTGTAGACTCTGTAAGATTTAACGAAGAAATCATGAAGGTTGGACTTTCTGTTATTTCAGAACAAATAAAATATTATGAACCATATCCACCTGTTTCGTTTGGTGACGGAGAAGCTAGTGCAGCATATGTTGCTTCAACAGCACCACCTCCTAGATTACCCAACATAAATTATAGTGTTAAAGGGGATAGACTCGTTCCTGATGTACCTCACATCAAACCTTGGAATTCCCCTGACGTAAACTACTATCCTGTTGGTGTAGGGCCAGACCCAAATCTTGGTGAGTTTCCGCCTGATGCTTCAGCACAGCGTAAAGCTACTTACAAACCAAGAATTCCTATTCCAAAAAGAAGAGGAAATGTCGGATTTTTAGGTGAAAGTCCTATTGCTTTGACGGCTGCTGGAATAAGAAGCTTAATTAATGCATTTAAAAAGGCTGGTCCTTTACCGCCATATAACTATGACTATTATCAAGCTATTAAAAGAAGAAATGCTAATAGATTAAACAGAGGGCAATACTGATGTCTTACTCAAAACAAGTTCTTAGAGAATTATATGATCCAAATAAAACACAACCTCAGCTTACGTATGGACCAATGGGATATGATACTGGCATGCCCGGTGCCGGTCGTAATATTGGTGGCGGTGGTGCTGGTGGTGGGCTTCCCGGCTTTGGCCGTCTAGTCGGTGGCACAGTCGGACTCATCGGAACTGGTATTGGTGCTCTGAGAGATTACATCAGAAGACCGGGATTCGGTGGTAGTGGTATCGGTGGCGGAACTGGTGGCGGTGACACTGGCGGTGGTGGAGACACTGGTGGCGATAAACCCGGTGGCAATTTTATCAGTAGACAACTAGGCAATTTAATTAGAGGCGTGATGACCGGTATCGGAGCAGTTGGTGGTGGTATTGGTGCCATGATTGTTGGTGGACAATATATCTGGGGAAAAACTGAAGAAACAATTCACAGTTTTATAGACCTTTTGCCTCTTAAAGCACAACATAAAGAATGGCTTAAAGCAAATACAATGGTTGTAGTTGTTGGAATTGCTGCAGTTGCAGGTACTGCAGAGGCAGCTAGAAGAGCAACACCAAGAATTATGAAGGTTCTGAGAAACAGAAGAATTGCTTCTGAAATTAGTGATGCCTTGGATGCTGGTGACGAAACTATGGCCCGTACTATTCTTTTAGATGCTATCGAAGATGAAAATATCAATCTTTCAGCTATCCGTAGAAAGCTTGGTGATGAAGACTATGAAAGACTTTACAAGGATTATTTGTAATGAAAACATACCAGCAGCTTAAAGAAGAAGTTCTAAACGAAAACCCTGTTACAAATATGATTATGGGTAAGCCTGTCATTAATACTCCTCCGGTTGACGTTGCAAGACAAGCTTCTGGTTACAACTACGGATCTAACACAAGACAAGGCGGTCTTTTGGGTTTAGCTAAAAGCAACAAGGGTCTTTTAGCAACTGGTGCAGCAGGTTTAGCATCTTTAGCTCTGGTTGGTCCTGTTGCTTCTGTTTTGAACAGATCTAGAAATACTACGTTAGATCCCGAAAAAAGTCTTGTAGATACCGTTAGTCAGCAAATGAGAAACAACGAAAGAAGAAGTCAGCGATCAGATATTCTTAACAGACTTCAAATGGGAATAAATAAGGGACGAGGGTTAGGTTTAGCTGTAGCAAGCAATAAACCACTTTCCGGAGTTAGTGTAGCAAAAACAAGGATTGGCGAAGCATGAGTAAAAAACTTCTTTTAGGAAAAGAGACTTTGATGGAGTTTGGTCTTGCTGCTTTAAGACCAGCAGTTATGGCAGAACAAGAACTGCCTCCGGGATTCACTCCTGATGATATTGCTGGTGCAAGTCATCCTAAAATCGGAAGTGGGCAGTCTGGTCCAAATCCTACAAGAAGTGCTGACTTCAAACCTGCACAGCCAGCAAGACAGTATCCTGAAATTTCTCCGGGTGTGAGAGCATTCTCTAATATGGGCAAACCACTTACTAGAGCAGATATTCCTGCACCGAAATTATCTTATAGTCTGCCACGTTTAGGATTCGATGCACTAGGCCGTGTTAGATCTAGTGGACGGTAGTATCAGGAGGAGTCATATCTAACTCCTCCTCTTCTTCTTCCATTTCTTCATCAAACTCATCTAAAGACTTGACCTCGAATTCTTGGTCTTCGTCTTCTGCATTTTCTTTAATAACCTTAATGTAAGCCCTAAGAAAATCGGAAGATGATTCAGCTACAGAAGATACATTTAATATGTTGATGGAATGAATCTGATTGATTTCAGACGTAATCATCCAAGGCAACAACATAAAGGAAGATCCCATTGTCTTACTAACAACAAAAGGACTCTGGACTTCTACATAAGACTCAGAAATCTCATGCACAACACCGACAATCTCCTCACCAGAAGTGAGTTTGATTGACTTTATTGCTTGTGTATCATTCACAGAAGAGCCTTAGCTGCCGAAATTGCCTGATTGAGTTCGATTCTGAAGTTTCTGTTACCTGTAGCACTTGCAACCTTCTCAGAAGCCTTAACAATGGCTTCCAGAGCTTCTTTATACTTGTTAGAAGTATCTTGTGCAACTGGCTTTGATGCTGGTGCTGCAGGCTTTGCTGCCTGAATAGGTGCCGAAGAGGTTCTTGATGCCGACGATAACACTTTTTCTTTTTTAGCCATTTTATTTTCCTTGTCCTCTGTAAGCTTTCCAAGCTCTACGTTTCTGTTTGTTGTTAGGTCTAGAGTTTGCTGATTTACCAATAGAAGTTCTTACATGCTGTTTGCTTGTACTCTTCGTCAAATCCACTTTAGCCATTATAATTCCCTAATTATTGTTCTTCAAAAGGTACGTCATAAAGAGCAAACTGAGACTTAAGCTGATCCTCCAACTGTGCAGCAAGTTCAGGATCTTTCTTTGCTTTAGCAATTGCCCTTTTGTTTTCATTTCTGAATTTAGAAATAATAACTCTTCTTTTTCTATCTTGCAAGAGTCTTTGTGTCTCTTTCTTTTTTGCTCTCGATCTAAAAAATCTTTGAGCACCGTAGATACCGGCAAAAAGAACACCTAAAACAACAGAGATTACAGCTACATCTCTGCCTACAGTGTTGACTCTAACAACTTCTGTTTCTTTACCATAAAGCGGTTTAATGTATTTTTCGATGTCTGCTTCAGACATCTGTGCTTTACTCTTACCGGAACGGCCAGAATCAGAATCTGTTAAAGGCGTATCTCTTGCAATTCGTTTAATCTCATCTTCAGAAAGTTCTACGTCAGCAATTCTATCTCTTAAAATAGACTGCATCACAAACATAGGAGTGATCTTCTTTGGCCAGTTTTGATATACGTAACCTAAAAAACCACCTCTTCCGGGTCTGGTGTCAAAATGGAATTGGGTAGGACCGAAGCCGATACCTCTGAAACCAGAAGCAAGAGCCTGAATAATAACATCCTGAAGATCTTTGGTTGCTTCTCCAGAAAGATTAGTTCCGAAGTTATGCTGAATATCAACGGCTTCGCCAGTTGCATGATACGAATCATCGATACCGCCAGCCAAGATGTTCGTGATTGTTGGTCTTACACCCCATCTTGTGGTGAAGGTAAATCTTTTCTTAAAAACATCTGACTTAGAAAAAAGATCTAATGCCTTTTTGGTTTTCTGATCTACATAAAGACCATCACCAAAAGCAAGAAGTTCTTGCTCGTATGCCTCTTTCCTAGAAATTCTTTTGCCTGTGGTTGGGTCTAGGAAAGATTCGTAGTCTAACCAATCGATAGATTTACCTGCATTTGCTGCAGGATCTGGGTCTGCTGGGAAAATACCGTTGTTTCTTACACCGGCGTCATACATACCAGTAGGCTGCGCCCACTGACTTCCCATTTTTACGAGTCTAAGACCGCCTAAAACACCTTTCTGTGCCATTTAAAACTCCAAAAAAAAATAGTAGCAAAATTTCTTCTGCTACTATTTAGGAATTAAAGTGGAGTGACTTCCGATAAGTCTTGCACTTCCTTCATCTCTTGAATCACATGCATCGATCTAGAGTTATGGAAGTCAACGATCTTACCATAGCAATCAATGACTGCTAACCGACCGTATTTTTCTATAAGACTTTCTTTGATTTGAACTTCACCATCCTCATTATCCAACTCATGCAAAAGAGCATGTTCTTCAGTCAAAGAGAAGGTGTTGCAGATATCACCTCTAATAAGATTATCAGAGAGGATAGAGAGAGAAGTGTAGTCACCCTCAGAATTACGAGAAGTGACTACACAACCGGATAAAGTCACGGCCAACAGGCCAAACAAAGCATATTTCATTTTTAGAACTTGAACCCTACACCAAGTTTCAGACCAGTAGATTCAGTTACCCAATCATTTACAGTAGTATCGTCACCATCGTCAACAACAGATACATTCCAACCGTAGCTTGCAGAAATCGAAGCTCTTTCGTTGAGGTCATGCTTGTAACCAAAGCCGTAGTTTGCACCACCCCAGCCAAGATCGATCTCACCAGCAGAAGCAAGATTCATCGTAGCACCAAGCCAGACAAACTCACCACCGATAACACCGGGAGAAACAGAGAATTCTGTGTTGGAAGTCAGGTCACCCCAAGTGTTACCTGCACCACGACCGATAAGATCAGCGCCGGAAGTTGCACCCCACTCGTAACTAACACCAGTCTTCAGACCCAGACCAGCTACAGAAAGCTTGGAACCCAGAGTAACAACATAGTCGTCTGCAGGGTCACCAGCAGCATCAACACGGTCCTTGTACTTGAGTTCACCGTAACCATTCAGACCAGAAAGGTTGATTTCCGAACCCAGAGTCCAGTCAGCAGTACCTTCAAGGCTTGTCGAAACGCCGACATAAGCATTGGTCAGAGAAGGTGCAGGAGCAGCCGCCTCTTGAGCCATAGCAGTAGAGGAAACTGCAACCAAAGCAGTCATCCCTAAAAGAAGTTTTTTCATTATTACCTCCTAAAAAAAATTATCTTACTATTTATGGAAGAGAAGATCGAGTGGGGGATAAGTTATCCCCCTTCTGTTTCTAGGCTCCTCGAATCAAGCCCAACCCGTTATGCTGCAAGAGCTACGGAAGGTTTGTCATAGTTATTAGCAACTATTTTTTTGCTCTCTCAGATAAGCTACTTACTACCAGTCGATCCTAATTCACCCCCATCAGAAACATACCTTAATATGCTTATGGTGGAGGTGAGGGGATTTGCACCCCTGTCCTGCATAGCTTTTGTCGAATCCTCAACAAGAACACAACTATTTATTTACAACTGTAGTTCTTCACTGTCAAACGAAATACTATATATCTCAAAAACGTCATTAATTATCTTGTAATCGTCTTTGTACTCAAACATAACTGAGTTAAATTTATCACAACCATGATAATTAATGTATCTTTCTGTACTTTGAACAATTTCAATTGCCAAAGCATTTAACATCTGTGCAGCAAGGATTCTAGAAGCACCAGTATCCATCAGATAGTCAGCAGACCCCCTGATTAAAAATTTGTAAACATCTTCATCTATGGTTCCACATCCCATGTCTGCTGCTTTAAACAATGCTGTAGCATTTGTTAAGTCGTGAATAAAAAACTCAGGCTGAATCTCTTCGGCCTGAGTCAAAGATGGGGCAAACAATAAAGTGAGGAATCCTATCCTCTTGAATAAATCAATCATTCTCTGTTTCTTTCTATAGTATTTTTAAGTATTCATAAACCATTGTTTTTGATCAGTCATGATATTCTCTTTTAGTTGGTTTCCAATATTTAATCGGCGACGCTAGATAGCATATCTTATAACTACGATACCAGAGCCACCAGCACCTCCGGTGTCCGTATCTGCGTTTGTGAGTGTACCAGCACCACCGCCTCCAGTGTTGGTCCCTCCATTGGTTCCTGATCCATTTCCAGCAGTATTTCTTCCATTTGTATCCCCGCTTCCTGCGCCACCGCCTCTACCACCAGTACCCATAGTTGTATTGTAGTAGACACCAGCTCCTCCACCGCCATAATAATAGTCGGTCTGCTCAAAATTAGTTATTTGAACACCGTCACCACCATTTCCAGCAGCGGGCGGGTTAGTTCCGACGCCATCAGTACCATCAGCAGCAGCACCAGCACCACCGCCGGTAGTAATGTAGGTCGCCCATTGGCTGCTACCACCATTATATCCGGCATAAACATTTCCAGTTATTCCCGCTGGAAAAGTCGGTGCAGTCCCAGAACCACCTGAATAAGTGCCGGTGGCAAATGCCCCAGCACCACCACCGTTTGCACCATCTCTACCTAGTGTTTGCGCAGATTGGAAGTAAGAACCACCCCCACCACCCCCGGTTGCAGTTATACCAAAAGCTGTGGTTGATCCACCGTTATTGCCCGCAGCACTATTCCCACCACCAGTTCCACCAGCACCGATTGTAATTGTGTGGTTTCCAGCAGTCAGTGTTACGCCCGAGCCACCGTGAGTGGTACTTGTGAGCATAACAGCCCCACCACCTCCACCACCAGAAATTCTCCCTCCGGCTTCACCACCACCACCGACTAGAAGAACGTCAAACCCCCCTGCTGTAGTTACGTTGAAAGTTCCGCTACTAGTAAACTCTC
>CENS01001638.1_pt1 | contig 11618 bp, 15 predicted proteins | sample 530201 | NCBI WGS metagenome assembly CENS01 (sample SAMEA2619747, study PRJEB7988) | marine metagenome | biome: marine biome (ENVO:00000447); feature: surface water layer (ENVO:00002042); material: "saline water (ENVO:00002010), including plankton (ENVO:xxxxxxxx)" | depth 5 m | reverse complement strand
TGCTGACAAACTTGTATATTATTCCAATCCTCCCCCCGTTAAGCATCGACAAGGCTAAACACAAGATTTTTTCTGATTTCATTTGTTTTAGATAATACATAATCTTCATTAATTACCTTAACACTTTCCTTTTGGTATCTGTTCCACGCATCATCCAGATTGCCTTCCGCTATCTCATTAAGTATTCGTTTTAATTCCTTATGGTTTTTATATCGTAATGCTGGAGCAACATCAAATTCCTTTAGCCACGTCGGTGCTATTGTTACTGCTCCAACCGATGCTGATTCCAACCAAGCGATATTAGATACTGATGCGTTGAATAGATTGTTAATCATTGGAACCCAACACCATTTCATATTAATCGTCATAAGGTTGTTGAAGTATTCCTGTAACGAACGACTCCAAGTAGTATACGCGTATGGTATCTTCTTATCAATTAAGAACCAAGGACTGAAACCAACGAAATGATATTGCAATCTATCATCATTTATCAAGCCTTTGCTTCCTTCTCTGACATCTTCAATGTGCCTATCTGAACCTCTCCAACCAATTATGTTTTCCTTCTCTCTCCATTCAACTTGTATCTTATTAGGTAGTGCATTCGGAATTAAATAAGAATTGTCATTATATCTATTCGCCAACATCCATAAGCAATCAGTTGTTATACTAACTGCATCAGCTTCCTTAACTAACTTAATATTTAATTCCTTTTGGTATGCTGGATTAGTTCTCCAAGAATGCGGATGGTAGAGCGGAACTGCATCCCAATTGTCATCGAAATCAATCCAAACTTTACATCCAGCTTGTTGCGCTGCCTTGACGTATGCCAACGACTTTGGATGCGATGGATTCCAAAAAAAGAATATGTCATTACCTTTTAGTTTGCCATCAGCTATCTCTTGGTCCGAGTACCTCTTAAATCGCCAATTATTATCTTTACATAACGCTTCCAATGGCGCATGAATCCGATAATGTTCGGATGCGTGAAAACTTTCCATTGATGTTGTGGCGATGCTTACCATATTGTTTTTTTCCTCATTACAATTAAACTACCAATTATCTTAGCTAAATTCTTAATTACATTAATCCAGTTGATTCTCGGTTTTCCTTTTTTATTGTAAATGATATTTCCATTTTCATCTAATCTATATATCATTTCATCCAAGTTGCGAATGATTTCAATTACTACGGACAGCACAGAAATAAATGATGTGTCCTTGTAGTTAGCTTCCAATTCTTCTTCGTATTCGTAGGCTAATTTGCTATTCATTAGTTTAGATTTGTGTCGAAATTATTAATATCGAATATATCAACTGATTCGCCTATCTCGTATTCGTCATCAATTAAGATTCCGTGGTCGATCATAACGTCAATTATAGTGATCATTTCTTCTTCATCCTTTGCGAGTATTTCAAAAAAATCGCAATCATAATAATCGGCATCGCCATCATCTGTATCACTTCTGAAATCATTGATAAAAACTGCATAATGCTTATAAGGTTTTCTCATTTTTGAAATCATTTGGGTTACCAATCTTATCAAAGATATGATTTCTATTTATTGGAATCTGATTACCAGCTTTGTCTTTTTTCGAATCAATTAAAGGTTTTTTGTATTTATTCTCCAACCGCGACTTTTCACGGTGGCAACTATTATAACCTTCACATAATGCCATTAAGTTTTGTGGATTATCCGGACTGCCTCCAAACGTTAACGGAATGATGTGATCCAGACTGCCTTTTCTTCTTCCCGGAGTTATATCCGTTAATATTCCATAATGCAGACAGTTCTCGCACAATCCTTGTTGCTTCCTGTATCTTGCAGATAAAGCCTTGTGTTTGTTCTTATCGTAAACCTTTTTTGAATCCGATGTATTTCGGCTTCGTGGTGCATTATCTTTACGCTTCTTTCGTGGTAACGATGGCATTAACCTTCCTTTCTTATTACTACATTAGTAAAACCATCTGCGCTATTAACTTTAATCACATAAGTAATCCCTTCCTTCTGAAATTCAGCTTCATATTCCTTCATTCCGCGGATATTACCATTGTTTTCAGAAATAGCCTGTAATATCTGGAAAACAACCCAGTCTGGAAGGTCATCGTTGTTACTGATATATAATCCTCGCGTGTTCATGTTAAAATGGTAAATCTCCGTTTCCGATTTGGTTTGGATCCTTTTTTTGAACTAAATCCGATTCAATCCTCCAACCATTAAGATTCGTAAAATACTTACCATTCCATTCACGACCGCGGATATTAAAATAAACGGTTATTTCTTCTCCGATTTTGTATTTATCCAGTAACTCGCATTTGTCTTGAGTAAATTCAAATGCAACCTTTTGCGGATATTCTCCCGGTGTATCGATTACGATTTCGCGCTTTTTAAATTTGTCGCTAACCGTTTGCGTTTCGCCAATGTGACATACTTTGCCTTTTAGTGATAATGAATCGCTCATTTTGTTAATATTTTGATTTATTAATTCTTGAAATTCTTCTAATGTTTTAACAATGTAATATTCCGAATTACATCTTTGAATTACCGATTGCCACCATTTCTGATTTGCAGATTGTTTTCCTTTTGGGATTTTCATCTCTATAAAGACCATTGTTCCATCTAATCGGATAAAAGCCAAATCGGAAACACCTGATACCATTCCTTGTAGCTTCAGGTACCTTCCGGATTGCATCGAACGTGGATTGTTATATTGCATCCATAACCTGCCTTCCTCGGCTGGGTATTGCCTTCGAAACCATAGATAGCATTGTTGTTGTAGTTGCGACTCGGTCATAATATTTATATAAGCACCCGGAACCGTGTTTAGGGGGCAAACAATTCGGAGTGAATTTGGCTCCGGGGCTTATCTTTTAAAATTCTTTATTGGATTATGTCGTTTGCCCTTTGCAAATGTAATCGATTAAATTTAATTAGTCACGAACCAGTTAAAACCTAACTGAAACCTAACTGAAGAAATAAACCCCATTATTCCCAACCCCCTATTATATACTCTTTTTTCTTTTTTTTAGTAATTTAGTTAGAAAGTAATATAAGTAGTTAATAATCAATAAGTTAGCGTCTTACTGAAATCTTACTGAACTCTTACTGGAAATCGGTTCAGTAAGAAAAATTACTAAAAAACGCCAATTTCAACAAATTTTGGCAGTTTTGGGAAATAAAAAAACCCGATCCGAACTAAATCGAACCGGGATAATCTCAAACCAGAACCTATTATGACCAACTTTTTGTCACATCAAAGGTAATATAATTTAATAAAATTATATTAACCAAAAATAGATATTTGTTTTTTTGACTGAATTAAATTTTCAATATTTTTACTCGCTAAATTATAATAGCTTTCTTTCAATTCTATACCAACGCCTTTTCTATTCATTTTTATAGCTTGATATACCTCAGATCCAATACCCATAAAAGGTGTAAATATTGTGTCATTTTCATTACTATATAGTAAAATCAATCTTTCAATTGTAGGTAATTGCAATGGACAAATATGTTTCTCGTCTTTATCTTCCCTTGCATTTCTAAATCCTTGTAATGTGTCTGAATAATTAATATCCATCCAAACTGGCGATGCTATTTTTTGCCACAAATCAACTGGTATTTCTGTATTTCTAACTGGATTAATCCTTTCGCCGTCTTTTCTAAAAATTAAAACATAATCAGGTATTCCAACTCTACTCATTGTACTATCTTTTTTGACCTGCTTATGCAAAAGGCCAAGAGCTTTAGTTCTTTGCATTTCTACAACCGGATCTTTCCATATAGTTATTCTTGAATGATAAATAAATCCACAATCTTGAAATGCTTTTATTATTAAGCCGGAAAAATCCCTTAAACCAATATATCCTTCTTTACCTTTTTGTATTGGAAGGTCCATACAATGAACAGCAACATTCCTGCCACTAATAATAACCCTATAAAGTTCTTTAACCAAAAAACTAAATTGAGTTAAAAATTCATTGTAATCTTTTGAATTACCCATATCTTCAATATGATTTGAGTATGTGTATAACTCAGCAAATGGAGGCGAAAAAACACTAAAACCAATAGAATCGTCTTTTATTTTTTTTATTAATTGAACTGAATCGCCATTCATTATCCAAAAATCATCATTTTTTATTTCATTTACTACATTTAATGAATTTGATTCATTTATAATACTCTGATTAATATTTTTAGTCATTTCTTTTTGCATTGTTTCAAATTGTTTTTGTTTTTGATTAATTGATTCAATTACATTTTGCATAGTGTCAGTACTTATAATATAAATATTTACCTCATTTTTTTGACCAAATCTATACGATCTCCTTATGGCTTGGTATAATCCTTCAAAACTGAAATCTAATGAAGCGAATATTTGATTTCTGCAATTTTGATAATTCAAGCCAAATTGAGCTATTTTAGCTTTAGTAATTAAAACCCTAAATTCGTTTTTTGCAAAACCTAATAATTTAGATTCTTTATACTCAGGTAAATCACTACCTTTTACCTCAACGCTTCCTGGTATTAATCTTTTTAGTAATTCGCCTTCTTCATTTTGTTTTATCCATATTATAAAATTTTCTTTGGAACTATTAACTATTTTAGCCGCTTCTTCAAGTCTATCAATTTTTGTTATCCTTAATTCCTGATTAAAGTTAGTGGCAGAAACTGCAATGTTGTTAAATAGTAGTCCATTGTTTCTTTTATTAGTTTTAATCTCTTTTTTAACCATATTTAATTTTGGCAAATTGTACCCTTTGGCATCATTAAATCCAATATCAGAAGGTTTAGATAACATAATCGCCCAACTACTAACCCATTTATAAAATATGTTTTTAGCGTGCCCTTTTAGCCTCCATTTACTTGTATTTCCGCCATCGTGAATGAAGTACATTGATAGCATTTCATTTCTACTCATAATATCCAAAAATTCAGAATGATTACCTAATTCCATTGGATCATTAGGCGATGGAGTTGCTGTGCAAGCTAATTTATAAGGAGTATTTTTAAAAGAATTAATAATTTGATTTTTTAATTTACCTTCGAAATTTTTTAAAATACTTGATTCATCCAAAACTACGCCAGAATATTGGCTAAAATTAATATTATCCAATTGCTCGTAATTAATAATATCTATTTTTGAAATATCAATATTAAATTTATTAGCTTCTTCAATTGTTTGGCCTTTAACAGCTAACGGAGCTAATATTAAAACTTTTGATTTAGTTTTTTTATTAACTTGATATGCCCATTCCAATTGCATTAAAGTTTTGCCAAGGCCACAGTCAGCGAAAATTGCGTATTTACCATTATGTAATGCATTTTTTACAATATGTTTTTGGAAAGAAAACAAATTAGGGTTTAATTCATTTTCATCTAAATCAAATCCAGCATTAGTAGTTTGTTTTTGTTTGTTTTTCAAAAATTCTTGATAAGTCATAATAATTATAGGTTTAGTTAATTAATAAATTCAATTCAAAATGGCATTTCACCCTTTAATTCTCCGTTTTCGTCCCGGTCATCCACGAACCCGGATTTGTTCATCATTTTGACCACATTAGCAGTTAGGTCCGCATCCGCATCCTGTTCTTTTTCGGCTTTACCGTATAAGGAATAGAAGGTATCCTTATTAATTCTAAATACCCGGTGCGAGGCTGATCCGTGTGAAATTTGAAACGATGTGGTGCAGTATTCAACAACAGATTCAATTCCAAATTCATCTCTTAGCGTCTTGGAAACGTACCGATTTGAATATTTTGGGTTGTCTTTTAATAGTTCCCGGATTATTTCACCAGCCGTAGCAACCATTTCCGATTTATCAAAATTGCCGTTAAACCATTCATTAATGGCTTCTGACAATGCATAAAAACAATCAGATCTGTTCGCTAATTTCGCCTCCTTGGTCCATTCAGTTTCAATATCTTCGGTCTTAAACCATGCGCGAGATTGTTTCGTTTTTGTTTGCATTTCACGATTTGAAATAAAGGAAACAAAACAAGGCAATTCGTTTTTGATACGGTCGTGGAAATCTCCACTAAAGTTCTCCAGCTTCGGAACTTTCCTAACCCAATACCTTATGTCTTCATCTTTAATCGAAAGGAAACCGCGTTCGTCATTAGATACTAATATCAACTTGCCGAAATACTCAATGTTTCGTTCCTGTTGAAATTTACCCTTAATAAATGTGCTTCTTTGCGTAGCCATCTGCTTTATTTTCGAAGCCGTATTGGATTTATGCAAATCTGATTCATCCACCATTATAATGTGTTTTGATACATAATGCTGATTAAAATCGCCTTCAATATCGGCAGTAGATATAATGGCAGTATTACCTTGGAATAGCATCTCCAAGAAATCTAAAAAGGTAGTTTTCCCGGTTTGGTTTTCCTTCGAAACCAAACACAGAACAGGTAATATCTGTGTCGGATCCTGATACAGCAGCTGAATGTAATCTAACCCCATTTCGAATTGGTCGCGGAAGATATGTTCCAGCATCAACTTAATCGTATCCCATTCGCCCGGTCTTGGCTCGTGGCGAAATGGCTGGAAAAGATTAACTGCATTTCCGTGTATGGCTTCGTATTTGGTATAAGATGGAACATTGCAGAATGTTTCGAATTTAGGTATTTCTTTAATAAAACCTTTGCCAAAATCATCTACAATAGTTTGTCTTGACCTTTTCTCCAACCTTGGCGATTTAGTACCATTGATATTAACGAAATCAATTTGCTGGTAATAATCATCGCCGACTCTAATGAAGCGATTCTGTCCAAATACATCGGTTTTGTCGTGTTCCTTATTACTTCCATCCGCTTCCTTAATTAGTCCCTCTACGCCTTTCTTTTGGGCAATAGTGGATTCGGTTACCGGAAAATCCTTACCAAAATGAAATCCATCATATACTTGTTTTTTCGCAACATTTACATCCTCCACAAATGGATTATTAATTGCAGCATCTTCCAACATTGACAATATCTCGTATTCCTCCAACCCGGTAAACTGATTGCCTTCATATAATCCACCAGCTAATATTGCAATCTTATTAAAGTAATCCCATTTATTGCTTTCCCGGTTTCTTATCTTCTTGCAAAGGTCAAGTAACGCATCGTTGTTATTTGCAACCGTTTTCCCATTAATTACTTTCGGTTGCGACTTGAATGGAGATTGCACCTTAATCGTGTAATCTGTTTGCAAATCGATATAATTGCGATTGTAATGCAGATTCGGATCGTGCGTTAAAAACAACGGTTGCGATAAAACCCCTTGACGAATATCCAACTTGCAATCCCATTTTGATTCCAATACTGGCGCAATACATTGCTTATAAACTTCATAATGGTCCTCAATATCGTAACTAAACGCCTCTAACTTAACAAAGGCTTTGATTCCTTTACCTGATGGACTACGAAAGGCTAAAATAACAAACCCGGATTCGATTATCTTTTGATACGTTTTCGATAAATCCCAATTCTGTTTTTGGTCCTGTGCGTCAATATCAATTGCTCCAACCCAATTAAAACTACCTTCGATTAGGCTCTGATTGTTTCGCTCTGAAAACAACCCATAAGGAGTTATATATGGCAGCTTTAATTTCGCTTCTTTATATTCGGATTCATTCCCAGAATGCTTTAACTCCTTTAAAGATTTAACTGTATCCTTTATCGATTCATCGTGCTTAATTAACTTGATTAAGTCCGATAACGTAATTGGCTTCGCTACCGGTTTCGTATTTCTTCCCCCTCCGTAGAATATTGAGAATTGCATAGGTTATTGGTTTTTCTTGATATAATTCGAAGCGTAAATATACATCTCCTTATACTTCATTAATGTATTCAACACGGATTCGGATGGCTCCGCTTCCATAATCTTTTCCAGCTCCGTAACCGCCAACCAGTATTTGCCCTGTACGAGTTCGACTGCGGTTTTCGTACTAAAATTATATCCGATTTCGTAGTAACTGATGGCGATTTTTACTTCTTGTTCTAATGTAGCTTCTTTCATTTTAGGTTTGGTTTAATTGTTCCTTATTTTAGTTTAATTGTTCCTTATTTTAATTCGATGCGTTTAAAAACTTAGATTAACTTTCCGTTATCCTCTGCAATCACATAGATTGATCTGCCAAAAGGACCATCATTGAACTCCCACAAGAATTGTTCAATCGTTCTATTTGACTGATATATCCGATTATAGAATGAATTAATCTTTTCATAATCATCTGGGGTCGCTAATCTATATGTTACCATTCTAACTTATTTTCTTGAACTAGATTTTTGGGCGATACACATTCAATCTTAGATTCGTATATGAAGGATAACACCTTCTTATACTCGTCAATGAATGAATTGTATTTATAATTCGTATAGTAAGTATTGTGCCATAATAGAGAAAAATCACAATTTTTATTGTTTTTCGAGTAAAAATCAATAATTGTGTCACCTATTTTTTGTGTTGGATATTTCACATATTTATGAAAAGTTACATCCATGAAATGCAAAGGAGCTTCTATAAAATCGTATGGTTTATTTGTTGAAATATCAAATGGCTGAAAAGCCTTCCCATATGAATTTCGAAACCCATAATGCTCCGCAAAACCGAGACTACAATCAAAATTTAATTTTGAATCTGAAATTGTTTTCCAGTTTTCATGAGACTTGAAGCTTAGGAAATGGTAGCGGTTGTATGTAGACTTTATATTTCCTTTCTTTAACTCTTCATCTATACTCATAGTTGAGCATGATTTATGAAGTCCATTTGTATTGTTTGACTGCTCGACTAGTTCTAACAGTTTTTTTTCTCTGTTAATGTAATAATCAGCATTTTTAACATTCTGTGTTCCCTTACCTTTGTTTACAAGCCAAAAGAAAGTTGATTTCACATCATATTCATCATTAATTTTAATGATCCTATCAATGTTCCGCCAATGTGGTTTTCTGCTTAGCTCAAAAAGAATTAAGTTCATAATAACTCCAACTTTCATGTTCTTCAATGCCCAAAAACCATCTTGTAAAAAAGAGCCATATATGGTATCAATATCATGAGAAATAAAGAATCTACTATCTCTTTTTTCACTTTTTAGTTGGTGTTTATTGCAAAACCCATCCATCAATTGTTCTACAAGGTTTTCCTCAATAATTTTAAATTTATACTGTAATGAAGATGTATATTTGAAACGATTAAATTCATCCAATTCTTCTTCTGAGGGGTTGAATTCTTGAATACAATTAACGAGATAAAAGATAGTTGCAACCAAATCGATTGTGTTATTTTTTTCATCTTTTATTTCTACCGAATTATTAAAAAGGTTGTCGTGCTTCAACTTTTTAATATTACTTCCTAAGTTTTTATAGAATTCCTGGTTGAAGTATTCAGATCTTTCGTTTTCATGATCCCATAGAACTTCAGCTTTGTTTGCGTCATTAACAAACAATAAATCAACATTACGATTCCTTACGATCAGCTTTAGTACGTATTTGATCGGTGCGTAGTAGGTTGTATTTTCTCTTATGTATACGTTCATATTTTTTAATTTTGGCTAACAGATAGTTATGCACCATTTGGCAAACTATAATCTTGTAAGTAGGTTATTTCTGTTTCCTCTAAATTGGTGCTGTAAGCCTGTACATCTTTGCCATTATCGGTTATTGCTAACAATATTCTTTCTATTGGTACATTGTGGTCTTTCGCTATTTGCATATAAAAACGATGCATAACAACACCTATATTTAATGCCTCATTTTGTGATAAATTTGAATCTTCTTTTTTCATTTCTAAAGTATTTAAGTTTATAAAATATCTGTTTTCATTGGTCGGCACTAAACATAGCCAAAACCGTTAACCCAATCGATTCAAAGCTTGATTCATAAGGTTCTCAAAAACAAGGTAATTATCCAAAAGCAATTCAATCATATCATCATCCCTTTCCACCTTTTGCACCACCATAGAATTGGATTCGAAATCCGGATTATATACAACATAATCGCACCAGCTTCGACCAGTCAACATCATACCCCATTGCATTTGCGCCTGATACCTTTTGGGTACATCGCCTTCAATTAAGGTTCTAACATATTCCCTACTGCCCGGACATTTAATCTCAATTAATCCATCTTCGCCAATTAACCCATCCGGACTGTACCCGGCATACTTCTTGTCTACATTCGTAACGTATCCGCATAAGGTAACGGTTTGGAAATGGTTATTTTGATAGGTGTAAATGGCTTCGCCTTCCAAATCAATTCCGCGCTGCATCGCATCATTTACGAATACATCCTTTGCCGGGCTTGATGTTTTAATTTCCCAGACCTTATCGTATAACATAGATATAGCACCAGTACCTAATCCGTGTGCGGATTTTCCTTTGACTAATAAGGCTTCAGATTCAGAACCGCCTACGCGTCCGTATCTGATGCGGTTCCAATCCATTGATCTTTGTTCGATGTCGTTGTGATATTTTATCATTTTATTTATTTTTTACCAACCATATTTTAATTCAGAATCAGTTTTGAATATATTCTGCAAAACCTTATTGTAATCGTTTTTTGTTTCTTGCGAAAAATCTTCAGCAACATTAGATATGTAATGCTTAACTCCGCTTCGTGTTAGACTCATTTCTTTAGCAATAATGGAAATGCTGACATTAAAATAATTACTTAAAAAGAAACAATACCAGCTTCGACTTTTAATTATCGCCTTTGATTTTTGATAAGCATTAATAGTTACCCATTCATTTCTATTTATGCTAAAACTTCTTTCAATTGCTACTATAACTAATTCTTTTATTATAGAATAGTCATCCTTGTATTTACCGAAATTAGATAAGTTAATGTAAGTAAAATCGCTATTGATGTAGTTTTTATATTCAACCCTAAATTTATCCATTACCCTATTATATGAATTAAGATCAGGTGCCGATTGTCCTCTTACAACGTTGTTTGCTTTGCTTTCCATTTTCTTTTAATTAGTTTTGATTTAATGAATCCATCCACTTTTCGCAGATGCTTATAGTTTAGTTCGATATAGTTTTGGCAGTATGGCTTTTGCAGATTATTCCAAATCCAATCCTTCATCAGCTTATTGTTTGGAAAGTCGCTGATAATTGACGTATGAAAAGGAAATCGTTTACAAGCCTTATTCTTTTCATTCCAGAACTCATTCAAATGCCAGTTAATACGATCTTCCGATTTTATCACTTCCATAATGTTCCGGTCCATCCAGATTGTAATGGTATGGTAAAAATTCAAAGGTAACAGGTGCGACATTGCCGGACAATGAATCACATACTTATTCGAATCTTGAATCAAATTACTAAACTCAATTTCGTTATGAACCTTATATACCTTTTCGTCTATCCATCTGTAATTTAATGCAGTCGATATAGCTTTGGATGCGAATGTGGTCCCGGATCGCTGCGGACCTGTAACTAATACCTTATTGTAAGACTTGCATTTTTCTACTACTTCATGAAATCTCGTCATTAGGCTTGAATTAATATTGACCTTTGCGCTTCATTTAAAACGAAATTAGATAGTGCATCTTCAACATTATAGCTGCCATCTCCAATCGCCTTGACTAACTTCTTAAATTCGTCTTCAGATAGTTTCCGCTTCGATTTCGGTTTA
>CENS01069411.1_pt1 | contig 11627 bp, 6 predicted proteins | sample 530201 | NCBI WGS metagenome assembly CENS01 (sample SAMEA2619747, study PRJEB7988) | marine metagenome | biome: marine biome (ENVO:00000447); feature: surface water layer (ENVO:00002042); material: "saline water (ENVO:00002010), including plankton (ENVO:xxxxxxxx)" | depth 5 m | reverse complement strand
GCACTACATCTAGTATAGCAGATTTATGCTTCTGTCAAGCCAGTTACTGCTCCACCTTTAGTTTTTCTTGCACCTATTTCAACAGCAGATTCAGATGCTGCTTGTGCAGATAATCTAGATAATTCTTGTTGTGTTTCAAAATCTTTTGTAATTTCTGCTTGAGCTAATTGTACTGCTGTATATTCCTGGTCACGTCTAAATCTTCTTGCAAGTCTTGATGAAGTTAATGCTCTAGCTGCAGCAGTTTCAAACAATGGTGTAGCTTTTGTAGGAGCTAAACCTGCAGAGATAAACATAGTTGCTTGGTCTGCTGTAAGTTCTTCTCCTGTAGATATTTGAAATCTTGCACCTATATTTGCTACTTTAAGTCTCTCGCCAATAATATCACTTGTAGCTTCAGGGTCTATAGCTATAGCTAACAATACTTCTTCTGTTACAGGTAGTGATTCTCCAAGTTCAGACTCAAAGTATTGTTGATACTGTGACATAACATTTTGTTTTAGCTCTCCATCTAAGTTAGTAATACCTCTTCTAACTGTATCTAATCTAGTTTTAAATTCATTAGGAGAAACATTACCTTCTAGTAATGTAGGAAACAATGCATCTATCTTTGTCTTAGCATATCCACCTAATCCAGCTTCATTCAAATGTATAATTACAGCTTCTTTATTCTGTAAGTATTGTGCTTCTGTAAGTCTTAAAGAACCATCAGCTCTTTTTATTCCTGAAAACATTTCATCATATTCAGGGGCTGCTCTCATAGAAGCTAATGCAAACTCTGCTTTACCTGTTTCATTAAATCCTTCTGTATATGCTTTTATTAAAGCTTCTCCTCTTTTAGGGTCAAGCTTTGTTAAGTATGGTAAAAGAACTCTAGTTTGTTCTAGTGTTTGAACTACAGCATTATTATCTGTAACTGTATTAAGATTTTGTTGCTCTTCTGCATCAGGTGCTGAAACATCAGGTTTACTTAAAGAGCCACCTTTGTAACCTTCTCTTCCAGCAACATCTCCTGCTAATAATCTTTCTAACTCAGACCTTGTTTCACCTGGTCTTTTTTCATCATTAGCTGTTGTACTGAATTTACCATCTGCTGTATAAACTATTACTTGTGCCATTACAATCCTCTAATTACTGGTCCACCTAAAGCTTTATTTAAATTAGCTGCAACGTTTTGTGCATAAAACGTATTGTTCTCATTATAAGCTTTAGTCCTAAATGCTTTACCTGCTTCTTGATAAGTCATTGTAGGTGCTTCTGCAAAATCTAAATCCATCATATCAGGAGCTTCTCCAAATACAGAAGTATATAAACTAACATATGGTTGTATTATACTAGCAAAGTTTAATCCTTTACCTCCATACTTATCACCATAAATAGGGTGATTATCAAATATGTTTTGTAGATATGAGTCTCCAGCATCTTCACCTTCTTGTGAATATATTCTTGCTACTGAAGCTTTCTGCTCTGCTGATAAATTATTATATCCAAATGCACCTAGATATTGTATACCTCGTCTTTCAGCTTTATTTGAATTAATAAAGTCTGATATATCAAAACCTAAATTATCATTTCCTAATCTGTCAGCAGCAGAAGTAAATCTTTCATAGTAAGGACTAGAAGAATCTATATCATATCCCTCAATTCCTACAACGAAACCAACGAAGTTCTTAGACTCTGCTTGTCCTACTACACCCATAGTATGTACTTCTGTTAATGCTGACCAGTCCTCAGGGTTCTCCATCTTCCACTCTTTAGGATTAATACCTAAGGATATAAATGTTTGCTCTAACTGACTTTCCCTAGTAGCTCTAAGGTTTGTTAGTTTTGCATTTGGTTGTCCTGTAATAGAGTAACCTGTCTTACCCATTGAATTTAAATATTGAATTGTTTCAAAGTTATAAGGTGCTTGTATTGCTAATAGTCTTGGGTCATCCTCTGCTATCTGAGCACCATTAACAACCATATCCATAAGTAATCCCATACCTGGATAGTCCATTGTTCCATCTTCTTGTTCTACTCCATTGAAGAACCAAGGAGCTACATCTTGATATATTTCTATTCTTGCAGCAAATCCTTCTCCTGGATTCCAACCATCTAATGAATTAAATGCGGTAGATATATCTTTTAGTTTTAGTAACTCATCTCCTATTAATGTTCCTGGAGCTGTAGTTGTAGCACTAGGACCTACTCTTGGTTGGTCATCTACTGTATTTGAAAAACCATTTGGGTTATATATTGAACCACCGTTATAAGCTATCCATGATGAGCCTGGGTCTTGTCCTAGAATATTAGATACATCCCATAGCCAGTAGTAATGCTTACCATCAAAATATACTTGTTCAGGTGTAGGTTTTAAATAATGTCCTTTGTATCCTGAACCTGATACTGCTGATGATTGCGATTGATTATCAATAGACGCTTGAGTTTGCTCATCAAATTCTACATGTCCTGGTTCGTGTGGCATTATTTATCTTTCGCTAAAGGGTCTAGTTCTTTTATATTACCTGCTTTGAGGTTTGGTATAAAGTATTGATGAAACACTTTGTTTTCACCTGTCTTAGGGTCATTTAAATTTTTTAAACTTTGTTTTATATTTTCTGTTTCTTGTAGATTATGCACTAACAAATATGCATCAAAGTATGAATTAATTGCATCTTGTATGTCAGGAGCAGTTCTACCTTCTATCTTTTCTCCTGATAAGAAAGGTTTTACTCTTTCTCTGTACTCTGTCCATTTAACTAATGGGTCTCCACCAGTATCAAAACTTTCAGGATTGTTTTCTAATCTATTTATATAATGTGCAGTAAACTCTGCAGAGAACTTTTCATTATCTTTAAGTAATTTTTTAAGTTCATCTTTTTTATACTCTCTACCTTTTTTATCAAAGAAAGTAGTGATTGTTTTATCAGGTTCATCACCATCATAAAATTCTTCTACATTGACTTGGAATACACCAAAGTCTTTTGTTTGATTTGTATTAGTACCTTCTACTCCTGTTTGTATTCCTGACTCAAACGAAGCCGTCATAATTAAAGCTGGTATCAAAGCATCTGCTACTCCGAAACCTCTTAGATATTCTACTAATGTACTTACATCAACCTTTGCCATATTTACCTTCCTGCACTGAATGCATTAATTATTCTTCCAAGTCCTTGTCTATAAGCAGCATCTTTTTGTTCTGAGTCTGCTAGTTCTGAAAAGTTTTCTTGCATATAGTTATCGACTCCATAACCTAATGCTTGTGTAATTTGTTCTCCTGATGGAGGAGCTTCTATGTAATAATCTTTTGAAGGCAATCCTAGTTTTTCTCTTCTAAGCATATCTGCTTCTGCTTGTCTTAATTGATTCTCATATTGAAGTTGTTCTTCATTCTGTATTTTAGTAAGTCTAGATATTTCTCCTCTAGCAAAAGCCTCTGCAGCTTGCAAGTCAAATTGATTTAAAGGAACTCCTAAATAGTTTTTACCTTGTGTTGATATTTGTTGTAATAAAAATTCTGAAGAAGGTAAAGGTATTATAGAAGCTCTAGAGTATGCAGCTATTGTATCTGTAAACTCTATATCATCTAATCCATCTAAAAAGAAATCTCTTACAAATCCTAAGAAAGCATTATTGTTTCCTTGTGTTGCAGAAGCTATGTCAAATAAATCTTGTTGACTTATTCCAAACTCTGACTTTGGATTCATATAAGTAAATGCAGCTTCTACTGCTTTTATAGTTTCTTCATCATATTGACCAGGATTGTAACTACCTGGAGCTAAAAATCCTGAATTGACTAATGCTATCTGATAATCAATAACTCTTTCAGGTGCTATATTTTCAAGAAAAGTATCTGCTATTCCATAATTAAACAAAGGTCTTATATCTGAATCTCCTGCACTTGCTCTATAACTTTCTAAAAATGGGTCATCACCTAATCCATAGTAAGTTAAACCATCTGCAAGTTGTCCTCTTTGATATATTGATAATGCACCTAAGTCTATATCAGCATCTATCTCAGCTATTCTGTCTAAGTAAGAATCTAAATTACCATCTTTTTTATATTGTGCATAAGCTTCATCTTGTAATTCTTGTGGAGTTTTTTCTGCTTCTCTTTGTCTTTGTAAATCTTCTCTTCTTTGATACCTAAAACCTTTAGTAACAGCATCTGCCTTAGATACTTCAGCAGCTCTTGCTTCATTCGCTGCATCTATAGTATCAGGAGTTTCTTCTACTTCGTTATATGCAGCTTTCATTATGGTAACGCCTTGAGCTAAACCTTCACCAAGTAAATAACCTAAATGTGCTGTTGGGTCTGCAATTACAGGAGTACCATCAAATAATTCATTTAGTTCATTACTATTTAAATTACTTAAAAAATCTGCAAGGATAATTCCTATGTTGTATCCAAGTTGTGCTGTAGGGTCTGCTATTAATACTTCTTGGTCTGAAGGTATATTAGAACCTTTTAGAGCTTTACCTATCTTGTACCAAATACTTTTTTTATTTTCGTCCATCTTATCTATCTATCTGAATCTCCGTAAAATCTTCCTCTATTTCGTATCTCAATACTCCATCATACACATAATAAAAGTCAGGGTAGTCACTAAACAACTGTTGTGCATAAGCTCTTAATGACTCTCTAATAGGCAAGTAATCTGCTTTAGATAGACTTGCATTAGGACCATCTATTGCTTGTATTTGTAAAAGCATTTGATTTCTTCTATCTAAATACAAAGCTAAACCCTGCATGGAAGGTAAGTCTTTTACTTTTACCTCATCTCCATTAGGTAATTCTACCAAACTTTCCCCTTCAAATTGTAATAATTTAGTTAATTGTTCTGTTTTAGCTCTAGCATCGATAGATGAAGCAACGGTGGAAGTTTGCCCATAACCAGGATATATCTCTCTTAAACCGTTCCTAATCTGCGTTAAGGCATCATATTTTGCTTCTGCTGACATGTTAGTGTAGTATCCGCTTTCAAATAGTAATCTTCTTTGATACTCATAAGCTAATCTACCTTGACCTTGTCTAATAGCAGTAATATATTCTTCTTCAGTTAAATCAACTCTATCTCTATTAGCGAATGCATCTGACCATGCTTGAAAGTTAAATTCATCTAATGGATTATCAGGATATAAATAATAACCAACATCTTTGTATCTATTCATAATATCTTCATTTGCTTCTGCAAACTTTACACCTTCATCTGTATAAGAACGTTTTTTCTTTTCTCTAGACTTTGATGTAAGTATTGCAGTAGGGTCTAATCCAAACTGATTAACAAACTCTTGTGTAGCTAATACTTGGTCACCTTTATATTTAGCTAATATTCTGTAATATGCATCAGCTACTAAAGATATTCCAAACAAATGATGTTTAGGGTCTGAGTCTTTATATTTAGCAGGGTCAATATGTAATGCACCACCTGGTGCTACTTCTACTTCATATCTAAGTACAGCACCTGTTGGAGCAGCAAACTGTACTGCAGTTCTTATACCTGTAAGAACAGTTGCAGTTGTTTTAGCTTTTTGTAACATTTCTTCTTGTTTAGCTGGTGTACTGTCATCATATAGACCTGTAGTAACAAACATCTTAATTACATCTTTGTATGTGTTTAGATATGTTCTGTTTAGTTCAGGGTCACTACTTCCTATTGATAACCACTTCTTTGCCCAAGAAGGTATTAAAGCCTGTACGTACTCTAAAGGATTTAATGGATTACCTGTTTCTCTGCCGTATGGAAAGAATACTTTGTCAATCATATCTGAGCTAGGTAATACTTTAGATGCAGGGAAAGCTGCAAGAGGTCCTAGTCCAGGAGCAGGGTTACCTGCAATCATGTTTAGTGATGATACATAACCTTTCATTCTTAATTTGGCATCAGGAGCATCATCCATAACTTCTCCTGTTACAGGGTTTCTATATTGTCTACCATCTCTGTTGCCTTGGAACATCCAATTAGATAAAGTTTCACTTCCTGGAAAGAAAAACATTTCTTCTCCTGTCATATCATCGACATGAAAAAATCCTTCATCTTCATCTTCTAATCTTGTTTTTCTAGCACCTTCAACAGCACGAGATATTTTACGTGTAGATAATAGTTTTTTCTTATTTAGTAATCTTGACCAAGTACCTATAATCTCTAGATAAACTTCTGCGAAAGGAAACGCTAGTCTTAACATATCTGATACAACATGTCGTTTGTTTAAATCATAAAGTAAACCTTTTGTTTCTGTAAGTGCGTATGCTTTAGCAGCATCATCAAGTTCATCTATGTTATCTAATGTAAGTATTCTACCTTCATCTGCTGATACTTTACCTGTCTTAGCAATTTTGTTTGCATAACTCTTACCAAGGTTTGCTTTCTTACCTTGTTGTAATAGTTTCTTTCTTAAACCATCGTCAAAGTATGCAGCATTTTCTTCTATAAATCTCCAGTAGAATTGTCTAAATGCAGGAGACCTAGATAGTCTGTTTGTAGGAGCTGACATAACTATTGTAAATAATCTTTCAATAGCAGCATCATATGAATTTATTCTTTCTCCATCTAAATCAAAAGCTGACTTTTTCATTACATGATATTGTTCGTATGGGTCTTTTTTATTTAACCAAGCAGCATATTTATTGTGGTCTCCAACAGTCATATCTCTACCAAATGTAACTTGTTCACCATTTAGATTTAAATACACAGGTTTTTTAGATTGTCCTGCTTTTACTTGTTGTAGTAATTTACCTTTAGCTATATGGTCTAGTATTTCACTATCACCAAGTTTATCTAATTCAAACTCAATTCTTGAGTTAGGACTTCTTCTAGTTCTGTATTCTCCTGCAACATCATCAAATAGTATTCTTGTTCCATCAGGTAATACTTCTGTCGCTTTATAAGAACCACCAGCTTTGTAGTGAACTCTAGCTAGTACAGAATCAATGTATGCATCTGCTAGTTCTCTACTGTCTTGCATTTTAAACTTCTGATATTTACCTACATCATCAGAACCATAAGAAAGTGCTGTTCTCCAATCTGATAAATCACCATCCCAAAATCTTTGTTTTATATCATCTAGACCAGCTCTAAATGCTTTGTCATTTAATCCACCTTTTATCATTGCTAGTTCTGCTGCTATAGGGTCATCAGCTAGTTGCATAATTTCTGAGGTAGCTGAAGCATAATATCTATCTTCACCTTTTTTAACTCTCTTAAATGAGAATGTTCTTTTAAGTTTATCTGAATCTAAAATACCACCGTGAGACTTTGACATAGCAGCTTGATGTTCTAATGAATCTGCAAGTAATTGTTTGTCTCTAATATCAATAGCACCCTTAGCTCTCTTTATAACTTCATCAACATCTAATTCACCTTTACCAATTCTGTCTAATACTTTTTTTCTTGGCTTACCCATAATCCAAGCAAATGCAGAAATAGGATGTGTAAATACATTATCTAAATCTGCAGCCCACATACGTATCTGTTCTTCACCAACAACACGTGTAGTCCACGCACCTCTAAGAAGTATGAATGGTTTCCAAGCTTTGTTCATGTAGTAGTCACCTAACATACCAGCCCACCCTTGTGCTAGTTCTTTTACAGATTGTTCATCTTTACTTAATCTAAAACTTCTTCTAGCAGACTTTGTCATTAGTCTTGCTGTTTCCATAGCAGTTCTGTCATCTTTCATTTGTAGTTCATACAAAGTTTTTACAGGTTTAGATAACATCTTTTCAAACTCATTAACTTGTACTTCATATTTGTTTTCTAGTTTGACAGTAGATTTAGCTTGTATAAGTTGTCCTCTACCTGCTAGTCTCATCCAAAACTCTCTAGCAGGACTAAATACTCTTAAGAATAATCTTGCATCAGGAAGTGGTATGTTACCACTAGCAAGATACTCTGATATGAGATGTGCTGTAGGTCTGCCTGTAACACTAGCTACTTCATTAAAGTTTGCTTCTTTCATCAAAACATTTATGACATCATCCATAGTTTCTGCATCTACACCTTTGTCTTCAAAGAATTGTAAGATTTGATTTGGAGATATCTTTTCGTCTGTTAATACTTTAAATCCATCTTTATCCATATATCCTGGTTTAGATTTTATGAACAATGACCTAAGTAATACTTTTAGACCATCTTTGTCTGTATATGTTCTAGGACCAGCAACGTTTACTGTTTTATATTTTCTAAGTAACTTCTGTGCATCTTGTATAAATTGTTGAGATACTTCTTCTGCAGTGTCAATTACAATTACGGGCTTATTTCCTTTTGGAAATATACCTGGTTTAATTTTTGCTTTAGTATTCCAGTTACCTCTAATTGCATAATTATAAGTTCCTCTAGTTCCTTTACCTGCTGGATTAGTAGCTGAGTTATATATAATAACTGTTGCATTTGCTTCATCTACATTTCTAATACTTCTTCTAGCAAAGTATTTACCTTGAGGCATAACATCCCCAAACTCAGGTCTTTCTAATTCATCAACTTCTTTTTGTAGTTTTCTAACTTTTCTAACTAATGAATCATCATTTAAATCTTTTTTCCTAGTTTCTATTTCTGCTTTTATTTTGCTAATTTTTGCAGATATCTGATTAGATTCTTTAGACATAGCTTTTAATTCTTTTTGATAACCTATCAAATCAAAATCTTCATAATCTAATTGCTGTATTACTTTAAGTGGGTCGTTAGGGTCTACCTTTGTTTCTTGTAATCCTCTAACAAATCTGAGTATTCTAGATTCAGATTCATACTGTGCTATGTCTCTAAGTATATCTCTATCTTTACTAGGAACTTGTACAGATGTTTCTTTTATTCTTTTACCTGCTTGTGTAACTCCTCTAGTTAATTTACCTGCAAGTTTTACATTTAGTTCTTCTAGTAAATCTCTAGCTACTAAACCTTTTTTAATTGCTGCTAATATATCTTCTTCAGAAGCAGCAGGAGATAACTGAGAGTTTTTTAAACCTTTTGTTAAACCTTGACGAGTTCTTTCATTTCTAACTAGTTGGTCATCAAGTTGTGGTAATACTTGCCTAGCAACTTTTCTAGTACCTTGTCTTGCTAACTGTGTATTTTCTAAAGACTGTATAGTTCCTTTAAGTTCATCTATTTCAAACTGTCTTGCATCTTCTACACCTAGTTCTGTGAGTTCAGGAGCTAAGTCATCATATCTACCTGTCTTTGCACCTTGTGATGAAACTGTAAGACCAGGAGTACCTTTACCACCTGTTTCTATGTTAAGTTCTTTAGCTACACGTAAAGCTTCTAAATCTACACCGACATTACCACCGGATATAATTTTTGTAGGTATTACATCAGCATCTGCTACATCTGCAGGTACTCTTCCTACACCTTCAACTGTATCTACAAACAACTGTTGTAGTTGTTGATTATTTTTTACACCTTTAATATTTATATTTACTTCATTAACTATTCTGTTTAATGCACCTATAGACTCTTTCATATCAAACTCTATTTTGTTTAGGTCATTACCTAATGCATCTTCAATATCTATTTTTTGTCCTGACCAAGCTTCTTCTCCATACTTTGTATAAAAGTATTTACGTGCTTCATCAACTGATGCGACAAACTTACCTACTTGATTTACAACTTCATCAGGTAAACCTAATGCATTGTATTTATCCATAATGTGTCTAAGTACACCACCTTCACCTGAATATATATCAAGTACCATATTTAATTTTTGTAATGATGCAGGTAAACCTTCCAATGTTTTTAAGTTATCATCAGTAATTGCATCTGCAATTCTATCTAATGCTTTGTTTGCAACATCATCATCTACTTTAGAAAACTTCATCCAGTCTTTTAGTTCAAAGAATGTTTGATTCAAATCATCTGTATTTAAGTTAGGTGCTGGAAACTCATCAAACAATCTGTTAAAGATACCTGTCTGACCTTTTAGTTTCATAGCAGTTTTCATACCTACTGCTTTTTGTGCATCTCCATATCTAAGACCTGCACCTAATCTTGATAAAGAACCTTTGAACAATAAACTGTTTGCATCAAATCTATCGTTAATACCTGCTAATGGGTCTTTTATAGCTTCTATAAGTTTATCTTTTACAACTTGTTTATCTGTTGCATCTCTAAGTTCTCTATAAAGTAAAGCATCAGATTTACCTTGACCTTTCATAAGTATTTCTATTTCATCATATGATTTAGCATCAGCAAACATTTGTGCAATATCATCACCTACTTTGGTATTAAACCAAGCTTCTGCAGTAGGAGTATGTACAACTTTTCTTACAGCTTTATCTATAAGTCCTGCATTTTGCAGTTCATATGTTTTATTAAAAGTTCTAGATACTCTTCCGGCTTTTGCAAATCCTGCACCTACGTATGTTGTTGGGTCTGTGAATATTGTGTAAGCTGCATCAATAATACCTGACATTATATTGAAACCTCTTGTTCCTGGTTCAAATACTTCTACTGCTGTAACACGACCAGGAGATAACTTAACAGTACCTTTTCTACCTCTATAAGTTCCTGACTGTCCTTCTCTACTTTCAAACTCTAATTGTGATATAGGCTTGCCATAATAATCTTGTATTACACCTTTTACTTCATCAGGATTAGCACCTCTACCTACAAGTTCTTTATATATCTCTGTATCTTCTGCAACAGTAGAGTTACCAAAATATCCTTCACCTAGGTTTACTTTACGTCCAGCTCTAAGTTCCTCTATAGCTCTAGTTGCTAGTGTAGGTCCTTGTTTTTTTATAGACTGCCTTATCTCTGCTACACCTGCAGGGTCAATCAAAGGCATAAGTGTTCCAATACCTGTAAAAGCTAACATAGGGTTTAGTTCTCTTTTTGCATAGTATTTCATAGCACCAGTACCAAACTTCTTTACAAACTGTGATGCAGACTCCATACCAACTACTGCAGTTCTTACTGCACCTCTAGTTATAGATTTTGTTCTATCCCACCAAGAAGTTTCTTTATCCATAAACTTATCAACTAGTGCTGTAAATTCAGGACTTTCAGCAGTCAATCCCATCATTGCACCTGCTACTTGTACGTCTTTAGGTAGGAAACCAAAAGTTTTAGAAATGTTTTCCATATTCTGTGGAATGTTTTGATTTTGTCTGAAGAACTCTTCCATCTGAGCAGCTTGTGCTAGATACTCTTCTTTCCAATCTTGATTGTCATTATCTTCCCAAGGAGCATCAAATGTCCATCTATATGCCATTTATCCCCCTGGTATTATATCTTCGTCCATTAAAGCTAATATATCTTTACTTGGCAATACTCTATACATTGCTCTAAGTATCATATTAGCTTCCATAACTCCCATGCCTTTTTGGTCCTGTAACTGATTAGCAGCTAATGATTCTCCTAATCTATCTGTTCCTCTAAATACATTCTGAACAACATTTCTTGCAGTATTTACTTGTTGTGCGTCAACTCCTGCATCTGTAAGTTCTGCATCTACAGTATCTTCTACAAACATATCTGCACTACGTTGTAAGTTATCTAGTTCAACACCATCTCCGTAACTCTCAGATTGAAAGTTACCTATGTTTTTAGTTGGTTTAAAGCGAGCCAAAGAATCCTCCATCCATATTATTGTCTCTTACAATAACTACATCTAGCCTTCCTACGTTAGGAATATAAGCTAATGTAATT
>CENS01047929.1_pt1 | contig 11632 bp, 16 predicted proteins | sample 530201 | NCBI WGS metagenome assembly CENS01 (sample SAMEA2619747, study PRJEB7988) | marine metagenome | biome: marine biome (ENVO:00000447); feature: surface water layer (ENVO:00002042); material: "saline water (ENVO:00002010), including plankton (ENVO:xxxxxxxx)" | depth 5 m | reverse complement strand
CCTGTGCCAGACCCATCTTCGACATAACCTGATGCTCTTACATAATTATTTGCATCGTCTTCACTATGAGATCTTTTACTTGGAAGGTAGTTTATACCACCTTCATTAAATTTTTTAATCTCTGCTAAACCTCCCTCTTTTAATCTATTTCTCTCAATTGCATAAGGACCCATTCTAAAGTCACCTTGATTTGCAGGATCAGCTTCGGGTATGTATGGTTGTTCAAAAGTTTTTTCTGTACCGTCTACTGGGTCAATATATTTAAATCCACCTCTTTGTTTTTGTAATTCTGCTACTGCTAAGTTATATGTAGGTGTAAACACATCTTGTGGTTGAGGTTCAAAAGCACCTGAAAGGTATGTTCCAAGACCAATCGCTGTTGCAACTTTACCAGGACTGAATTGCATTTCTCCTGTTGGCTTACCATTCTCATATCTTTTTTGTCTTAATAATTTATTAAAAATATCTGTGATACCACCTGTTGATTGTCCAGCTTGTTCGTAATTTGGATTAGGAACTAAATTTCCAAATTTATCCACGCCTAAATTTTCGGGATTAGCTGCTCCAGGAATTGATGCAAACTGAGGTAAAAAATTTGATATAGGTGTAAATGATTGTTGGGCTCCAGCGAAACCAGGGAGATTTAAAGCTGAACCTCCACTTAAAACTCCTTTACCACCATAGTAGCCAGCAGCAGCTCCAGTAGCTCCTGCCAATAATCTTTGAATTCCTGATCCACCAGCGTCTTTGGATCCTTTATAACCTTTGTATCCTCCGTAAGCGGCTAGTGCGTAGGGTAAAAATTGTAACATATATTATGTATTCCTTAAAATTAGCTAATTAGAAAATATTACCATTTTAAGAGGTCTTTGACAACTCATCCCAAAAAGAAGATCTATACTGATGTTCTCCGACATGAGTTATTTTTTCAGTAACTAACGCATGACATTTACCACCTATATCTCTCCACCTCTTACAGAAAGCAAAATCTTCACCTAAATATTGCTTTTTTATTGGATCAAAGTCAGTATCAAAAAGATTATAGAAAAAAGGTCTATTGGTAAGTTTACCATTAATGATGGTTTGTTGAATAATTTCTTTCTCAGGATAAGCTTTTATCATCTTTTCTATTACTTCTCTTTTTATCAACATACATCCAGTTGGCGAATGTGTAACTTCTATAACTCCATTTTTAATAGTGATATCTTTCTCGTTTGGTAATTTCATCGGGTATTGGTATAAAGCTTTATATTGTAAGTCATGTTCATTTTTAATTTTGCCACTTTTTATTTTCTCCCAAGCTTTATTCCAATTAAGACTCTTTAATGGGTAAGGCACTGAAATGACATCCTTCTGAGCTGCAATCATTTTGAATATAGATTCAGAAGAAAAATCTATATCAGAATCAATAAACAATAAATGTGTACTATCTGTTTCCATAAAACTAGATACACATAAGTTTCTACCTTGTGTAACCAAAGAAGATTTCATTACTTGAAAACAAACTAACACGCCATTCTTCATGCATTGTTTTTGAAATTCTAGACAAGCTTGAAAATAATGTAAAGACACATCACTATGACAAGGTGTTGCTACAAATATTGAAAACTTTTTAGGTTTCAACATATGTGTCTTAATAGGTTTTTCTTTTGGTTTATCAAACCAGATAGGTTTACTAGGGTCTTCCATTTACATCCCATTTATTTATTAATTTTATTTTTTCTTCAGCATCTACTATTACTTGTAATAATTTATCTATTTCGTCTAGATGTTGTGGGTGTTCTCCAATCCCTACTGAATTACTAAGATATATTTTTATAGTTGTAGAGGCTTCTGCTATTTGTGCTTCATATCTTTTCTTAAGTGCTTTTAACATTTTGTAGTGCTCCTTGTAAAAAACCAGTCCAATGACCAGCTATAACTTTCCAATTATAGAAGTGATTGAAAAAGGATTGTTGAAATTGAAGATGATTTTTACAACCATCTGTATTTATTTGACTTGGTATTCCATCTATGACTGCTGCAAATTGTTTTGCAAGATTTTTCCAATCTTTATCATAAGGTATATAGATTGGAAACTCTGAACAAGTTTCATAAAGTGCTCCGTTGTCCGTTGTTGCTACATAGAGACCACAAGCCAGAGCTTCGATTGCAGATATACAAGATGTTTCTTCCCAAGTGTTAGGGTATACAAAAGCATCATAAGTATGAAGATTATCTAAAATATACTCATGTGGTTTGTATCCAATGTAATTTACATTAGGTAATTTTTTAGCTTGATCATATAAGTCTTTATAAGTTTGATCATTTTCTTTTTTAAAATCATCACCATAAACCTGTGTGCTACTATATACGTCTAAAATTATATTAGGATTATTTACTAACTGCATTGCTCCTAATAAAACAGACAAACCTCTCCAAGGAGTTGGATGATAGATTAATTTTATTTTATCTCTCCTAGGCTCAAAGTCTCTTTTTACAATATCAGGTATACCATTTTTAATAACTGTACAACGGTGTTCAGGTAAAGAAAATGTTTTTCTAAACTGTTCATAGTTCCAATGACTGTTAAAAACATAATAATCATATTGATTAATTTTTTCTTGATCTTTAAAAAAATCTTGAAAATGTGGTTGATCAGGTGCCATCTTTTGCCAAAGAATATTTATCTTATCTTTAGATAAAGGAACCTTACCTGGTACTGATGTGCAGATTTGAAACTTGTCTAATAGGTCTTTAGAAACATATTTTTCTAAAAAACCGTGTTGTAATTCTGTTCCACCTAATGGTTTCATTTTTGTGTTTTACTAAATATTGGTAAATCAGGTACTTGTACTTCTACATCAGTAGCCAAATCTTCTTTTGGATGTTCAGCTAAAAACGCTTTTTCAGTTTCGTATCTTTCACCTGTTTTAATGCTTCTGTAGATTGTTTTAGTTTCGCATTTAATTTTTTGTAAAATTGCCATACGAATTTAGTATACCAAACTATCGCCCTTGTCCACGATATTTCTTACGATGTGATTTTCTTTTGTTTCGTCTTTTAGTGTGTACACCTGGGCGTTTTTTTGGTGTACGCTTATGATAATTATTTACTCCGTATAGTGGTTTCTTTTTTGCCATTATTTCAAAGGTTCTAATATATTAAAGTTAAATGCAATAGACACCCTAGGTTCATCAGACATACTTTGTGATACAGCATGTAAATATGTTCCAGGAAAAATAGCTAATAAGCCTGGTTCAGGCTTTACTTTATAAGTTGTACGACTATCGATTGATTTATAAAAGTCCTCTAAACACATAAATGCTGTCGCATCATTTCTTTGAAATACTAAATCACCACTGTTTTTAGGAACTTTGTAATAATAAACTCCTGAGAATTGACTCTTACCGTGAAAATGAAGTGTATTATGAGAATATTTATAATTTTCATTTATCCATAAATACATCAATTGATACTTAAAATTTGTGCTTGTAAAATCTTTCATGGCTTCCGCTATATACTTACCAAGTATTTCAGTAATTTTTTTATCTACAACGCTAGGAGTTTGATACCCACCTACATTAGAAAAATTAACACCCTCATCTTTTTTCTTTGTTTGATCTAAAGTTGTTTGTATCCAATTATCTAATTCAAAGTCTTGAAATTTATTCAAAGAAATCGCGTCACTAAAAATAATATGTTTAGCCATTCTCCTGCGATCTGTCTATTTGTGCGTAACTTATAGAGCCTTGAATTTTATTACTGCCTGTGGCTGCGGTTATTGTTACTGAATCACCTGCCTCAAGGTTTAAACCCTGTGGTGTTGCATTGACTTGAGATTTAGCTGCAACATCATTTCTAAAAAATTCATATTCAGCATTTGAATCAGAAGAATCTACTAAATTCATATTTACTACAATAGCTGATGAGGCATCATTATTAGCAACATAAATACTTTTAATTATAAGTGTTGCATTTGACGGACAGGTTAGCACTGTTGTTTTACCTGTGCTTGCTTGTTTATATCCCTGATTTTTATATTGTATTGTCATGATAAAAAATAATTAAACGCATCTGCTTCATTTTTTATATCATTCTCATAAGAAAAGTTCAATTGAGTCTGAAGCGTTCGTAATGCTTGTAAAATTTGTCTTTGATCTTCTTGCGTATATTTTTCTTTTGGCTCAGGTATTTGTATAATAATTTTGGCCATTATCTTCTACCATCTATTCTTACATCAAATCTAAATGTGCCATATCTCCAACTTTCATTCAAACTTTCATTTTCTATTTGTACAGCTGCCAGTCTTGCTCTAGCTCTTGTGTTAATTTTAGTTGTTGTGCTACTTACTGTAAAAGGTCCTAGGGGACTCGAAGCTGCTGTGGAACCTTGTGGAAACGAATTTACAAATATAGTTACTTTTGCATTACCTGCTATTCTTTTAAAGTCAGGTAAAAATCTACTTATACTCATCAAAAACTCTCCGTCACCTGGAACTCCAGCATTACCATTTAAATCAAACTCTCCTGATTTAATAAAAGAGGTAATTGCAGTTTCAGTGCCATCTGCATTTGATTGATTTACGCCTACCTCATGAGCATAATAAATAGACGCTCCATTTGAGACACCACTTACAACTGGGAATGTTGGCGTATCTCCTGAATTGAAATCTGTCGCGTACGGTTTTTCATAAACGGTAGAACCTATCCATGTTGTTCTGTCTAATGTTCCTGTGGTCCAAACATTTTCAGCGAAGTTATAAGTAACTACTTTATCAATGACATTTGAACCAGATGAGGGATAAAACCAATTTATTTCAGAATACAGTTCATTAATACCACCAAAAACTAATTGACCTGAGTTATAGTTTAAACCAGGATTGTTACCCTCTGTGGTAAACACAAAGTCTTCTACTAAACACGGAAGCGATTTGACAGTCCCATCATAAACATAAAATCCTCCTGTTTTACCCATCCAATACACTGCACCGTTTGCAAACACTCCTGCATGATTTCCTAACAATCCATTATTAGAACCAACTTTACGAATAGAAAATGTAAAAGGGGGTCCAACAAATTGCATTTCGTATGCAGCAGTATCGGTTAAAACTAAAATATAATCTTTACCTTTGAAAGCTCCCATGATTCTAGTCCCGTCATCTAACCTAAATGTTCCTGCGGTGTTCGTTGATGTTGGTGCATAATCACTTGTGCTTTCTTGATCAGAAAATCTAATAAACATTTTATCTTGTGTTGACGGAGTACCAATAGTTGTTTCAGTTCCTAAATGAAATAAATGCCTGTCTCTATCTGATACTATTGTCATTACAGATCTTGTTGGCATACCTGTGCCAATGACTGCTCTCGTATTTAACGCATTGCCCGTTGCAGGGTTCCAAGTAAATGTTTTTCCGTTGTGTATTGTAGCAATTAAAATACTTCCAAAATTATCAAAAGACCAGTTGGCAGGCTCAATTGTTACTGTGCTTGATGCAGAAGCATCACCCCAACCTACAAAATCTGTAATGTCAGTCACAGTCGCTCCGTTAGTGTGCTCTGCTGCTGTCGTCCCGTTTATGCCTCTAGTTATTCCACTGATTGTGTTTGTCCCTGTGGTATTGGTTGTATAGCTCATATCCTCAGATCCAATTCTTAATTTACCGTTAGTCAAAGGTAAGTTTGCTGTGCTTGTAAGAACAACAGAAGATGCGCCAACAAGCATATTACCACCGTTGTTTATCGTTGTTGTAGTTGCTGCAATAGATCGTCCTCCAAAAAGGTATGTGCCCCAGCCATATCCATAAGTTTGATTTAGTGGTCCAACAGGCTCGTAGGGATTTACATCTAATGTTCCATCTGTAGTAACACCAGATTTACTTTCAGCTGAAGGCATTGTTATTGTAAATGTCGTAGTCGTTGGAACGCTTTGAACTTCAAAAAGTTTGTCATCAAAGTCAGTTGCTGTGTAAATTGTATTGGCAGTAGTAAAGGATCCTGCGTTTGCGAAGGTAGTTATTTCTCCTACTTCTAAGTTATGAGCACCTGTTGTTGTAATTGTGACTGTTGTTTGTCCGCTGGTCGTTGTTATACTCGCACCTGTTTGAAAGTTATCTGTCTCTAAAGGAGTAACATCGTAGAAAGCACCTTCGTAATAAATAATTAAAACTTTGTCAGTGCCTATTGCAGCATATCTTTTACCGTCAGTATCTGCCCAAACATGTTGACCCCTAGCAGCTCCAACTATTTTATCATCTACCAAAGCTTCCCAACCACCTATTTTTTCAGGCTCGCCATATCTAAATCTTACGTTATCACCATCTACCCAACGACCCTCTGCGTCTGCTGGTGTAGATTGTTTATCAAATCCTGCTGCTATTTTTACTTTTGCTAAAGGCATGCTAGATTATATCATCTAATAGTAGAGTTTTAAATATCTCAAAAATCTTAATCAGGCTTGAAGGAATTGTGTACTGCTGCGTTTAAATTGAAAGGAATTGCATATTTTGTTTCACCTTGATTTGGATCTGCCCCATGTTTTAACCATGATGAAAAACTTACAAAAGTTCCTTTTCTGGGAGTTACACTCATACTTAGCTCTGGAAAATTTAATTTTTGATCTACATCATTTAAATACAATATACCTGAATACATAGCCGATGCATGATCATGTAATTTTGTGTAATCATCTTTATCAATCTTTATACCCCAAGCATCTGCTATATACACATGTTCATAATTTATATGTTTTGATAAAGCATCTAATCCCAATTTAAGCACCTTTATAAAATTAGGGTCATTTACAAATGCATTCCATGTAGTCATTTTACCCTTTACATTAGTTCTATAATTTAAATTGTTCTCTGATATCTTATTTTCTATTTGTTGTATAAAATATTCTGAATCAATATCTAAAGTAATTTCATGAAGAAATACCTCACGTTCTATCTTTTTTTGTATAATTTTATTTATCTGTTTTAACATTCGGATTTACTAGATCTTCTTTTTTGACCTCACCTACATCTTTAATATCAGGATTATCAAAATATAAATTCCAATCCATAATAATTCGTAAAAGTCTGCCGCTAAAACCTTGAAAACTTTTTTGATCAAATCTTAATCTTCTGTATTTTATTATTATCCAAACTTCTCTCCAACTAAATACTATATCTGCCCCACCTGTTTTTTTGTTTTGTTCTATTTTCATTTAACCTTTTGTGATGCCTAACATTATTCTTTTATCTTTAAACCATTCTTTGTGTGGACCGTCTGCATTTACATAATGTAAAAAAACTTGTGCGTGCCAATCACCTTCAAAGTCATTTCTCCAATGTGCAAGTTCACATCCTTTATAGATTACTGCATCTCCAACATCTAATTCTATTTCTGCGCCCTCCATAAAAATAGGCCATTTAACCCCACAAGAATTTATTTTTACAGTCACACTATATTCACATGATGGTCTATCTTTATGTGATTTTAAATCTGCACCGTAACTATACATTCTCCAAAAAGTATAAGTGGGTAGTAATTTTAATTTTGTTTCTCTCTCCATCAATTTCTTTTTAGTAATCAATAATGAGTCAGTTACAGGATCTCCATAAAACATAGTATCTCCTTGATCACTTTGTTCTGTATCAAAACTATTAAAATTAGTTCTGTGCTTTAATCTTGTATAATGAGTAAGTAACTCTATTTCCTCTTTTGTAAGAAAATTTTTAATGTGTTTATATCCGTTTATTAACGCATCCATGATACTACTGAATATCTCACTCCTTCGGTTAATGGCTCTACTGCATGAGGAAACATGAAATTACTTGGCCAAATAACTACATGTCCAGGTTTTGTTGGCATTTTTATAATCTTGTCACTATCAGCTAATTTAAAACATAAACTACCACCTTTGAAATCATTATTTAACATTAAAATAGAACTATACTTTCTATTGAATGTTGGGCCATCATCGACATGAAATTTGTAATGACCTCCTATTCCGTACCTTAAAGCTTGCATGTCAAAAATAGCTGCTCTGTGTATGTCTGGAAAATCCCTTATATATTTATTCATTTGTTGAATAATTAAATAACTTAAATAATTATACCAATGCACATTACTTAAAGAATCGTGTAATGGACCTAAACCTAAAATTTCAACATTTCTAATTTCTTTATTTACAATATCTTCTTTTTCACCAGCTACAGAACCTGTAACAAATTTTTTTTCTTTAAAGGTTTTGTTTAAATATTTTAAAAACTTAGTAATAGTTTTTGCATCAGGAATTGCTGGATAAATTCTTATATATTTTTCTAAAGACATAAATAATATTTATAGAAAAATGTTGTAAAAGTAAACTTTAAACGAATAAATCTTTATGAAAACTTTCAACAGATTCGTTGTTAATATAATGTCTCATAAAATTTACACTTTGCGGAAAAGTCACAGAAGACAGATCAACATTTTCTAAAGCTGTTTTGTAAGCTTCTATTCTTGTTTTAATACTTGAAAATTCAGCTGAATTTAATTTAGCAGTATGTCTTGATAAAAATTTAGTAATATTTTCAATGAGTTGATTTTTTTCTTTTGTAAAATCTTCAGATGAGCAACTTAAAACATCATCTCCACTCCCAGGGTGAACTAAAGGTGCCTCTAAAACAACATTGTCCCCATCTAAACTAGCAAACTTTTCTCCACAAATATAACTATTGAAATCATCATCACTTACAGTTTTTAATCTTCCGTCAGCTTTGATTATATCGAAATCTCCTCTTAAAAGTTTGAGATCATTCTCATCTCGAAGACCTAAAACAGCTCCTCCACTCATATTAAAATATATTACAGCCATTAGCTTAATTTATCCTCTAGTATTAAAAGTGCACCTGGACGGCCACTATTTGCATTCATACTTATACCTACTGCTTCACCACCAACACCATAAACACCAAATTCAGAAGGGCTCGATGGTGAATCAGGATCAGCTACGAAAGTTGCTCTGAATGGAGCAGTAGCTTCATCTGCTCTATTACTTACGTTTCCTGGAAATCCACTAGGTGCTGTTAAATTTAATAACAACGCTGGGCCACTCGCAGTACCAGGTGCTCCGCCTCTCGCATAGCCTTGTTGGTTTGTTGGAGGTTGATTGGGTGCTGGAACTGAAATACCACCTGCTGCTCCAGTAGCAGTCATTGTTGCTGGGTTAGCAAAAGTCGAATCGCCACCCGCCTGTCCTGAGCTTGTACTTGATCCTGTTCCTTGTCCGCCTCCACCAGCTCCAATTGTAAAGGGTGCAGTAAAAGGTGATGGTGCTGGAGAAGATACAGTGGCAGAAAATATTCCTATACCACCGTTTCCACCTGGTCCTGTAGTATTCGAACCCGATCCAGATCCTCCACCGCCACCTCCACCACATAAGTAAGCTAAAATTTTTGTTGTGCCAGGTTGTGCTGTGAAAGTTGCAGTTGTTGGACTACCTCCTGCCATAAATGTTCTAACAAAATCATTTGATCCTGCAGCTCCTGTTGCTGCTGAAGTAATTCTTCCATCTTCATCGACTGTAATGTCAGCTGTTGTGTAAGACCCTGCCGTTACAGCAGTAGATTGAAGTTGATTAGGTCCAACAGAGTTGGCTGCCATTTTTGTAAGTGTTACATTTGATTGTAAAATTTTTGCTGTAGTTACAGCGTTTGATGAAATATTTGCTGCACGGACGGCATTGTCGGCTATTTTATTTGTAGTTACATTTGATTGTAAAATTTTTGCGGTTGTAACAGCGTTATCTGCAATTTGTGCTGCAGCCACAGTTCCCCCCAAAGTATCAAGAGAAACTTCATTTAAATTTGTACCATCAGCATATGCTGCAAAGATGGCTGCTCTGTCAGGAGAAAAACCTGTTCCTGATGCAGTTTTAATTGTAAGGTTAGTTGGATTAGTTAATCCTGTACAATCAAATATATAAAATTTTTCAATACTGTCAGGTATTGTACAAACTGTGCTGGCTGCGATTGATGCAGTAGCAAATTTAATTACCATGTTTCTAGCATTTGATAATGTAGCGTTACTCATCGCTAAAGCTAAAGTTCCACCACTAGATAGTGTAACTTGTTCAAATCCTGCAATAGCTTGTTGAACTAAATTTAAGTTGGTATTTGTTTTATCACCCCATGTACCAGCGTTTTCGCCAGTTACCATAAGTTCTAGTTTTAGATCTGCTGAATAACTTGATGCCATATAACTCCTATATTAACAAAATTAAGCTGCTCTATCAACCTCAGTCCAAACATTATTTACACCAGGGTCGATCTCGCTCCATGCGGTTACATTAACCGAGCCAATATTTGCTGTCAACCCTATACCAGAAACGCTTATGTTTGCTGCACCTGATACTGAAACTTGACCAATAGATCCTGTCAATAATCCAGCAGTCGTTACAGGATAAACAGCTATAGGTATAACCGTGCCTTGTGAAATTGTTGCAGCTTGTCCTGAAACTGATTCATTTGTAGTTTGAATTAACGTAATACTTCCTAGAGAAGCACTCATTGAAATACCTGTTACATCAACAGGTATTTTAGGTTCAGGGACAACTTGACCAATAGATCCTGATAAAGCTTGGCCATTAGGTGAAACGACTGCAGTTCCAGTTACAGAAGATAAACTTCCAATAGAACTTTGCATAGCATCTTCACCAACAAACACAGTGACATTACCATCGATTTGAATTGAATTTACACCTTGTGTAATTGTTAATAAATCTAATCCAGAAACTTGAACAGTATGATCAACTACTGGTGTTACACTTCCTTGTGATAAAGTTGCTTGTTGTCCAGCTGGTAAAACAGAATATGTTTCTCCCCAAGCTCTGTTACCCCAACCGCCTCGGCCCCAACCAACTTCAACTAATGCTTCAACAGTAACTGACCCTAAACTTGATGTTAAACTTTGACCATCAGCTAAAACAGAGCCAGTAATACCCCAAGCACCAGAACCCCATTCTGCTCGACCCCAGCCGTTAACAGAAATACCTTCTGCGCTACCTTGTGATGATGTTAATGAAAGACCTGTAACTTCTACAGCATTTGAATCTTGATCACTCCAAACACCTTGTCCCCATGTTTCTGCTCCCCATGTTTTAGCCATGAAGAACTCCGTTCGGAAGACCCGCTATAGAAAACAAATTAGTAATGTTTGCCATAGCAGGCACCTCCTTTTAATTATGCGATTCTCAATATTGCTGCGCTCGTTGTAAATGCTGGAAACTGAATTGTAAAAGTTCCTGCAGATGCAGTTTTCTCACCGCCAAAATCTAATACAGCTACAGCTTTATCACTGTTAGTGTCGTTGTAAATCAAAGCACCTCTTGCTGTGATTGTTACACCAACAAATGATAAATCAGAAAAATCTGTGATAGCTGTGTTAGTTGCTAAAGATGTTCCTGTGTTTACAAGTGCTTTACCACCTGAAGAGTATCCACCTGACGGTGAAGTGACTTGTCCTCCAGTTGTAAAAGATGTCGTTGATTTTCCTAGCGTAGCAGGTGTTCCGTACAAAGCTAGTTTGAAACTGTTACCACCTGGGTTACTAAAATTATGAGTCGCTTCTAATAATTCTTTTTTAAAAGAATTACATATTGCGTTAGTTGTTATTGCCATTTTATCTCC
>CENS01066052.1_pt1 | contig 11656 bp, 23 predicted proteins | sample 530201 | NCBI WGS metagenome assembly CENS01 (sample SAMEA2619747, study PRJEB7988) | marine metagenome | biome: marine biome (ENVO:00000447); feature: surface water layer (ENVO:00002042); material: "saline water (ENVO:00002010), including plankton (ENVO:xxxxxxxx)" | depth 5 m | reverse complement strand
GGCGAACCCAGCGACCAGCGTAGTTGCTGTAGCGCATCCATCATGTCCTCGCATAGCACCAACTCGCCCGTCTCCTTGCATCGAAGCTCATCTGGGCTAAAATTGGGCCAACGCTCTTGGGGCCATTCTTGTTGGGTATAGTCCACTACCATACCCACAATTAATAAAAACTATTGATCGTTGTCAAGCTATAAAAAATATCTATACATAGTTGCTTTACAAAAGCATTTACCGTATCATTGAGGCGCAATGCATAACATCGGGACACGAAGCGCGACCAGGGTGTTATGTAGAAGTGGCCCACTGAGGTAAGGCAATCGTACACACGGCCAAGGTTAAAGCGAAAGCGGCGATCCCTGTTACGGCCCCATGCACGGGGTAAAAGCGTCACTCACTCCACAATCGTTGTGCATAACGATGGATGCCAGTTGCGGGCGCGGCTCGGACGTATCAGCCAGAAAATCCCAACAGCATAGAGTGGCAGGGTAAAACCTTAAGGCTATGGTCAAGCTCTGCCAAGAAGCAAACGCTCTCCAACGTATCACTAGCTCATATACGCACATATTAGCACATATACGCACAACGCGAACTCCCAGATGGGGGATAGCGAAATTTAGAAAAATTGTGGGGGCGAACGTGTATGGGTGAGTATATACGGGTTCGTTTCCGTTTTAATAGGCCGTCGATCGTTTCGCCTGGCCAACGCGCACCAGGGCGGCAAATCTGGATTTTTCAACGCGATTTTAACGCGATATTTTACCGCTTATATTGACAATTATACGCGATAACACACGCCAACAGACGTGAGAAACTCCACGTAACAATGCACACCAGCACGTCAACGTATGCGCCTTTATAAATGATCGCGCACTAATCGATTGTGATAGATTGCGTGTGTTTATTGTTTTGCATCTCCGATCCTACACTCTCTACTCTCTCCCATTTCCCTTGTATTCGCTCTCCCGTTTCTCTCCGGATTCGCTCTCCCGTCTCCCTTGTATTCGCTCTCCACTATCTCCGTCTCTCTCTCCAGTCTCCGCTTCGACGTCGACCACTTACTAGGTGTTCACGTGTCAACGTGTGTGAGATGCAAAAAAAACGCGCTCCCGATCCGTAGACCGAGGAGCGCGTTTAGACTGGAGAAAAGTCTATACTGGTAAACTCACCTATTCGCTAGATATACCGCCTTTGCAAATCCGCGCGGAGTCAACGACCTTATCGTTTTCGTCTTCTCACTTCTACCGCCTAGCTTGCTGTGTTGTCTACTATTCCCGAACGACTCGCACGCTACCGGTTTCCTTTCTGGCATCTTGAAACCGTCACTAGTCCAAAGACACGTTTTTTTGGAGTAGGCGTCTCTTGGCGCTATGTGGTCGGGATACAAGGGATGCTCCGCTTCATCGTCATTTAAATAACCGCCGTACTCATACGGATGAAACGTATAGTCCGGTTTACGCCATAGTGTAGACAACATAGAGACGGGATTTTCAATACAATACTCCGCTCCCAAGTCTTCAGCAAACTTAACCGCATCTAGTGCGCGTTGTGTTGCCTTGTGCTGAAAATCCGGATCTCGCTCTCTCTTAGCTTTAAAGTGAGCTGCACCAGAGACGGCAAGATCTGTGCAAGGCACAAAAGCAAAAACAATTCGTATATCGGTACCGCCGATCCTATTTATTGCCCTAGCGCATCTCTCTAGCGTTTCTCCGGATATATCAAAATTAACCATATTGAGATGTGCGCCATTCGCGTACCTCTCTTGACTATACTCGTTTTTTATATCGTAACAACTAGCGTTGACGCCACCTTGTACCCAAGGTGACGCCATAATTCCGGAGTTATCATATAGGCAAATTATAGACATTTATTTCCCCCTTTTTATGCTTGCTAAAACTAAAAATGCTAATATTAAAACCTCAATTAATTCGTCCATTTTTACGCTCTCATTCCGTTATACTTGCGTATAAATTGCATAGAATAAGTCAAGTGATAATTATCCGGAGTATCTCTGTTTGGGATCTTTGTATAGTCATAAAAAGCAATGTCTGGAAAATCACTAAACAGGCTAGGCGCTACCTTTTCCCATTTAATGTCAGTTGTACCGTTTAGCCTAACTGCGCAAGGTTTCCCGTTTTTCTCTCCGCGTTTCTGTAAGTTTTCAATCTCCCTTGACAATTTCAAGATGAATGCATCTCTATTTTCATAAAATAATTTTGTCTTTTCTATGCGTGAATTTTGGACATTTGAAAACTTAGACCGTCCGGAGGTATTCAAGCAATATTCCCAACAATATCCGTTTGATATTTTCAGCGCATCACCTTTACTAGCTAGACCAACAACAACGTTCGTCGGATCTAAAAAACGGAGATCACTTTCGTCACCGTTGATGACTTTTTTAGACCACATCTCAAGCGGTAAATCTACCGCATTTTTTACGTTAAAAACTACCGCAACATTGCCACCATTCGCTAGCGTATCTAGCGCGTAGCGTGTGTTGTCTACATTTGCAAATGCACACGTATTCCGACCAGAAACCTTGTAAGGTGCAAGGTGCAATATTACAGATTCGAATCTTTTGTCTTTGGCCGTCTTAGTGTTACTGTCAGCACGAGTGAATAGAGTTTTCATAGTCTTAGCTCCCTATGTAGATGGCGATCAAAATTGATACGCCAGAGATGAATGCTCCACATATGACACCATATGTGAATTGCTTGTTAAATGTGTAAATATTGAACTCATAACGACCCGTGAATCTCCCTCTCTTATCGCGTAGTGCGGTAGGTGTGATATCGCGTTGACGTGTCATAGTAAATGCTCCCTTTAAATGAATGAATGAGTGATGCTCTAATATAGCACTAATTGACATATTGTCAACCTGGAATTTTTGCCCATGTCGTTCTACCGCTTGATGTTGCGCCTACATCGCCCCCCAAAAAAAATCGACCAGACCAGGCCCTAGGCGGCTCCGACGATCATATCAATATCATTTTGATTGTCATTTTGATTGTCATTTTGATTACTCGTCAATTTTCAATCTGATTGCCCCCCTGGAATTTTTGAGAATGACACGTTTTTGATTGCGATTGCGCCAGCTGGCCAGGGATCGATCAGACTCATTTTGATTGCGCTGTCTCACGTAGATTTGATTGCAAATCAAATTGATTGCTAAGAATGTATTTGATTGCACTTGACAATACATCAACGATTTCGTAGGTTAGTCTCAGTCGCAATTCAGCGGCACATACAGAGGGAGCAACCTCATGTCGTATCACGAAGATCTGCTGCGCCCCGTCGTTGGCGCGAAAATCGTTGGCTTGGCTGATTGCCCGGGTGAGATGAACGAGCAGTATGTTGGTCTGGTCGTTCGGAAGACTCTTCCGGGAAGGGACAAAACATTTGTCATCTGGGCAGAGAGAGATCCGGAGGGCAACGGCCCAGGTGCATTCGGATTACAAGAAGTGGACGAGGGAGAGTAATCATGGCTAAAAAATATCCAACGACTATGGTCACGGGCGATTTCGTAGAGGGATCGTACGTGACTAATCTGTATACAGTTCGGGGCGATGTACATGTGACATTTGAGCGCATTCATGACGATTACGGACGAGAAGACTTTGATGTCGATTACGAGCTAGATCCCCATGACACGTTCGGGTGTTCGCTCACAGTGCATCAAGTGGATCGTTTGATTGATGCGCTCAAAAAGCACAAGCGCGAGGCTACACGTAACATTGATCGCCGCATAGCAGAGCTAAAGGCAGAGCGAGAAGCCAACGAAGCAGAGGAGAGCGACAATGGCTAAATATCGCATGAACAAAAAACTGAGAGCGATTGCAGAGGAGTATATCGCGCTACAGGATCGCGTAGTCCATCCCGACGGCAGTTTTGATAACGGGGGGCGTTGGTATCCGGAGACAACGGGTGAGTGCTGTAGTGGAATTCGTTCCCCCTCACGCGCTCATCCGTACTCGTACATGGTGCATTGTCGGACGGCTACGCACTTGGCGTGTGTGGGTGGAGTGGATGAGAATCGGTTGAGATGGGCTGTAAAGCGTTTACGCGCAGAGGGGGCATAAATATGACGTTGAGATACGGTAGCGTATGTAGCGGCGTAGAGGCCGCGAGTTTAGCATGGGAGCCACTGGGGTTTACACCTCAGTGGTTTTCTGAAATAGAGAAGTTTCCTTGTGCAGTACTAAATCATCACTGGCCGAATGTGCCGAATTTAGGAGACATGACCGATGAGCGATTCATCAGCAGAGCTGGAGCAATTGACGTTCTTGTCGGGGGAACCCCCTGCCAATCATTTTCCGTTGCAGGGTTCAGAGGTGGATTGGATGACGAGCGTGGCAACCTCGCACTTGAGTTTTGTAGAATTGCAAAAGAGAAACAGCCCCGATGGGTCGTTTGGGAAAATGTCCCAGGTTGTCTTAGCACAAACGGGGGACGGGACTTTGGAAGCATCGTCGGGGCGTTGGCTGAATGCGGGTATAATCTCGCGTGGAGAATCTTGGACGCTCAAAATTGGGGAGTCCCACAGAGACGCAGACGAGTGTTCGTTGTCGGACATCTTGGAGCCGATGAGCGAGGAGCTACAGCGGTATTGTTTGAGTCCAACAGCTTGCAGGGGAGTGCTAAGACGAGCAGAAAAAAGGGGCAAAAAACTGCCCCCACTGTTACAGGTGGCCCTCCATACTCGCGCACAGGAAACGAGCGAGTAGAATCCGATGCGATTGTGCCGATTGTCGGCCCTGTAACAGCCCGTAAAGGGCGCAACGGGGGGGTAGCGAATGATGACATCCATGCAGGGCATCTTATCCCCATCCATAGGCTATCTGGCACATTGTATGCTAGAGATTTTAAGGGCGTTCCAACGGATTCTATGCGAGAGGATACGGCGAGTGCCGTTCCCGTCTTTGGTTGCATAAATACGAGAGAAGATCCGATAACGTCGGAAGATCAATCTTTGCCCGTTGGAGCTAAAGACTACGGCCACGCCGTGTATCCCATCAACACGATGGCGGCGTTGCGTGATCAAGGAGCTGATCAGAATAGACAGACATTTGGCATCGGTGCGGATGGAGATCCCGTACCGACGTTGAGTAAAGCGCACTCCCATGCGATTGCTACGGGGATGCAAGTGCGCCGATTGACTCCACGCGAGTGCGAACGATTGCAGGGGATGCCTGACGATCACACGCGCATCCCTTGGCGCAACAAGTCGGCTGAAGATTGCCCAGACACTCCCAGATATAAAGCGATTGGAAATAGCATGGCTGTCCCGGTGATGCGTTGGATTGGTGAGCGCATTTTGATTGTCGATAAAATTTTAGGAGAGCAAGAATGAAATTTGTCACGTTTAGAGAAAACACGTTGGAAGAGCTAAAGGCTAAGATTGATGATTATCTGGCTGAATGGCCTTGGTGTCCGTATCACACATCGTTCGACAAGCCAATCCAAGACGAGGACGGTAAATGGGTGTCCCGGGGATGGAGAGGAGAAACAAATGACTAGCATTGTAGCACTTCCCCAACGGGGATCAGACTTATTAGAGCCGTTCATATCTGCTCAGATGCGCGATGCCACGCGCACCGCTTACCGAACAGATCTGATTGAGTTTTTTGGGATCGATTGGATTACGGAGGCGCATGTAAAGGGAACGGGATTTGAGGATGTTGAGCAGTATAGAAACCAACTAGCCTCAGTTGGCATCAAGCCGTCAACGATCAACCGTAAGCTGACGAGCCTACGATCCTTTTTCAAACGGTGCGTTGCGATAGGATTGATTGATCGCAACCCTGCGTCCCCAGAGCTTGTCAGAGGATATAAAACGCCTCAGACGAGCATGGGGAAAGCGGTAGACACAGACAAGATAGAGGAGATGATTGAGATCGCTTACGAGGCAATCGAACGTCCTCACTGCGACCTCCGGACGAGAGTTAAGGCCGCTAGAGATAGTGCGCTGATTATCCTGTTAGTCTATACGGGCATGAGACGCTCTGAGGCGGCTAATCTTAAGTGGTCAGACATACAGCGCGAGGGAGAGCATACGGTAGCTGTTTTGCGCGACACAAAATCGGGACATGAGCAGAGAGTCAAACTATCGCACAGGGTATGCGAGAGTCTTGATACATTGCTCAACTATTACAGAGAGTCAATGGCAGAGCATCCGTTTGAGCGCAGTTCCGACGGGCCAGTGCGGAGTCTTGGCTTTGATTACGTCTTCGTCGGGATGTCGCGGGCAAACAATTGGGGCGGCAGGATTCGCCCAGAGGCTGTATCAAGCATCATTCAGTGGTATGGCAAGAAAGTCGGCATTAAAATCACCGCGCACTCATTGAGGCATACATGCGCTACACTCGCGCTGGAAGGGGGAGCAACTATACAGAAAGTCCAGAGTCATCTTAGACACGCAACGGTCAATACGACCATGCGATATTACACAGACAGAGACGCACTAAACGATAATGCGTCCGACTACATTTTGATTGGGGGCAACCAGAATGATTAGAGATTTGATTGATACGGGGAGCAAGTCAGTGGCAAACGATTTGATGATATCACCAACCAGAAACACCATTCAATTGATCGAAGAGGGCAAGGTTCGGCTTGAGTTCGATCTTGAGGACGAGAGTCCTTTACATGCTATGGAGCAGATTACTTACATACTCGTAGACTACCTGGAGAACACCTATGAATCTCGTTAAACACACCCGTCTAAAATTGGGATTGACTCAACCGCAGTTTGCAGAGATTGTGCGATACGATGTTTCAACCATCTCGCGCATTGAGGGGGGCAAACAAAAAAGCGCACAGATTTTAATATCATTTTGCCGTGTACTATCACAGTATTATGATCGGATGGCGATGCTAAATAGCTTTATGACGGGTCAAGCGATGGATAGCGAAGCGTTTCTGCGAGAGATTAGAGAAGCACTTGAGCTTGACAATATAAACTAAATCGATTACCCTTGAGCCATCATGGGATTGCTCCCTATGAATGGTGATGGAGCGCCAGATGTGGTTACCCCTACGGGCCATGTCTGGCGCTTTTTTTTGCTTGACAATGCAAACGGGATGCTCGTAAATTGTGTCATCCATTCATCACACCTACAAGGAGAGCAACTATGGATACTATGTACGACCCCATCCTACAATGGTCGCAGAATCACACTGAGCCGACCAAGGCTGCGCCAAACGGCAAACAGAAAATCTTCCTTCCAGATGGGCAGTGGCATGAGATTCACTTTCCGTTTGGAGACTCGCGTCCCACCCAATACAATTCGATGAGGTATGCCGCGAGGTATGCTGACGAGAGCGTCACGATATTTGCTAACCGCAAATTGCACAACGCCCTACTCCAGGCAGGGATCGTTGCGAATTCTACGTTTTTGATTAAGCGCGAGATGGGAACGTGGGAGAAAGATGGCGAAACCCTTCCGGTTGCCAACTTTGAGATCAAGCCAGCTGGTCAGCCCGATCAGCAAGAAAAACCCGTAAATCCCTCAACAGACGATGACGACGACCTGCCCTTTTGATTGGCGCACAGGTCGAACTCAATAACGCAGAGCAACGATTAGCCCGTTTCATGGCGCGTAGTCGCATGGACAACGCCATGAAACGGGGTATCACCAACGCTCAAGTTGGCTCACAGGATCGATTCGATATAGATCTTGAGGGCTACGGTGCGGAGTTAGCGTTCTGTAAACTGTTTAATGTCTATCCGGATATGTCTATCGTAGCTGATCCGTCAGCAGATCGAACAGGGGATGCAATTTGGATGGGCAAAACAGTCGATGTGAAAACCACTAAATATAAAACCGGACGGCTCTTAGCTGTGCGGTGGAAGGAAAAGAAAGATCTTTACGCATTGATGATTGGCACATTTCCCAAGTATGAGTTTAGGGGCATGGCTACTGGAGATGAGTTGATTAAACAGGAAAACTTGACCGACCTGGGGCATGGCGAGGGCTATGCTCTGGGTCAACACCAACTGAAGGGAGCAACCGATGTCTATTAAAAAATTTGGATTAAAGCCAAACACGCCCGTTGAGGTGCTGTATGACGGGAAATCTGAGATTGGCAATAGCCTGTTAAAAGCGGTAGACGATACTGGCGCAACGATTTTTGAATTGCAAGATCGTCATGCAGACATCGAGAAAAAGATTGCGAAACTCGAGGTGCGGCAAAACGATTTGATTGTAATAGAGGCAAAAGTTGAGGATGACAAAAGTGTTGAATATTTAGTCACAATCAGAAAGCGATGGAACGAAAACGTAATAGCCTCTTCAGAATACGAGGATCTGTTTGTTGCCCAAGTTCGGCATATGACCCGCTGTTGGATTGGAGCTTGTCACGTCTGGAAAGAATCCGGTGAGGAGCAAAACCAAACTGATCGCACATCCACCATCTTAGGGTTGACGTTAGAGCTATACCGCAGCGGAAGCATCAAAATGGATCTGGCAAAATACGACAGTGAACCAATGGACATAGTCGAGAAGCTTACATGAATAAAGAATTAGATGTAAGCAAGATGACCGATGAACATTTGATAAACTCGGCCTACTATCACTGGCGCATTGCAGTGGATAAGTGGGTGGATAAGCAAGTTGAAGGGAAATTCCACAAAAGTCTTAAGCAATACATCGAAAAAAACTACCCTAAATACTTTGATATTTTAGAAGAGATTAAGGCGCGTAAACTATCATTTAATGCGCCACATGAACGAGGTATGCTGATTGCGGATTGGGAGGAGCATGATCCGTTAAAAAAAAAGAGGTGAAATAGCATATAAAATGAAAAATAAATATATCGGAAAATACTATAAGTTAGACCACAATAGTGTGACAGAATATTGGAAGTATTGGCCAATTGAGGTTGCCGCAGGTGTTGTAAACACTTATAACGAACGGCGGTATGAGTATGATCACGATGCGCTAATGAAAAGCCCAGAGCCGCGCGTTGTAGTTAAATATTCATGTGAAGAAAATGATCCAAGAGTGCCACCAAGCGCATACAATGATGTAATCCCAGAGATATTAGAGGAACTACAAAACGTCATTGACTTTTTACAGGTTGTCATAAAAAAAAATAGTTAGGAATAAAATGAGCAAAAATAGTCGTATTAAACAAAAAGCAAACAAGAAAATTATTGATGCAAAAAAAAACAAAACAGAAGAAAAAAGTAGACAGCAACAATTGCTTGATGCGGTGAAATTTTCTTCGCAAGTCAAAAGTTTTATGCAAAGGGGTAACAATGTGCAAGTTATCTGCTTTGGCACCAATGAAAAAATCATGCAAGAAGGGGGATTGTATGTTGGATTTTTTGGCAACTCAGAAACAGAGGAAATGAAAAACTTGCAGATGAGAGCGGCTTCATTTTTAATAGATCCACCATCACCGGATGAAATGGGCAAACTGCATACGAGCGTTGATGATGCCTTTAGAGAAAAAAATGAACAAGCCGCTAATAATTAGAGGTGAGCTACCCAACCTCAATGAGGTGATTGATGCTTCCAAGCGGCATTGGGCGCAGTATAGCAAGGTTAAGAAAAAATGGACAGAAACCGTAGCTACGGAAGCGGTTGTTCAGCGGATGCAAAAAGTCAAAAACCCTGTATGGGTCGAGACTACGTTTTATAGAAAAACTAAACGGGGTGACCCAGACAATATTCGCATCGCCGTGAAATACATTTTAGATGGGTTGGTTTTGATTGGCGTATTACCGGACGATAATCAACAATGGGTGCGCGGATTTACCGACGCCTTTCACATTGACAAAGACGATCCTCGCATAGAGGTCATATTAAGGGAGCAACCTGATGAGCGATGAACAAAAAAAAGAAAAGTGCTTGAAATATAAGAGGGATATACAGGATGGAATCGGAACTACGGGCATAATACCCATGCGTAATGTGTCCCATTTTGAATTTAAGACATATCCACTTGATGACAACGATAAATGTAGAATTATATGTTACACCAAAAGCGGTGAAAAAATTATAATTGCAGTTGGTCACGTTGAAGATTTTTGCGAAACAGAATTGTTTGATCGCATTGAAAGTGTCAGCAATGAAAATATGAAACTTGATTATCACAATATATATGGGGTAGATGTAGACAGGGTTGCAGCTATAATTTCCCGAATTGACGATGCAAAAAAACGGCAAAACGATGCCACTCTGTAGCACAATGAGCCAGTTTAGAGATGCGTTGCCTAAAACTATGACGGAGTTCGAAAAGGGTAATGCAGAGAGAGATATTAGATACGGGTATTCATGGGCTGCGACTAACCCAGAATTAATAGGTGGTCGAGGCAAAAAGCTACCCTTGTTTACCTGGGCAGAAGGGATACATATCACTGGCCCTTTGTTGACGGAGATGGCAACCAATGCTAGAACTCGGCACAGAAATACTCAAAAGCGAATCGAAGCCCTTGGACCAGGTGACAATAGAAGAAATCTTTGTATCGCTGTGGTCAACGAGGGAGGACGCACCCCCAGACAATACAGTTTCAAATCAAACCATTCTGTGGGCAATCGAATTGCTGAAGAATTTGATGGAGAATGGCTCGACTTTGGCCCAGCCAGAGGTGAAGGTGCTGTATTATGTGATAGTCGAGGAGCTGGATTACATGAAGACGAGGGCCAAGGAGACAGCAGAAAGGAGCCTATACAAACCACAACCGACACATCGCTACACGATACAGGGGCCGCCGCCATTAGAGCTGCCAGAAAGCGCATTCAAGGCGCTGTATCGCGTAGGAATGAGCTTCGATCACAAGCAAAGCGAATGGTCGGGCTGGCACACTCCAGAGATGGAAGAGGTAGCCAAGCTGATTTTACAACGTCAAGAGCAGTTGATATAAGCGGCGATTTATAACATATTAAACGAGAATAAAGTTGGCCTAACGTCAGACAGGAGCGCAAAGGGATAGTCCCAACGCGCTTCGGGGGAGAGGCGTTGGGCCAACTTCTTTTTTGGGGAGTGCTATGATGACGTTAAAATTTCAGATTGCAAGCAGTGACAGAACTAAAGTATACACAGTTGTTGGTGGCTTAGACGGTGACGGTGAAAGCAATTGGCAATGCCAATGCATAGGGTATTCATACCGAAGACGATGCCGTCACATCTTAGCCGCCATGCAAGCCATTGATAATGGGATACAAAAAGTAGAGGTGCTACAGGAGAAACAGGATGATTGAAAAGATTGCGAATAACCCTTGGATAGTGATTATTGCAGTAGCTGTTTTTATAATACAAATTTTACCCAGTATTATAAAAAATTAACGGCCCCTGTGGGAAAAACGAGGCATATATAAGGCTTGCTTTTAGATTGAAGTAGGCATATCTTTATTCTTGCAACCAAAAATAAAAAAGCGATTTGGTGGTCATCTCGCTTGTCCGGACAGACAATATTTTTGGGTTTGAAACGCGTCGGGAAATTAGAGTTGCCGCTCTAATAGACTCTCGGCGCGTTTTTCTATGCGGCCCTTCTTGGTTGCACAATGACCTCTTTACCATGCTGCTTACCGCGCTGCACAGATAGATCGACCCACCAACCGCCCTTGGGTCTGGGACTCTTGCCCGTCTGCACCCACCATGAATCACCCTTGTATTCGTCTTTGTAACTGGGCAGCTGGAGATGCCATTGCGT
>CENS01020423.1_pt1 | contig 11661 bp, 8 predicted proteins | sample 530201 | NCBI WGS metagenome assembly CENS01 (sample SAMEA2619747, study PRJEB7988) | marine metagenome | biome: marine biome (ENVO:00000447); feature: surface water layer (ENVO:00002042); material: "saline water (ENVO:00002010), including plankton (ENVO:xxxxxxxx)" | depth 5 m | reverse complement strand
CAACAAACAATACAAGTATAAATGTAAATATTGATGGCTCAGGAGCAAGTGCAGATGTAACAGCAGACGGCGGTTCAGCACTAGCAGAAGCGATTAACGCTTCTGTAATGTCAACCATTATGAAAGAACAAGCTCCAGGCGGAATATTAAACCCAACAGGATAAGATTATGGCATTAGGATTTAACGTAGGTGGAACATTAGGAGTTGTAAGACCAGATAGAGGTTTTACACAATCAAACGAAACTGTAATATTTAAAGCAGAGTTTGGTGATGGATATGAACAAAGAATTGCAAATGGTATAAATAATACTAAGCAATCTTTTGAACTTGCTTTTGTAAATAGACCTAAAGATGAGATTGATGATATTGTAGACTTTTTTGCAAGTAAAAAGGGAGCAACAGCTTTTGATTATACTTTTGCAAATACAAATGAAAGTGGAAACGAAGAAACAGTAAAAGTGGTTATAGAAAAATGGAATCAGACTTGGAAGTATGATGACTACTATGACTTAAAAGCAACAGCAAGACGAGTTTACGAAGCATAATGACAGAGAAGATTATAATAAAAGATTTACAGAAGTTAGACCCAGGCTCAGAACTGGTACAACTTTTTGAAATCGAGTATGCTAAAAATAGTTACATATATGTAATGTCAGGTGTGGATTCTGATTTGACTAGCGTTCAAATGAGAGACTTTACTGATAATAGTACTATTAGAACATACACTGCTATCCCAATGAAAGCAGACGGTTTTGAAACTAAAAACGATGGTGCTCAACCGAAACCTAATGTTTCAATAGCAAATGCAACTACAGCATTTAGTGGTGGAATAGGAACTACAGAATATGACTCTTTAGTTGGACTAAAGGTAATTCGCAGACTTACTCTTAAGAAATATCTGTATGGAGAAAGCGGCGATGCAAGTCCACCAGTAGAGTTTCCTAGACAAGTTTGGTACATAGATAGAATTAAATCAAGAACTAAGATACAAGTAACTTTAGAACTTGCTTCTCCTTTTGATTTAAGTGGAATACAATTACCAGGTCGTTCTATTGTAGCAAATAGATGTCCTTTTATGTACCAAGGTGCAAGTGACCACTTAGACGAGTATCAAAAAGCACAAAGTGGTTGTACTTGGAATGTAGATAATAAATATAAACCTGTTAAAAACGGCGGAACAGAATACTCAGTATATGCAAATGTAGATGATGAGTATATCATTCCAGCAAGTGTTGTTAGCAGTTTAACAGCAGATAGTACTCCAAGCAGTATTACAATAGATGCTTACTATAGAACAAACACAACTGCATTAAGATTTAATGCAAATGGAACAACTACAAGTACTACTAAAGCTTTGTACTGGCAAGCTACAGAAACTACAAGTAGCCCAGGTACAATAAGTGTATCAAACAGTAAGTTTAAGCCTGTGAGAACATATACGACATACTCACATGGCACAGAATACTTTACATACTCAGATGATAGATATAATGATTATGTAATATTTACAGATAATGTATCTTCTAGCCCAACATATAACAAAGTACTTATGTGGAAAGCTGTAAAACCAAATGAAAGTACAAAACCAGATTTTGGAATCTATTGGTCAAGAGGAGATACTTGTAGTAAAAGTTTAGATGGATGTAAACTAAGATTTGGATTTATACCAAAAGATGCATCAAATACTAGCACAACTGGAAAATCTAGCACAGACACTAGTGCTGAGTTACCGTTTGGAGGATTTCCAGCAGCCAAGGCGTTCTCATAATGATAGCTGATATATTTGCTCATGCAAAATCAGCTGCTCCAGGAGAATGTTGTGGACTTGTTATAGTAGATGAAAACGGAGAAAAATATATTCCGAGTGAAAATCTCCACGAAGATATTTCACAGTTTAAAATTGACGCAAAATTGTTCATACATCATCAACTCAATTCGAATATAAAATATGTTGTCCATAGTCACTATGACTCGGAATGTCGTCCAAGTCAGTATGACATTGACAACTGTAATGCGGTAGGTATACCATATATGATTGTATCTTACCCACAAGAAGAGGTATTTATTTTAGAACCACAATGAAAAGAAAGATAATATTATTAGGAAGAATGGGAGAACTCTTTGGAAAAGAGCATGAACTCGTATGTAAAAATGTTCATGAAGCTATGCACGCTATTGACCAAATGAAAGGTGGCGTTAGAAAATATTTATTAGACTGTACCGATAAAGGTATAGAGTTTCATGTTGCAAAAGGCTCAGAACTTCTTGATTATGATAATTTACACGGTGACCTAGGAGAGGATGATTTAATTGTTACTCCTTTACCTCAAGGAGCAGACTTTTTAAAAGCGTTACTAGGAGTAGCACTCATAATACTAGGAGTATTTACTTTTGGTGCAACAACAGCTGTTGGAGTAGCACTTATAGTTGGAGGGGGACTACTTGCACTTAAAGGAATAGTAGACATGTTAACTCCAGAAATGCCCGATGATGCATCGGATGAATCAAATCTATTTAAAGGCCCGATTAATAATGCCAAAGTAGGTATACCAGTGCCTCTAGCTTATGGTAAGTTAGAAGTAGGGGGTGCACCTATAAACTTTGGATTTACAGACACAAAAATTACTGCAAGTAATGGATTCACTTTCGGAAAGAAAGATGGAACTTACTCAGGTAGCTATTCAGGAGGAACCGGTGGAGGTTCAGCAGGTGGTGGAACTGGTGGTGGAACTGGTGGCGGTAATGACGCTATAATTACAGAGGAACAAAAATAATGTCAGGAAACTCCAGATATAATAAATTAACAAAATCTACTAGACATCAAACTGCTGTCATATATGATGCTGTATCCGAAGGACCGATTGAAGGATTAGTTAATGGACCGAATAGTATTGTAATTGACGGTAATCCTGCAGCTTCTGCTAATGTAAGCACATATTTTCAACTACTTAGAACTCCTAACGCTTCTTATAATTCAACAAGTGGTATAGTAATAGACCAAGGTGGCGGAGCTGTATTTGAAAATCTTACTACTGCACAAGGAGAAAGATATATTTCTGTAATAGCAGGTAAGAAGAGAGCAACAAATGCTTCTACATCAGCAGGTAATAATATTGTTAATACTGCTACTTCTTTCTTTGCTTCAAATGATATTAGAGATGAAGCAAAACCCTTAAATCAATTTATTAGAATAGCAGGCGCAGGTAAAGACGGCACGGAATATGTAGGTCAAATAACTCAATTTATAAATGTTACTCATGTAAGAGTAGACAGTCCTCCTCCAAAAACAGTTTCTTCTGCTAATGTTTCAATTGACTTAGTAGATACAATTTCAACTATAGATAGTAGCACTCAAGCAACTTTAACAAATGGTGGCGGAGTAACAACTTCAGCTACTGCAGTTATAATCTCTCCTCCTAAATCAGCAACAGGCGATGTATTAAAATATAATTTTAATAACTTTGGATGGGCATTTAGAAAAGGAGAAAGAGAACAAGCATATTTATCTGCACCTTCTGGTATAGGTAGTGCTTCTTCAGCACACTCTATAGGTCAAGCACTTGACCAAACAGATTTAAGGTCTATAGGACAACCAACTAATAGTGCGCTTGGTATAGATACAGATATCTCTCCTAATAGAAACGGAGAAACAGGAATTAGTAGAGTTGCTTCTACTGGTATGAATATTGCTGACCCAGGAGAAATAGATTACGTTCGTATAACTTTAAATCATGCTTCAATGATTTCTAGAAAAGAAAATGGTAAAACAGGGCCGGGATTTGCTGAGTATAGAATAGTCTTCTCATATAAAACGGACTCAACAGACAGTTTTTCAAATAATGAACAAGTTGTTTATGGTAGAAGAACTTTATCTTCAAATGTTAGAGATTATCACGCTAATACTCGTGTAAAATCAGGTAGCTCAGGCATGATTTCCGACACAATACAAGCACCTTTCAATAGTATATTTAGTTTTGATATATCAAAATATCAACCTTTTACTGATTACAAAATAGAAGTTCAAAGAGTATCTCCAGTAAATCAAAAAGAAAATAGTTGGCAACAAACTAACCAAGGTAGTTTAGTATCTATAGAAAATATTATTACTGATAAATTAACTTATCCTTATACAGCTTATGCAGCTGTAGTAGTTGATGCTGAAGATTTTGATGATATACCTGAAAGAGCCTACGAAATTAGAGGACTAAAGGTAAAAGTTCCTACTAACTATTTTCCAGCAGATGAAATACATGATGATACAGGAGCAAGAAGAGTAACTGCTTCTTATAGTCGTAACGTTACTACAGGGGCAGATACAGGAAATCCTGTAGACTGGGATGGTAATTTTAGGGGAGACCAAAAAACTTTTACTCCCGCAAGTCCTAACTATATGCCTGTATATACTAGCAATCCAGTATGGATATTTATGGACTTAATTACTAATCCAAGATATGGACTTGGAAAGTATGTAGACCCAGATTTTGACTTTACACAAGTAGATAAGTACACATTGTATAACTTAGCAAAATACTGTGACGAACTTGTACCAAATGGAAAAGGCGGAACAGAGCCTCGCTTCTCATGTAACTTATATATACAGAAAGGTCAAGACGCATTAAGATTACTCAAAGATTTAAGTACTATGATTCGTGGTATGCTTATTTGGCACAATGGTCAAGTAAGTTTAAACTCAAATAGAGAGAAAGGGCCGATATATACTTTTGGTAAATCAAATGTTATTGAAGGAACATTTAGTTATTCAGGTAGTTCTAGAAGATTCAGAACAAATGAAGTAAAGGTTACTTGGAACGACCCAGACAATAGATATAAACAAGCAGTAGAAATAGTAACAGATGATAACAATATTGCAGAAACAGGTAGAGTAATTACAAAAGATTTACCAGCACTTGGTTGTACTTCGCAAGGTCAAGCACAGAGACTTGGAAGGTGGCATTTACTTACTGAAAAATTAGAAAAAGAAATTGTAACATTTAGCACAGGTATCAATGGAGGTGCTTTAGTTGCTGGAGATGTTATTCTTGTACAAGACGCTGATGATAAAGACGTACAGTTCTCTGGAAGGATATCAACTGCAAAAGCTTCTACTACCACTATAATTGAAACAGATAGAGCATTAAGTTTAAATGGCACAGATAATTTTGATTTACATTTAATATATCCAAGCGGAGGTGCATATATAGCACAACCAACCGCTACAATTAATAGCACAGACTATAAAGTAGGCGACCTTATATTAGAACACGCAAACGGAACTGCAATATCAACTCAAGCTTCTGCATCACAATTAAAAGATGATTCAGGAGGTCAAGTACAAGTTATATGGTCAGAAGACCAAAGAATAGAAACAAAACCTATATCATCATATAACTCATCAAATGTAACTGTATCAAGTGCGTTTAGTTCTGCACCAAATAGTGAAGTAATATATGCAATTACAGGACAACAAGCATCAGGAGCTGATGTAACTGGAAGTGCAAAAGAGTATATTATTACTGGCATAAAAGAAAAAACAAAAGAGCTACAATTTGAAATTACTGCAGCAGAATATGATGTTAACAAGTTTACAGAAATAGATAGAGGTTGGGTAATTCCAGATATACCTGACATAATGAGACCACCTCTTAGAACTGAAATAGTACCAGTACCAATAAATGTGTCTGTTCAGATAGTTCCTGATGAGGAAGGCGGAGATGTTACAGACGTTGACCAACCTATAAAAGCATACAAAGCTTTAGTACAATGGACACCACCAAAATCCATAAGAACAGATTCAGACGGAAATGCTCTAGACGATATTTATGAACATTTAGCTGGTTTTGATTTAGAACATGATGTACCTCAATCTGATAAAGTTAAAAACAATAATGGATTTATCAGAGAAGAAGTAAGAAGCAGAGGACAAAGTAGCTTTAGTATAAGAAATATACCACCAGGGGATGAATACAGAGTACGTGTAAGAACAGTTAATACTCAAGGGTATACTTCTGAGTTTATACAAGCTAAGTTTACTTTTGACCCTTCAGATGTAGGCGCACCAAGTGAGGGTGTCATTGGAGCAGGACTAAATCAACAAATTGCTAGAGGCGGAAGTTTAAGTACAGGAATGAGTATAGGTAGTTCAAATGCTACTGTTACTTTTGATTCAAGTACTTATACATTTACTCCACCTACTGGAGTACCAAGTATAACTATAGAAAGTGGAAACACTAATTTTACTCAACAAAACTTTTCAAGTTTGGCAGACGGTGAAACAGGGTACTTACTATTTGATTACGATGGAAACTTAGCAAGAGGAGCTACAAGAACAGATGTACTAAGATCAGTTGTTGCTGGAACAGATAATGTAGCAGCTACAGCTACAGGTAATCAGCCATACTACTTTACTTTCTTCAAAAGATTAGGAGAATCAAATGAAGACTTATCACAAGCAAATGGTACTTTTAGTTTAGATAGATTTAGTTCAAATGTAGTTGGGTCTTCTACAACATTCTTAACTGACTTTAGAGCAGGTGACATAGTAGTACTAGATGATGCTGGAGCTTCTCGTTTTTGGGCAAAAGTAGCACATATTGAAAGTGATACTTCAATGACTGTAGCTAGTGGTTCTGATAGAACATATTCAGGAGCCAACTTATTCTCACAATCATTAAAGTTTGATAGACAAAAAGATACTGTAATAGCTTCGGTAAAAAATACAGGAGGCACGTTCTCTTTAGTTAACTTTGCTAGTGGAGAAAAGGGACAAGATGGAGATGACGGTAATCCAGGTAATCCAGGAGTAGATGCATATACTGTAACCTTTGACAATGAGTCACATGCTTTTGATGCAAATAGTAGCGGTACTATTAGTGATTTTACAACTTTTAGTTCAAGTCCAAAAGTATATAAAGGAAGTCAATTATATAGCTATGATGCAAGTTCTCCTTATGCCGCAAACAGTTTTAGATATGGAACACGAACAGATACTAATGTAAGTTCAGCCGTATCAGCAAGTGGAGTAGTTTCTTTAAATGCAAACTCAGCTATAGGAAGTGGCTCAACTCTTACAGGTAATGTAACTATTCCTATTATTGATAATTCAGATGGTGTAACAGTTGCAGTAAAAACACTTAACTTTGTAAAAGTAAATGCAGGGTCTATAGGAACAGATGGAGTAAGAGGTTCAAGTATATTTACTTTCGAAGAAAGTGACACTTCACAAATATCAGCTGCACAAGCAAGTAACTTTGCAGGTACTCTTAACAATGCATCAGCACAAGCAGTAGCATCGGCTGTAATAGCAAATGCTAGCGATAGTACAATAAGACCAAATGATAGAATAACAGTAACAGACAATAGTGCAGATGTAGCAGGTACAAGAATATATAATGGCTCCGCAGCTACTTCATCGGGTTCAATAGCAGCATCTAACTTTAGTGCATTAGTAGTAGAAACTTTTGATGGCTCAGTAATCGTTGAAGGAACACTACAAGCAAACAGATTAAGCGCAAATACTACATTTACAAATAGAGCAAACATAGCAAACACACTTCAACTTGGAACAAGTGGAGACAACGGTAAGTTTGTCACAGCAAATAAAACAACCTTTGCAGACGGAGACTTAGGAGTATACTTTGATGGTGCTGGTAATGTAAATATCGGACAAGATTCAGGGAACAAGTTTATTAAGTTCTATAGTGCTAATGGAACATTAGCTATAGGATCATCAGTACAAATTGGGGCTACAGCAGCTTCTACAATAGAATCAGAAGTTGGTGCAGCACAAGCAGCTTCAGACGCTCAAAATACCGCTGATTCAAAAACTACTTTATCAGCAGCTAATACAGCGGCTAATACAAATACATTATCAGGTGGTTCAAAAACTGGGGGTAGTGTCGGTGGTTGGACTATTGATAGTAGTGCAATTTACAGTGGAACAAAAGATACAAGTGGATATACTACTGGCGGTATTACTTTAAATAGTCAAGGCTCAATACACGCAAAACAATTTTATATAGATACAAGTGGAAATGCTTTCTTTAAAGGAAGTCTAACCATAGGTTCTGTAACGGATGCAGGTGGAGCTACTTCAGATTCCGTTAATTCAGCGGCTTCAGATGCAGCCAATGCTCATACTACAGCCAATTCAAAAGCTACTTTAGCCCAAGCTAATACAGCATCTAACACAAACATATTGTCAAATGGAGCCAAAACAGGAGGCTCAGTAGGGGGATGGACTATTGATTCATCCGCAATCTATAGTGGAACAAAAGATACAAGTGGGTATACTACTGGTGGTATTACTTTAAATAGTCAAGGCTCGATTCATGCTAAACAATTCTACATAGACACTTCAGGTAATGCTTTCTTTAAAGGAAGTATAACTATAGGTTCTGTAACGGATGCAGGCGGAGCTACTTCAGATTCAGTTAATTCAGCAGCTTCAGATGCAGCCAATGCTCATACTACGGCCAATTCAAAAGCTACTTTAGCACAGGCTAATACAGCGGCTAATACAAATACATTATCGGGCGGAGCAAAAACTGGTGGTAGCGTTGGTGGATGGACAATAACATCCAGCGCAATATCAGGAGGCTCACCAACTGTACAAGCAAATAATTTTACAAACCAAGGAATACAATTAGCATCCGCAGGTTCAATACATTCAAAAGAGTTCTTTATAGATTCGGCAGGAAATGCAGAGTTTAAAGGTACAATTGCAGGAAATAATGTCACTATCTCAGGAACATTAACAACCTCAAATATTACACTAGCTTCAACGGGAGCCAATGTAAGTGGTACTACAATTGGAACATTCTATGAAAATGATATGAACTATAGATATCTTGGAGATGTTGGCACAGGAGCAGGATACTATGTAGGAAATATTTTAGTATCAGGAGTAGGTGGAACAGCTCACGTTAAAACACTACATTTTCATGTAAGTGATGGTTCTAATTTACATACTGTTAGCACCCAAACGGTTACTTTTGCTACTCAACAAGAGTCTGGCCCATTTAGTGCAAGACTATGTAGAAATATTGACCATGCTATTCATGAGTCTAGAGTATTCCCTCCAGTCATTGGAACGAGTGGCACCGGTGGTACTTCAACAAACCCTGACATTGCTTCAAGAACACAAGGAATGATTCCAGTTTCATTTAAATATGAAGGAACAGATACAATAAATCTATATGTAGCAGCTCAAGGAGATAATAATGCTTCTAAGTTAGGATTTATTAAATATAATTTTGTTAAGTTTGGTACAACAGACCCAGTGTTTAGTTTTAGTAATCTAATCGGACAGTCTACAAGTACTACTCTATATGCAAATACACAAGTAACTGGAGGATTCCAAGGAACAAAAACAGTTTCAATAGCAGGTGGAAGTGCACAGTTTAAAATTGATAATGGTAGTTTTGGAACAAGTAGTCAACAAATATCAAATGGTAGTTATGTGAATGTACAAATGACTACATCAAGTGTAAACTTAACAGCAGTAGCAACAACAGTAACTATTGGAGGTATTGCAAGAGGCTGGTCATTAACAACTGGAGGTACCTCTGGCGGTGGTGGCGGAGGCGGCGGAGGCGGCGGTGGTTGTCTTGTGTACGGCTCAAATATAAGAATGGCTGATGGTACAACCAAAACAGTACAAGACCTAGTAGTTGGAGATTCACTAGAGGCGATAACAGATACTACTTTAGATGAAAGCAATGAAGATGCTTATAAAACTTGGACTGCTACTTCACTAGTAAATGCCTCTAAAACTACTTCTGCAGTACAAGCAATAGGGGTAGACTCTTATACATGGTTTTATATATTCAATGAAAAACTACACGCAACTTATGAACATCCTTTCTTAATATTAAGAGAAGGTACTTATAGTTGGGAAAGAGCAGAAGACATAATTGAAGGAGACTTCTTAGTTACAAATAATTTGGTATTAGAAAAAGTTTGGCGTAAACAAAGAATAGACCAAGAAGTTCAAACTTATAATATTGATGTTGAAGATGCAGATACTTATATTACAGAAAACTATGTAACACATAACTCAGCAGCAGTTAAGGAGTAATAATGGATTGGATAATAAAAACAGGAACAGATAGTGAAGGAAACGCAATAACAACAACTTTGGATTGTCAGATAAATGTTACTTGGGCATACTCACACCATGAAACAAAAGATTGTGGAGACCTAAAAATGATTGTAGACAAAGTATTTTTAACTTATACTGCAACAGATACAACAACTGGAAATGCAAGTCATTTAGTAACAGGACAGTCAGATCAAACTCTTACAGGTACTTTTCAACTAGGATTCTTTCCCACAACTAGAGCGAACGGAGACCCAAGTCCATATACAGGAATTATTAACGGCTGGACTCCTCATGATAGTTTGACAGAAGATCAAATGAAACAATGGGTACTAGACGTACTAGACGAAGGCGGAGGTTTTAGACTAGATGCCTTTAAAGTGCAGATATGTCACGACCTTTATGGTGAACATTACTATGCTCCACCAGCTTAGATAACTACCCTTCAAAAATAATTCTTGACATCACCTCAAGTTTTTGATATAATTATTGCATATAGGAGTATTTTATGGCAGCGGGAAATTATGACATAGTTATCGATCAGGGCTCAGACTTTGCGCTCGCGATAGCGCTCGCCGAAGACGGAAGTGCAATCAACTTAAACTCGCACACTGCATCCGCACAACTTCGACCAACCCCTTCTTCCAATACTCTTACAGCAACATTTACTTGCACTGTAACTTCTGCTTCCGAGGGCAAATTAACTATGAAACTCGGACATGCAGTAACACTAAATATTGCAGCAGGTAAATATTACTATGATTTAGAGATATTTAATTCTAGTTCTAATACTATTACTAGATTGATTCAAGGTGTAGCAAGAGTTACACAAAATGTAACAAGATAATGGCAACAACGATAACTATTACTCCTAATAATACTACCCTAAATGCTACTGCACAGACTACAACCTTGACTATATCTTCTGCTATTGGAGGAGACGTATCAGACGCCTCAGGTATCACTTTTACCAATCCAGTTGGGACTTTAGCTAACACTTCAGATGTAGAAACAGCACTCAACTTTTTAGCGAATCAATTTTATGTTGCAACAACAGCTCCTACTGCAAATACACAAGACCTTGCTGAAGGAGATTTATTTTATGATACTGACGATAATCAGTTAAAGGTTTATCGAGATGTCAATGGCTCAGCTACTTTTGTTCCTATAATGATAGGCAACGACTCAGCAGATTCTGACACGATAGACGCAGGAGCTTTTTAATAGCTCAATAGGACAAAAACATGGCACAAACAATTAAAATTAAAAGAAGTAGCAGTTCCGCCGCGCCAACTTCATTAAGTGCTGGTGAATTAGCGTATTCGTCTAATTCGCAGAAGCTATTTATTGGAGCTCCATCTGATGGAACAGTTACAACAATAGGGGGCGACTTATATGTCGCTATGCTCGACCATACTGCTGGTACACTTACCGCAAGTTCTGCAATTCTTGTAGATGCACAAAGTAAAGTTGACCAGTTTAAATCTGGTAATATTGTAGTTACTGGCTCTTCAGATACAATTTCAACTTCATCAGGTAATCTAACTATAGCTCCAACAGGGGA
>CENS01008052.1_pt1 | contig 11710 bp, 14 predicted proteins | sample 530201 | NCBI WGS metagenome assembly CENS01 (sample SAMEA2619747, study PRJEB7988) | marine metagenome | biome: marine biome (ENVO:00000447); feature: surface water layer (ENVO:00002042); material: "saline water (ENVO:00002010), including plankton (ENVO:xxxxxxxx)" | depth 5 m | reverse complement strand
ACTCGCGTAAAGTCTGACCCATTTTGAACCATTCCTATGAGTACCACATACGACAAACTGTTGGCTAACATCAGCCGCGACATCACACCCGACGAGAACACCAAGGAGCTGGTGTTCACCCTTGCCAAAATCATCGACGAGGAGCGCACCTTGCAGGACATCATTGACCGCGAAGGCATGGTTTACGAGACGCAAGGCGACAAAGGACAGACCTACATCAAGTCCCGGCCTGAGTACCTGGAGCTGCAGAGACTGCGCGACAAAAAGCGCGCGTACATCAAGGCCATCGGCATTAGCAGTGGCGAAGCCGAAGACCCAGACTTCGCATGAAAACAGTGACGAGCGTTTCTGGCGGCCAATCGTCAGCATACATCGCGGCCAATTACCCGGCCGATTTTTTAGTTTTTGCTTTGGTCTGCATTGAGGATAGGAACTGCACCCCAAAGGACAAGGGTTTGGTTAATGAGGTAAGCGATCGCATCGGGCACGAGTTTATTGCCACGGCAGAAGACGACACCATCCTCCACACCATTCTCGACCTTGAGCAATACCTAGGCCAGCGTATTCACTGGGTAACTGGAAAATCTTTTGACCATCTGCGCAAAGCCGGCCTCCCGAACATTATGTGGCGATACTGCACAGAGCTTATGAAAATTAAGCCGATGCATAAGTGGTGGAAAGAGACGATCGGCGAACCCGTAAAAATGCAAATCGGTTTTCGTGCAGGGGAGGAAAAGAGAGCCGCGCGAATGTTAGACGCCTGCGATTCAAATGGACTAAGAGCATACGGTAAGACGCCGTGGCAGAAGCCGGTGTTCCCAATGATAGACGACGGCATTCGGCGCGATCAAGTGGTGGAGTTTTGGAGGGGCAACTTTGTGCGCTTTGCGCCGCAGAACAATTGCGTCGGGTGCTTCCACCGCAACCCGCTCGTGTTGCGCAAGATGTTTGACCTGCATCCAAAAAAGATGGCGTGGTTTCAAGACATGGAAAAGCGCAAGGGCGCACAATGGAAGAGCCAAATGAGTTACGCCGACATCGCAAAACACCGACCGCAAGCCGAAATAGATTTTGACGAGTGGGGCTGTGACTCTGGACACTGCGGGTTATGATTAGAAGTAAAGCGGTGCGTACTATGAACAGGTACGTCGACCAGATGACAGACCGAGCGGTCACCATCCACGACATCGACTGCGTGTACCGCAACCACAAGCGCAACTTCTGGTGCCTGTTCGAATGGAAGAACCCCGGCGAGCAGATGAGCGCCCAAGGCACGCTGGCCAGCTTGCAGGAGATGAACGACGCGTTCGAGAATGCAAGCAGCAGTTACCGCGGGCTGTTCATTGTGCGCCTTGGGTTCAGCATCGATGCGTTCCCATTCACCGACGACGAGCAGCTGGAGGTAGTGCACCTGCACTGCGGCACGACACAAGAAAGAACCTACCCCAGCGGGGCGCGTTCTGCATTGCAGCATATCCTTGACCATGGCGTCCTACTATGATGAAGCGAAAGGCGAACACGCGGTCGAATGGATTGAGCGTTACTGCACGCACGTCAAGGGGGCGCTGGGTGGTGAGCCGTTCATACTTGAGGACTGGCAGAAAGACGACATCATCAGACCTCTCTTTGGGACAGTTCGCGAGGATGGTCTGCGCCAGTACCGCCAAGCGTACATCGAAGTTCCTAGGAAGAACGGCAAGAGCAATCTTTGCGCCGCCATCGCCCTATACATGCTCTTCGCTGACAAAGAGCCAGGCGCTGAGATTATCAGCGCAGCGGGTGACCGCAACCAGGCGCGCATCGTCTTCGACATCGCATCTGCCATGTGCGCGAACGATAGGCGGCTCTCGAAGCACGGCAAGGTCTTGCGCAACACCATCGAGTTTAAGAACAGCTTCTATAAAGCCATATCAGCCGAAGCCAACACAAAGCATGGATTCAACGCCCATGCCGTCATTCTCGACGAGCTGCACGTCTTCCCTGACCGCGATCTATACGACGTCCTAAAGACTTCGACAGGCGCACGCACGCAGCCCCTGGTTATTGCCATCACTACGGCGGGGCATGACACTTCGTCCATATGTTTCGAGCTGCATGAGTACGCGCAGAAAGTCAAGGAGGGCAGCGTGGTGGATGAGACATTCCTGCCGGTTATATACGCTGCTGACAAAGACGACGACTGGACGAAGGAAGAGACGTGGAAGAAGGCCAATCCTGGTTACGGCACAATTTGCAAGAAGGACTACTTCGAGCAAGAGGTAAAGCGCTGCAAGGAGAACCCGCGGCAGATCAATACGTTCTTGCGGCTGCACCTGAACATCTGGACAGCCAGCGAAGAGCGGTGGGTTACTGACGACGAGTTTATGCGCGGCGCTGACGACATCGACGAGGACTACCTGCAGGGCTTGCCGTGCTATGCGGGCATGGACCTATCAAGCACCAAGGACTTAACAGCGGTGGCGCTCATCTTTCGCGACGACGCCAACGACTGCTTCTACCTAAAGTGCCATCACTTTGTGAACGAAGACAAGGCCAACAGCAAGCAACTTAGCGGCGGCATCGACTACTACACGTTTGAGCGGCTTGGGTTGGTCACGATCACCGAGGGCAACGTGACCGACATGCTTGCGGTGCGGCACCATATCCAACACCTCGCCGAGCAGTACGACCTGCAGGCGCTGGCTTATGACCGCTATATCGCGCACTTGGTGGTGCCGTTTCTTGACGGCATCGAATGCCAGCCGTTTGGCCAGGGCTACGCGTCGATGTCATACCCCACAAAGCAATTCGAAGTGGCCATGTGCAAGGGAGAGATAAAGCACGGCGGCCACGACGTCCTGCGCTGGCAGATGGGGTGCGTACATCTAGCCCGCGACGAGGCCGACAACATCAAAGTGACCAAAAAGAAAAACAGCGAAAGTCAGAAAGTCGATGGGGTTGTTGCTTCGATTATGGCTTTCGGTTGCTACTTTAACAACGCACAGGAGGAGGAGCCTCTTTTAGAGGTCATCAATTTGTAGCATGGGTTTTATTTTGGTTTATGGGCGGGGCGCAACGGCGTCCTGCCCTTTTTTTACCTTGCAGGTATGGCAAATTTTTTCCAGCGTCTGTTTACTCGCGCGAAGGTTGGCATCGGGTACACCGGTGACAGCAGCTTCGTCAACCACATGCGGCACTACGGTACGCTGGCCGGTGCAAGCATTAACGTTGACCAAGCGATGAGCATCTCTGTGGTGTACGCCTGTGTGCAGCGCGTAGCCTCCACCATTGCCCAACTGAACAAGACCGTCATGATTAGCGTGGGCACCGACACCAGGCAACTGGCCAGCCCAATCGAGAAGCTCATCAACTACGCACCGAACGACGGTCAAACGGCCTACGACTTTTGGGAGACGTACATCGCCGACATCTTTCTCTATGGCAAGGCGTATGCGGTGATTACCCGCGACCCACGCACGGCCGAAACTATGAGCCTGCACCGCTTGCCACCGAACGAAGTGGAGGTCAAGATGGTCGGCGATACCCGCGTTTTCGTTCACGGCGACCGCAACTACTTGCCGCAGGAGATGCTGTGCGTGAAGAACACCTACGGCTTGAGCGTTATCGAGCAGCACCGCGAGACGCTGGGACTGGCCAAGGCCGCACAGGATTATGCTGCAGAGTTCTTTGGTAGCAGCGGCAACATGACCGGCTTCCTGTCAAGCCGCGAGCCACTGAAGAAGGAACAAATCGACATTATTCGCGACAGCTTTAACAACAGCGGCGATCGCTTGGGTACCAAGCTGCTGCCGTTTGGCTTTGACTACAACCGCGTGAGCGTGGACCCGGCCAACGCACAGATGGACGAGCAGCGCGACTTTCAGAACCAAGAGATCTGCCGAATCTTTGGCGTGCCGCCTAGCCTGGTCGGTGTAGCGTCCAACGTGACCTACAGCAACACAGAGCAGCAGGCCATTCAGTTCGCGAAGTACACCATTGTGCCTTGGACGAAGCGCATCCAGCAGGAGCTGGATATGAAGTTGCTGAACACCGAGGCCGGCGAGTTCTCCAAGTTTGACCTCTCTGATCTGCTGCGCGGCGACAGCGCTGCACGTGCGAACTACTACGACACGCTGGTAAAGTGCGGCATCATGAGCATCAACGAAGCGCGTGCCGCTGAGGACATGAACGCTGTTGACGGTGGCGACCAACACACTGTGCAGGTGAATCAGATTGCGCTCGACCGTTTGGACGAGTACAGCAACAAGATTAGCAGCGATGCCGTTTGACGACTATCCCGAAGCCATGACCAACAACGCCCGTCGTGGGCGTGAGTTGAACGAGGAAGTTGGCGGGCGCTGTGCAACTGACGTAGGCAAGGAAACAGCACGCATCCTGGCTAACCGTGAGACGCTGACCGACGAGCGCGTAAAGCGCATGTTCAGCTTCTTAAGCCGTGCAGAAACGTATTATCAACCCGACGATACCGAGGCGTGCGGCACCATTAGCTTCTTACTTTGGGGAGGCAAGGCCGCACTGAATTGGTCACGTGCTAGAGTCAATGAAATGGACGAAGAAAGAAACACCGCAGAGCAGATGGAAAAGCGCACGCGCACGATGGAAGTGCGTGCTGCTGGGCCGATGGTCTTGGAAGGCTACGCTGCTGTATTTGAAGAAGAAACCGACCTTGGAGCATTCAGGGAAGTCATCGCCCGCGGCGCCTTTGACGACGTGCTCAACGACGACGTGCGCTTGCTCATTGACCACAACCCGCCGCCACTTGCCCGCACAACCAACGGGACGCTGCAGCTGTCGGTCGACGAGAAAGGACTGAAGTACCGCGCCGAGCTGGTGGACACGCAGGCCGCCCGCGATCTGTACGCTATGGTTAAGCGTGGCGACATCAACCAAAGCAGCTTTGCGTTCACCATCGAAGAACAAGAGTTTGACCAGGAGCGCGAACTGCGCACGGTGACCAAGGTGCGCCAGCTGTTCGACGTTAGCCCGGTGACGTATCCAGCCTACGAAGCGACCGAGGTGGTAGCCCGCAAGAACAAAGAAACTGAACCCGAAGTAAAGGAGGTTCCCGCACCAAAGAAACCTGTTACCTTACGGGGCAAAGACATTCACATGAATTTCAAGAACAGCACCGATGCCCAGCAGCACATCCACTCGCTGGAGCAGAAACTGGAGTCCATCCAGTCCATCGCCAATGGCGAGGAGCGTGCTCTGACGGCTGAGGAGCTGGAGGAGACGCAAGACATTCACGCCAAGTTGGAAGCCGCCGAAGAGCAGCGCAACGCCTTGGCCAAGAACGAAGCGCGCATCAAGCGCATGGCCGCCACCGGCGCCGCCTCTACGAGCGAGCAGAAAGAGCTCAAGAAGGTGGGCGACGACTTCAACCTGTTGCGTGCCCTCAACGCTGCTGCACACGGTCGTGCCCTCGACGGTGCAGAGGCTGAGATGATGCAGGAGGCGCAGAAGGAAGCGTCCAGCATGGGCCTCGCCCTGCGTGGCAACGTGGCTCTGCCACAGAGCTACTTGCAGATGCGTAACGTCTACGGTAACGACAGCGGCCAATCTGGTGTCGATGACGCCGTGAGCACCACCGGCACTGTTGCCGCTGCTGTGCGTGAGGCTTTGCGCCCGCAGTCTGTCATTCAGAACGTCGGCGCCACGCAGCTCACCGGCTTCGTTGGTGACATCAAGTTGCCGACCCTGCCGAAAGACAGTGCATCCACGCCAGCTGAGGGAGCCGACGCTACGGCCTTTACCGCTGCCATGAACAGCGTGACCTTGACCCCGCAGCGCTACGCCGCAGAGATCACGGTGACCAAGGAGGCCCTCAACCAGGCCACCGGCAACATGCAGCAAGTCATTGCTCGCGACTTCGGTGTCGCCATCGGCAACCAGATTGACCGCGTTGCGTTCAAGAACATCATGGACCAGGGCGGCACGCTGACCGGCGGTACCCTCGCCCTCAGTGCTACGGCTGGTGACTCTCGCGCACAGAGCGAGGCGACCATCGTTCTCGCCACTGAGACCGGGACCAACGACATCCCGGTGGCATCTGCTGCCGACGTCGCTCGCCTTTGGGGTAACATCACCGGCAACGGTGTTGCTGGCGGTTCCTTCGTCATGCACCCGACTACCGCTTCTGTCTTGTTCAACACGAACACGACCGGCGCAGGTGGCGCACCAGTGATGGCCAACGGCCAGATCTACGGCCACAACGTTGTGACGGCTGGCACCTTCCCACGCCTCGACATCGACGCTGCCAAGGCTGACCAGTTCCTGGACGGGGGTACCAACGTTGCCTTCGGCAATGTAGCCCTCTGCGGTGCCATCCTCTACGGCGATTTCAGCAACGTCTTTTGGGCCACATGGGGTGGCTTGAGCCTGACGGTGGACCCGTTCAGCGGTGTTTCTGCCGGCACGGTGAAAATCGTGGCTGACACATTTTTTGACACTAAGTTGCGCACGCCTGACCACATGGGCTTCATGCTCGTGAACGACAGCGGCGCGACCATCCTCGGTGCGTAAGTCGTAGCACACGAATAAGAAAAGGGAGGGCTTCGGCCCTCCTTTTTTTTTCGCGACATTGCAGGCATGGCCTACAGTATTCAGGAAACTACATCACCCACCTACGCCGACGTCATTAGCACGGCCGACCTGAAGGCGTTTCTGCGCGTCACACACAGCGACGAAGACACGCTTATCGAAGCCATGCGCGCCGCTGCCATTCAGCATATCGAGAGCTTCTGCAACATTCGCCTGGGCGATCGCACGGCGGTCATGTACTTGGACGACTTCCCGCAGACCATGGAAATCCCTGTCGGCCCGGTTAACAGCATCACCACCATCGAGTATGCCACAGGCGCAGCGACAAAGGACACGTTGAGCACGGCAAACTACTACGTGGACACCAACCGCGTGCCGGCGCGCATCACCTTCATCAACTTCCCAAGCATCTACCAGTACAGTCACCAGGGCGTAGAAATTACCTTCGACCTGGGCTTCGCTGAGGCCGACGTACCAGAGGGCATCGTGCATGCCATTAAGCTGCTGGTGTCGCACATGTACGAACTGCGTCAACCAGAGATTAGCGGTACAATTACGACGAAGGTCAAGATTGGACTTGAGGCCCTGTTGAACCCTTACCGCGTTATCTCGTTTCGATGAAGTTCTCGAAGATGGATAGGCTGGTCACGGTGCGCCGTATCACAGCCACAACGCAAGACGCCTATGGCCAACCCATAGACACAACCAGCGACAGCAATGTTTGGGCGCAAGTGGTCTATGCCGGCTCGCCTGGTGAGTCTATGAAAGCACACCAAATCTACCCGCAACGTGATGTTACATTTATTCTACGCCATCCTGACCCTACTGATGCTGGCGGGGTTCGTGGTATTAGTCAGGACGAGGTAATCGTTTTCGAGTCTCGCGAATACGAGATTCTAGGTTTCGAGGAGATCGGCCGACGCGATGGGCTGCGCATCTTCTGCAAAGAGAAGGGGACCGATGGGCGTTAGAGCTAGGGAGTATTTTGCGGCGCGTGGCAGCGGTCCAGTGCGCAACCCTGGTGGCCTGCATCCCGGCCGCATTGACGGCATGGATGAGCTGTTAAAGCAAATCGATAAGATTGCTATGTGGGGCAGCACCGACGACCGCAAGAAGGTGTTGAAGATTCACAAGGCTGTGGCACAGATTGGCAAGAACAGCGTGCGTCGGCAAATCACTAGCCACGCCGGTGGCACAATTAATGTGCGCCGTACAGGTCGGTTGGGCGGCAAGCGTGGACCCAGTTACGACATTCAGAAGGGCACGTTGAAACGATCAATTCGTGTGTTCGGTGTAATGGGCAACAAGACCTCGGTTATGGTTGGACCGCGTTCGGGTGTTATTGACAAGAGCTTGGCGCGTCCTGTCGGTACGATTCGCAACGACGGCTACTTTGCGCATTTTGTGGAGGAGGGAGATTTGCCGCGTCACATGGGGGGCCGCGGTGCGTACACCGGCCCCAACCGTGGATTCTTTGAGCGCGGCATGAAGCCAGCGCTGCCACGCATGACTGCTGAACTGGTCAGGCGCTATCGCCTAGCGTTCGATCAATACATGAACAGAGCATAATGGAAACAGGCAAAGCGATTTACAAGCTGTTGAAGGACAGCACCGACGTCGGCGACATCTGTGCCGACCGCATTTACCCCGAGCTGGCACAGCAAGATGCCGACGCGCCGTTCATCGTGTACACGGTGGTGGACACTACGCCCAGCCCTACTAAAAACGCGACGTCAAAGCTGGACACAGCGCGCGTGGAGTTGTACTGCCTGAGCGACGATTACGAGCAGGCCATGGACTTGGGTATCGCGGTGCGTTCTGCCCTTGATCGCCAAAGCGGGACCATTGCAGGCGTCGAGGTCCAGTCTATCGACTTTGACACAAGCGACATCCAGTTCGACCCTGACCAACGTATTTATGTGCTGGAGCACACCTACGACGTCAGGGTGCAGCGTACTGGCACAGCTGTCAGCGTAGCGCAGTTCCCAGGTAACACGTTGACCGTTGAAGAAGTCGACGGCACGCCAACCGGTGCAGTCAACAAACTTGTTTTCAGCAATGGCACAGTAACACTGGACGGCAATACAGCTACCATTACAAATAGTGGCGGCGGCACTTGGGAGGGCTTGAGTTATATAACACCAGCGGCCTACCTCAATGGTGGTGCAAGTGCTGTAAACTACACAAACACCGCACCGCGCGCCATCGACTTTGGAACTAGGGTGTTTGATGTGTCGACAAGCGTCCAGCCGAGCAGCACTGACGCTTTTCGTGTTGAGGTAACAGGTTACTACAGAGTAACAGTGAACGCCACTTTCACAAGCACAGCCGCGCGTATCACGCCGATTGTAGAAATTGAAGTAGACGGCAGAGCTGTAGAAGGGCAAGGTTTTGGATACATACGAGCAAGTAATGGGCAAAACGAAAACAGCTGCAGCGTAAGTCGCTTGCTAAATATCCCAGCGCTAGCAAATATCCAGGCTGTCGCATATGACAGCAGCACTGTAGCGGGAAACGTGTTTCTTACACAGGCGGTGATAGATATTGAACGCATGGCTTAACTTGAGGGCATGGACTTGATCACTAACAACTGGGCAGAGCTGTTGCTCGCCCTCATTGCTTTCTTGAGCACTTACACGGCGCTTACCGAAACCGACAAGGACGACAAGGCCCTGGACATCGCAAAGAGAATCGTCTTGGCCATTTTGGCTGGCACGACTGGAAAGAAACAATAAATAAGCGCAGAGATGGCAATCATCAACGGCACCGTCTACCTCCTAAAGATTGGAGCTGACGGCTCAGAGGTCGCAATCCCCGACCAGACAGAAGGCAGCATTTCTATCAACATGGAAACGCGTGATATCACCACGAAGGACAGCAGCGGGCACCGTGAGCTTTTGGAGGGCGTGCGCTCTGCGAGCATCTCGGTCAGCGGTCTTGTCGACGACGACGGTGCAGGCGGCGCAGGTGCCGACCTGTTTGCTGTGCTGAACGGGCGCAGCACCACGCACATTATTTTTGGTCTCGACGCAGCCAGTGACGACTACCACTACGAGTGCGACGCGTTTTGCACTTCTCTTGAGATCAGCGCAGGCACAGAGGACAACGTGACCTACAGCGCTACGTTCGAGGTTACCGGCGCAATCACTGAGGTCACGGCTTAATGAAGCTCACCCTAAGCGGCAAGGAGTTCACCTTGCGTTGTGACATGCGTGCCCTGGCTAACGCCAAACGCGAAGCCGGCATCGACATCGGCAAGTTGAACGACGACGTTGTGGAGGTTGGCACGTTGGTTTACTTCATGGCACAGAGCGGCGCAAAGCACGCCGACGTGCCATTCAAGTACGAGCTGGACGACTTCCTTGGACTAATCGAAGTGCGGGACTTGGAGACGCTCACCGAAGCCATGAACGAATTGTTCGGCGTCGGCGAGGGAAAAAAAAAGTGAAGGCGAAGCACTGACCTTCGAGGACTGCATGCAGATAGGGCTGGGGCAATTGCGCTTCAGCCCTTCTGTGTTTTACGACATGACGTTCGAGGAGTTCTGTGCCGCGGCGCAGGGCATGAACAAGCAACTGGAGATGCAGGAGCGCGCAGAATGGGAGCGCACTAGGTGGGCGGCGGCGCTGGCATTGGCACCGCACTCTAAGAAGGGGCAGAAGATTAAGCCTACCGACCTGTGTATCTTTCCATGGGAGAAGAAGCGCAAGGACAAAGGCAGCAAGAAACTGCTGCAGAACACACTAAAGAGCCTGAATAATGGCAAAACTTAAAGACCTAAAGGTCACAATCGGCCTGAGTAAGAAGGGCCTTACCAAGCTGAACAGCGATCTGCGCAGCACAAAGGCCAACTTTAGGCGCAACTTCGGCCAAATCCAGGCCATGGCGCAGAACATGGGCCGCAACCTGAGTGTGGGTGTGACGGCACCGCTCGGCATCATGGCCGTGCAGTCGGTCAAAGCCTTCGACACACAGGCAAAAGCTATTGCGCAGGTTGAGGCCGGCCTAAAATCTACCGGCGCACAGGTGGGCTTTACGTCGCAGGAGCTGCAAAAGATGGCCAGCGACCTGCAGACAAAGACCCTGTTCGGTGACGAGGTTATTCTCAAGGACGCCACGGCGCAGCTGCTGACGTTTACCAACATTGCCGGCGACCAGTTTGGGCGCACGCAGAAGGCTGCGCTGGACTTGGCTACACGCTTAGACGGTGACTTAAAGAGCGCCAGCATTCAATTAGGTAAGGCGCTTAACGACCCGATTGCCAACCTGTCTGCGCTGTCTCGCTCTGGCATTCAGTTCAGCGCAGAGCAAAAGGAGGTAATTAAGTCGCTCGCCGAGACCAATCAGCTCGCAGAGGCGCAGACCGTTATTCTTGACGAGCTAGAGAAGCAGTACGGCGGCAGTGCCGAGGCTGCAGCTGAGGCTGGGACAGGACCGTTTAAGCAGTTGGCCAACACCATTGGCGACCTTAGCGAAGAGTTTGGCAAGCTCATCAACGACATGATCAGGCCGCTCATCCCGCGCGTGCAGGATATCGTTGGTGCGTTCAGTAACCTCAGCGACGGCAGCAAGAAGTTGATTCTTGTGATTGGCATAGGAGCGGCTGCACTGGGTCCTGCGCTGCTGGCTACTAGTGCGCTCATGACATCGTTCACCAGCATCGCGGGTACCATGGGCATCAGCATGACCGCAGCCCTTGGACCTGTCAGCTTGCTTGCTGCAGCCATCGGCGTAACGTTGGCTGGGGCCTTTGTTATTCTTAAGGGCGCCGAACGCCGTTCACGCAAACGCCTGGAAGGTTTGGACAAGACCGTCCAAGAGTTGTACGGCAACATCGAGGAAGGCAGCGAGGAAGCCGCGCGCAGCGTGGCAGTTATTGACGGTGTATTCGACCGGTTGGATACAGACGACGTTATCGACCTGACCAACGCCAACGGTGAACTCAAGAAGCGTCTGAGCGCCCTGCGCAGTGAGTCGCTGAAGACGGCGCAGCAGATGTATCGGCAAGGCAAAATCACCGACATCAACGCTGAAGCCACGGCGCGGTTCAGGTTAGGGCTTGGCACCTTGCGAAGCGAATACGACAGCTTGGTGCATGTGGTAAAAGAAGAAACAGATGCCACAGAAGACAGCGCCGAAGCAAATGAACTGAGCAAGGAAGCATTTAAAC
>CENS01008068.1_pt1 | contig 11718 bp, 17 predicted proteins | sample 530201 | NCBI WGS metagenome assembly CENS01 (sample SAMEA2619747, study PRJEB7988) | marine metagenome | biome: marine biome (ENVO:00000447); feature: surface water layer (ENVO:00002042); material: "saline water (ENVO:00002010), including plankton (ENVO:xxxxxxxx)" | depth 5 m | reverse complement strand
TTTTGTTAATGTCAATCTTATTTAGTCGTAAACTTAGACATTAATTTTTGTTTTCATAATACTTGTTCCTACTCATAGTTAACTTTAAAAAGACTCATAAACTCTGCTTATTATCACTACTTTGATAGATGATAGGAGTATGATAAGAGTCTTTTATTAATAAACAAGGTTTGTGATATACCTTTTTAAAATCACTAATTAATCCATTTAAAACCAATTAAACAAATGGCAAATCAAATTAACAGTGGTAGTCTAAGCACTCTAAAACTAGACCAAACTTTATTATCTCATGTACAAAAAGCAGCTAATGATTCATATCAAGCTTGTTTTATTGAGAGAATCGATCGTAATAACACACCAACAACTGAGTCAGATAGTGACGAGATAGATGCACTATCAGTTCTAAACTATGGTGACGAGAGATTTCAGCAAGGTAGTAGAACTTATGTTTATAAGAGAATTACTCCAGAGAGTATCGAGCTAATGCAAATTAAAAATGCTGATGGAACAGCTTTTAATCTTGATGCAGCTACATTCTCAGCTAAAACTACTAAAGCAGGTAAAGTTGTACAAGCTTGTGATCTAAATGTTTTAAATCCTGTGGTATCAGCTACAGATCACCCTAATGTAGGGATGAGATTTAGAATTAAGCTTGTAGAAACTCATGAGCCATCACAATGGCAAGCAGATAACAATGCACATAAGATTAATCCTTCGACTAAAGAAGCGTTAACTGTTACTGATCCTACAACTGGTGAGATTAAGAAAATCTACAGTGCTCACAATGTTGTGTTATCAACTGCTAATCCTAAGCATATGCTTATTGCACATGACAGGGTAACAGTAAATGCTGAAGCTAGTGTTAAAAAGGCTGAAATGAGTATGATGTAAACAGACGGCAAATCTGTGTATTGATATAAAATGAGGGAGGAAAATCTGGTTGGCTCTTTTGAGCAGCTGTAATGTCAGCCCAGTGCTCCCTTGTTTTATATTTAATTTAAAATAAGTTTATGACAAAACGATATGATGTAAAAATACCATCAGTTGTGGAAAGGACTGTGGTACAAGAAGAGATTATGTTTCGAGGAAAGAAAATAATCAGAGAAAGAATTGAAAAAAGAATAAAGCTACCTAAAATAATCACAAACGATTATAGTTATGAAATGATGACAGGATTCAAGCCTGGTGTACCAAAATATGGGAATAAAACTACAGGAATAAAAACAGTTACTGTCAACATAAGTAATAATTTAATCAAATAAAATAAATTAAATATGGATACAACAAGGGAAATAGTTATTAATATAGCAGAGGTAAAATTACTATGGTTATGCTTAGGCATGATATTTGGTTTTATACTTTGTGAAGTAAAAAATAGACAATAATGGGACAAATGAAATGGATATATAGTCTTGCCGAAGATGGGAGACTAGAAGAGTATGCAGAAGTATATTATAAAAACTTAGCTAATAATTGTGCTGGGTTTACATATGATGGAAAGTTTTTAACTATGGTTCGTGCTACAGCAGTATTAAAGCTATTAAAAGATGCTAGTGTAAAATATAATTCGTATCTTGAAGAGCAAGCTGACCAAGCTGAAGCAGAACGAATATATAACAACCAAATAGACGTAAGAAAATGATTTATTTAGTAGATGGATCAGTAAAAACGATACCTTCTCCGCATTATCAGTTGGCAACGATTGATGATGTGGTTAAGTATTGTGAAAACAAAGAAATACTTGGTGTAGACACGGAGACTGAAGGTTTTGACTTTACTTGTAAGAAGATGATTATGTTTCAGATCGGTGACAATGAAGATCAATTTGTAATTGACACTCGTATTGTAAGTATTGAACCTTTACGTAATCTACTAGAAAACAAAACAATCACTAAAATATTTCATAACGCAAAGTTTGACTACAAGTTTATTAAACGATGGTCTAATATATCTTGTGAAGGTATTTATGATACTTTCTTAACTGAACGTGTTCTTAATTGTGGTAAAGACAAGTATGGGTATGGATTGAAAGACGTGTGTAAAAGATATTTGAATGTAGATTTAAATAAAGATGTGCGTAATCAGTTTATAGGACTTACAGGTCAACCATTTAAGAATGATCAAATCGTGTACGGTGCAAAAGATGTAGAATATCTTATCAAAATACGTACGCATCAACTACCTCTTATAGATAAGTATAAACTACATAATGTAGTTAAACTTGAAAATGAAGTAGTGTCAGCGTTTGCAGACATAGAATACAATGGGTTAGAACTAGATGTAGAACAATGGTCAAAGTTAGAAGCTCTTAACACTGACAATGCTAACAAATTAGAAAAAGATCTAGATACTATGATTAGAAATGATCACAGAGTTAAACACTTTGTATCTAAGTATGTGCAAACAGACATGTTTACTCCAATTGAAGAGATTAGAGATATAGATATAAAATGGACATCACCTAAACAGGTGTTAGAAGTATTTCAGTGTCTTGTTCCTAGTCTTGATAATGTTAACGGTAAACAAATGTATAAATATAGATTTAAATTTCCTTTGATAGATAAGTATGTAAAATATAAAGAAGCTATGAAATTATGCACATCATATGGTGATGCATTCTTTAAAAACTTAGCAGCTGATAATAAAATACATACAAACTTTCATCAGATACTAGATACCGGTCGTGTAAGCAGTAGTAAACCTAACATGCAACAGATACCTGCAGATAATATGTATAGAAATTGCTTTACTGCACCAGATGGTTGGAGTTTTGTAAGTTCTGACTACAGTTCACAAGAATTAAATGTAATTGCATTTGGCTCTAAGGATCCTGTATGGTTAAAAGCTTTAGAACAAGAACAAGATCTACACTCAACATGTGCAGAGCTAGTTTATGGGGAAGAATGGATTAATGTAGCTGAAGACAATTGCCTTTATATGAGTAAAAAACAAAAGTGTAATTGTCCTTCACATAAAAAACTAAGAACTAATGTCAAAACTATTAATTTCGGGCTTGCTTATGGGATGGGCCCTAATAAGCTTTCTGATACTCTTAATATCAGTTTGGATGCAGCTAAAGAGCTCATCGAAAAATATTTCCAAGCGTTCCCATCGATCAAAGGGTTCTTAGATAAGCTAGGTAACTTTGGTAAGAAGTTTGGATATATTAAAACATTTCCTCCATATAATAGGAAGAGATGGTTTAGTAATTGGTATCCAAAGATTTGGAACAATAAATCATCTATGATGGAGCTTGGTAGCATTGAGCGTGCTAGTAAAAACACACCTATACAAGGTGCATCTGCAGATATGACTAAAAAAGCATTAGTGCTTATGCGTGAATATACAAAGGGATTTGACAATTCACCTGTAAAAATAGTTATGACTGTACATGATCAAATAGATACAATATGTAGAAATGATTATTTACATATTTGGAAGTCAGATATGAAAGATCTGATGGAAGTAGCAGCAAATGAAGTAGTAACAAATGGGTTACTAAAAGCAGAAGTAACAGTTAGTAACTGTTGGGAGAAATAAATATGAGTGAGGTCCTAATCTAAAGGGGTGCCTAAGAGACATCCAGTTTAATATTAAATGTTTACCTCGCTCATATAATATATACAAAGGGGCAGACATAAAGGCGATTTTGCCAAGCAAGTTAATACTATTGTCTGTCCCTGAGTAAACTAAAATAATAATTATGAACGATAAAGTTAAAAATTTAATAGCAGAACTTAAACAAAAAAAAGAACTAGATGAGCTACAAGCGTCTAGAGTTATAGAGTTTGATCATTATTTTAAATATAGTGGTAAACAAGAGATAAGATTTAAAAGCTATAAATATAATGGTTATGATTATAGTAGAATTGTTAAGTCTCCGACACATTATATCCCTCCTTTAGATTATAGGGAGATAATGAAAACAAATGACATGAGTAAGTATAAATTAAAAAAACAGAGAAAAGTATGGTAAAGAAAATTAGACAGACTCAAGTAGAGTCTTTAAAACAAACACAGAAGAATATAGGAGAAAAACAAAAAACTGTTTATTCTGTAATAAAATCTAAAGGTGGTGCTACTAACAGAATGATTGCCAAGCATTTAGGATGGGACATTAACAGAGTTACAGGTAGAGTAACAGAACTTGTAAATATGGGGATGGTTACAACTACGGGAACATTTAAAGATAAAGAAACTAATAGAACAGTTACATTATGGAAAGTGTTATGAGTAAAATAAACGCAATAAGAGATAAAGAACAAAAAACTGCTTTAAATGCGTGGGCAGGACAAAACTTTATTGGATCTATAATTGCAGGTACAGGTTTTGGTAAATCCAGATGTGGTGTGTTGGCAGTACAACATGCACTTAAAGATGGGGGTACTGCTTTAATACTTGTTCCTACTGTACAATTGCAAGATCAGTTTGCAGAGGAGTTTGAGAAATGGGGAGTGTCTATGGAAAATGTAGAGATTCTTTGTTATCAAAGTGCATACAAATTAGAAGGTGAAAGCTATACTATAGTAGTATGTGACGAGATACACTTGGGTTTGTCCCCGGAATATCGTAAGTTCTTTGAAAATAATCGTGCTAAACAACTATTATGTATGACTGCAACTTTACCAGAAGAGCTTGAGTATAAAGATATACTAAGTAAAATGGCACCAACAGCGTATAAAATTACACTAGATAGGTGTGTAAAATTAGGATTTGTAAGTCCATACAAGATTACCTGTATACCGGTTAAGCTAACTAAGGCAGAAAGAGATGATTATAAAAAAGTAAATAACTCTTTTGTCTATAATAAGTATAAACTTGGACAGTTTGATGCATTTAACGAAGCAAGTAGAATACTAAAAAGCAAAACTGCAAGTGGGCCTGAGAAGAGAGCTGCAGTATTATTTTGGAAAGCTATTAGAGATCGTAAAAGTATTGTAGACTATGCAGAAAACAAGATAAAAAAGTTTAAGAGTATTTATTATAAAAATACAGATAAGAAAATACTTGTATTTGGTGGTGCTAATGACTTTACAGATCAATTGTGTGATTCTATAGCTCCTTACGCAATGGCTTATCATTCTAAAAAGACTAAAAAACAAAGAGATATAGCCCTTGAATTATTTAAAACAGGGGATATAAATGTGCTTTGTTCTACAAAAGCTCTTAATCAAGGATTTGATGTTCCTAATGCAAACATGGGTATAATTTGTGGTATTACAAGCAAAGGATTGTCTATGATACAGCGTGTAGGACGTCTTGTACGGTTTCAAGAGAATAAAATAGGTCAAATTATAATCTTGTATGTTGCTGATTCTCAAGAAGAAAAGTGGCTAAAAAGCGCTACAAAAACACTAAAGAATGTTGTGTGGAAATAATTATTTAAAATATTTGTACATAATAACAGAATTTAGTATATTTGCTTTAGATTTAACAAATAGTATAACAGAACTTTTTATAACCTTTACTGCCATATGAATGTTGATATAGATTTTGAGGTTTTAGAACAGACAGGGATGTCTGCAGACGACTTTCTATATCTTTATATAATACATAAGGAAAGTTATGCTAAATTGATCAATCTTAATCTTAAACCAAATTTAGAAAAGTTACAAGAAGAAGGATATATTAAGCTAGGCGAAGCACCTGATCAACATTTTATTAGACAAGAGTTTATAGACCTCTTTTCTTCTAATTTTGATCAGATGTTTGCTGAGCTTATAGGTACATATCCTATGAAAGTAATGACTACTGATAGAGGTATTAGAGTGTTACATGCTAAGGATCCAGATGCTAAGGCAAATGCTAAATGTAAGGCAAAGTATAAAAAAATTGTAGGTGATAAATTGTATAAACACAGACATATTATGGACTGTTTAAATACACAACTTACAATAGAAAAGCACAATCTTGCATATATGCAAAACTTAGAGACATGGATTAATAACCATACTTGGGAAAAGTATGAAAACTTAGATGAAAATGACACAAAACAAGAAACCAACAGAATCACAAGATCCCTTTAAGACTAAGGGGTTTAAAAGCATTAGAAAAGCAATTAGCGCATCTCTACATCAAGTAGCAGATGGAATGAATGGTAAACGTCAGGTTTATCCTACTAAATGGGACAGGCTAAACAAAAACTTACTAGGTGGTTTACAACCAGGTAAGATGTATGTTGTAGCAGGTCGTCCAGGTGTAGGTAAGTCAGCGTTTAGTAATCAATTGATCTTTGACTTATTAGATAAAAACATAGGTAAGAACTTATTAGTATTGTATTGGTCTTTCGAGATGCCCGGTTATCAGCAGATACTCCGTGCAGGTTCAAAAGGTATAAACAAGCAAGTAGGAGAACTATTATCTGTAGGTAAAAGATTAGAAAACGAATCGTACCAAAGATTTAAAGAAGAAGTTATGAAGTATGGGAATTATCCTGTGTATTTCAATAACGTTCCAAGAGATATAGAATTTATTAAACAAGCTAATTTAGATATAGCTAACCAACGTCCAGACTCAATTGTAGTTAATGTATTTGACCACTCTCGATTAATTTTGAGTAACAAAGACATGGAATTACAAAAACTAAATGATGTCAGTAAAGGATGTATGTGGATGCAAGCAAATTTAGGTTGTATTAATATATTGTTATCTCAGCTAAATCGTAACATAGAATCAGAACATAGGGCTAAAGCACAGTATCAGCCTTTGCTAACAGATTTGTTTGGTGGCGATAGTATTGGTCAGGATGCACATGTAGTAATGATGCTCCAACGACCTAATGACTTGTATGGTATTACAGATAAATACTGTAATGAAGATCCAGTAGGATTACTAGCTGTACATATAGAAAAGAATCGTGATGGCTTATTGGGTATGATACCTTATGAAGCTGAAATGTCAACATTTACAATTAAAGAAAGATTATGAGCAAAAGAAACGGGAAAAACAAAGCAAAAGTAGCAGTCTTAAACGAAATAAATCAAGTAGATAAAAGATTAAAGAGGTTTAAAGATAATGAAGAAGAAACTGCAAGACTTATGTCTAGAAGAGACACATTAAGAAGTAAATTAAAAACTAAAAAATAATATATAGATGGAAATTATGGAATTACCAAAAGCAAAGGTTAAAGCGAGCCGTAAATCGCCTAAAAATATGATAATATATGGTGCACCTAAAATAGGTAAAACTACTGTATTGTCACAACTAGATAATTGTTTAATCATTGACTTGGAGGACGGCTCAGATATGGTAGACGCTTTAAAAGTTAAAGCTCACAATCTAAAAGACCTTCAAGCTATTGGCTCAGCAATTATTAAAGAGGGGAAACCTTATAAATATATAGCTATAGATACTATATCTAAGCTAGAAGAATGGTGTGAAGTTTATGCTAAACAAATTTATATGAGGACTCCTATGGGTAAAAACTTTGATAAAAATAATCCTGGAGCATCAGTTCTATCACTGCCAAACGGCGCCGGCTACTTATATTTAAGAATGGCCTACAAAGAATGGATAGACAAACTGAATAAACTTGCGGATCACGTAATCTTAGTTGGACATCTTAAAGATAAAATGCTTGAAAAGAAAGGTAAAGAGGTTGCTGTAAAGGACCTTGATTTAACTGGAAAAATTAAGCAGATTACTTGCACTAATTCAGATGCTATTGGTTATATTTACAGGGAAGGAACAAATACTATGATTTCTTTCGATTCCCTAGATGATATAGCTGCTGGTACTAGATGTGCGCACTTAAAGGGCAAGGCCATGCCTTTAGAATGGTCAGAAATTTTTATAGATTAACTAATTAAACCAATTAAACATGATTGAAGCAAATGAACCAACTGAGGGCACAGTTGTAAAACAAGAGACGCCTGCACAAATTACTACTACACAGATCATACAAGATCTAGAGAATGGTATAGACAGAACCGGTATTCAAACTAAATATGGTTTGGAGTCTTGGGAAGTTAAACAAATGTTCCAACACCCAACACTTAAAGGTAAGAAAGCTAAGAAAGTTAGAAAACTATCTTTTGAGTTTGTAGATGATACAGTAGAAACTGTAAGTCCTAATCAAACTAGTATTCCTGTAGAAACTACAGAGACTTTTCATGGTACAGTAGAAAATGATACAAATACACAATTTACACAATTTTAATAACCAATAAATAATTAATTATGGCAATACAAAGTAATGCAAGTACGGAAGAAGTATCTGGAGGAGGAAGAGAATTCTACTCTGGTTTAACAAATGTGAATGTTGTAGCGGTTAACCCTACAATGGCAGAATTACACGCACTAGATGTGAATGTAAAACAAGAGCCTGCATATTCAGGAACTAGTAACGATCAAGCTTGGAATAAAGTGACGTTTTGGCTAGCAAATGAAGATGGTAAATTCAAATTAGATTTATTTCTAAAAAATAATCATAAACAATCTCAAACTGGTAAGTTTCTATGGCTAAATAATGTAGGTCAATCTACATGGTCAGCTGATGCACCAACTTATGACTGGTGGAAAGCAGAAGGTCAAAGAAAAGCTTATGACGGCGAGAGAGAGTTGATTGAGTTTACTAAAGCTTGGGCTAACGTTGCTGCTGGAGGATCTGTGTTTTATGATACAATGGCAGATATTGTAAATGGTAATGTAGCAGAGATTAAGACTCTTTGTACAGCACTTAAAAACAATCAGCTTAGAGTACTAGTAGGTGTTAAAGATGACAAGTATCAAGGTATTTATACTGGATATTTTGGCAGAGTTAAACCTCAAAGAGACGATCTATTTGTTAAAGCTCTTAATGATGAGTATTCTCAGTTTAAGAACCATGATTTCAATGCAGACCTTAAATGGGGTAAGCATGTTTCAACAGTAAGTCTAGTTACACCAGACACTATTGATGAGAATGAAGACTGGACAGTACCTGCAGATCCACAAGTACAGGAAGACGCTCCGTTCTAATGGCTATTGATCGTAGAGATAGCAACGATCACCTACATACCGATGTCATACTTAGTAAAATTACTGAGTATGACATTTTTAGGTATTACTGCCCTAACTTTAAAATATTGGGTAAGAAATTTAAAAGTGACCTTCGACAAGATAATTCACCTACGGTTTCTATAATACCTTATAACGGCAAACTTTTGTATAAAGATTTTGGTTCTAGTGAACATACGTTTGATTGCTTTAACTATGTAAAATTTAAATACACCTGTGATTTCTACTCTGCGCTAAATATTATCGACAATGATTTTAATCTTAACCTTAGTTCTAAAAAAGATAGTATAAAATTTACTATGGGTCTTATGGCTTATAGACAAGATAAAGTACCTTCTTATACTAAGTCTCAAGTTATTATTAGAAAGAAGCGTCGGCAATGGACTAGAGATGATGCAAAGTTTTGGGTTCAATATTTGGTTAGTAAAAAAATATTAACTATGTTTGGAGTCGAACCTATAAGTCACTTCTGGGTAAATAGTACTAGATTTACTTGTAAATCAATTACTTACGCTTTTAGATTCAAGAATCGATATAAAATTTATTCTCCTTATGAAGAACAAAATAAGTGGTTAAGCAATACAAAAAAGACAGATGTCCAAGGCTATAACCAACTCCCGTATAAAGGTGAGAGACTTATCATTACATCATCTCTTAAAGACGTTATGTGTTTGCATGCAGCAGGTTATCATGCAATTGCACTACAGAGCGAGATGCAAATACCTTCAGAAAAGTTAGTAAAAGATTTAAAAGCTAGATTTACTACAATAGATGTTTTATACGACAATGATTTCGACAAAGTAACAAATCCAGGCCAGACAATGGCTAAGAAGATTTGTGATTTATATGGTTTTAATAATATCTGTATACCAGATAGCTACAAATCTAAGGATCCATCAGATTTAGTTAAGAACGTATGCAGTTTTAACGAAATTAAAAACATATTAAATGGATAGAGAAGAGATTATTGAAAAACTCAGAAAGCAAAAAGGATGGTTAAAGAAAGGAGCGCAGTGGTTAGCTGACAAATGGGAGGTAGATATTGCTATTATTAAAGATTGTAAAAAACTTGTAACTTCTGAAGAGTGGGTACAAGAACGTATGAACAATGATAATGGTCATGAGCTTAGTGAAAGTCAAGCTTTTACAAAACATTTGTTAGATAATGGTTTAACAATGGCAGATGTAAAGTCTGTTAAATTTTGGCAAAACTTTAATGGTGAACAACGTTATAGTATAGTAACACATAACCAGTGGCATGAACAGCCCCAGGTTAAAGATGAGCTACTAGATTATATAAAGAATAGATCTGCTAAAGTGGCTAAGATTAAGTATACAAAACCAAAAGATCCTGTGTTGTATGAAATATCATTACCAGATATACATTATGGTAAAATTACTGATGAGCCTTTTGATGCTATAGAAAAACATTACATGCAAGCTATTGTAGATTTACATAGAAAAGCAGATGGTTTAAATATAGAGAGATTTTTATTACCGGTTGGTAATGATGGTTTAAACTCAGAAGGTATGAGTAGAGCTACAACTAAAGGTACACCTCAACAAGATAGTATGCGATGGCGTCAATCTTTTAGAGGATACTGGCATTTAGTTACAAAAGCAATTGATTATTTAACACAGTTTGCCCCGGTAGATGTAGTTGTAATACAAGGTAATCATGATTTTGAGCGTATGTTCTATGTAGGAGAAGTTTTAGATGCTTTATATCATAATAATAAGAACGTTAATATAGACAATGGTTTAGATTCACGTAAATATTATGAGTATGGTATAAACATGATAATGTTTACACATGGAGATAAAGAAAAAGCACAAGAGTTACCACTCTTAATTGCTACAGAACAACCTGCTATGTGGAGTAGATCTAAAGTTAGGGAAGTACATTGTGGACATAAGCATAAAGAAATGCTTAATGAATACATGGGAACTAAAGTTAGGTTTATACCATCTATTTGTGCTAACGATGCTTGGCATAAAACACAGGGTTATGTAGGAACACTTAGATGTGGACAGGCTTTTATATGGAGTAAGAATAGAGGGCTGGAAGGGTACCTCCAAACAAACGTCATGAATTATGGCCTGGAAGAGGAGAAGTAAATCTAAAGTAAAGAATGCTAAGAAATCTAGCTACAAAGGTTTAGACTTTAAATCTAATTTAGAACTACACTGCTACAAAAAATTAGAAGCAGCTAAGATCGACGTTAAATATGAAGAAGAAACTTTTACTATTTTTCAAGCACTTGTTTACCCACTAGCATGTTATGAAGGAACTGCTAAAAAGCTTTACAATAAAGGTAGTAAGATTAGACCAATTACTTACACACCTGACTTTGTAGATCCTAATGGTAAATTCATTATAGAAACAAAAGGCTATGCCAATGAGTCTTTTCCTTTAAGATGGAAGTTATTTAAAAAACATCTTAAAGATAATAATCACCACTATGTTTTATTTATGCCTCGAAACAAGAAGCAGGTAGATGAGGTGGTAGAACTAATCAAACAATTATAAGGTTGGATTGTCAGGAGATGTGCATGGTAACTCATGGTATACATCTCGTAACTGGGCATTAAAGGGATAAAATATATTACGGTTGAAAAGCCCTTCCCTCTTTCCTTTTTATTTATTAATTAAACACTTTAAATTATGGCTAATAATGTTAGCCCTTGCTGTGGCTATGAATACAGCGAAGTAACATTCCC
>CENS01011794.1_pt1 | contig 11746 bp, 9 predicted proteins | sample 530201 | NCBI WGS metagenome assembly CENS01 (sample SAMEA2619747, study PRJEB7988) | marine metagenome | biome: marine biome (ENVO:00000447); feature: surface water layer (ENVO:00002042); material: "saline water (ENVO:00002010), including plankton (ENVO:xxxxxxxx)" | depth 5 m | reverse complement strand
CGCTAACCGTCAGCAAGGTGGCCGCAGGAATCTCATCATCAATGGTGATTACAAAATAAATCAGAGAGGCAACGCCACTGGGGTTACCGGGGCCGTTTATAGAGGCCCAGATAGAACCTTGATCGTAGAATCAAGTGATGGCTCTTTAGATGTGGCACAAAATACTTCTGGGGTTCTAGCCGATACTGGTCACGGGCAGTCGTTAAAAATAGATGTCAACACGGCAGATGCCTCTTTAGCCAGTAATCAATATTTTTTCTTGTGGTATCTTATTGAAGGCCAAGACTGTCAGCAATTACAGTACGGAACTGCAAATGCAAAGCCGGTAACACTATCTTTTTGGATCAAGTCCAACAAGACAGGAACATACAATTTAAACCTCCGAAGCTACGATCCAAACAGGATGCTAGGAGGTTCCTACACAATCGACTCCGCAGACACTTGGGAATATAAAACCATTACATACATTGGCGACACTAACACGGCACTGCCAAACGATAATGGTGCAGGATTGTTATTAGACTGGGTGTTTGCGGTAGGCACAGACTTTACTTCTGGAACAAGCCCGACAGCATGGGAAGCTAGGACTAACGCAGATCGTGGTGCAGACACCACAGTTAATCTGCTAGACAACACAGCCAACTATGTTGAAATCACAGGCGTCCAACTAGAAGTCGGCACAGTCGCTACCCCGTTTGAGCATCGCAGTTACGGTGAAGAACTGGCGTTGTGTCAGAGGTATTATGAAATTATTGGGTTGGCTGGCTCTGGTGATATTGTTATTGGAGGGTACGCAAACAATACTACTCATTATGTGACTTTTCAGTTTAAAACCGAAAAAAGAGCATCCCCAACTGTAACAAAAAATGGTACTTGGTCTACAGGCGGGACAGGTGCAAGTCAGCCGGGGGTATTTACAGTGTCAAAGATATTGTTTCGAGGTGGTATGTCCAACGCAACCGGGCCGGGAAATGTTTATGCTCAAAATGACAACACTGGATGTAACTTTACGGCAGATGCGGAGTTATAAATGGAACAGATGAATATTACTTTAGCGCAATATAAAGATGACGGTTGCGGCAATATTTCAACCATCCAAGCCACCATAGACGGCATTACCATGTCAGTCCCACTCGACCCTGCCAACCGCCACTACGCCGAAATTATGCGTCAGGTTGAGGCGGGTGAGCTAACGATTCAGGATGCGGATACGCCGGAGTAAACGTGAATGCCATTAACCAAGCTCCAGTTCAAACCCGGCATTAACCGGGAGACAACTTCGTACACCAACGAAGGGGGCTGGTTTGACTGCGACAAAGTGCGTTTCCGTGCAGGGCTGCCCGAGAAAATCGGCGGCTGGGAGCGGAAAACCGAGGTCCCATTTCTAGGAACCTGCCGTGCACTACACCCGTGGATCGCGCTTGATGGATCGCAGTATCTTGGGATCGGCACACACCTCAAATATTACATCGAAGAAGCGGGTGCCCTGTACGATATTACCCCGATCCGGCGGACCACATCCGCCGGTGCTGTGACTTTTTCTGCGACAGAAGATGAAACAGCCATCACAGTAACTGACACCGACCACGGTGCGGTGCCCTTTGACTTTGTGACATACACAGATGCCGCTACCCTTGGTGGTGACATCACAGCAACCGTACTCAACCAAGAACATCAAATCACTGCAGTCATTGATGACGACACGTACACTATTGATCCAGGAGTCGCGGCGACTGCTTCAGACACCGGTAACGGTGGAGCCTCTACGGTCGGTGCGTATCAGATCAATGTCGGTCTCGACACCACCGTTGGCGGTAATGGCTGGGGCGCAGGCGTCTGGTCCCGTGGCGCGTGGGGCTCGGGTACTGCACTGACAGCCGTGTCGGATGTACTGCGGATCTGGAATCACGACAACTTTGGTGAAGACCTGATTATTAACGTCCGCGGCGGTAATATTTATTACTGGGACAAGTCTGAAAACGCGGGCATTGTCACCTTTGATCGGGCGGTGCCTTTAAATTCGTTGACGGGTGCTGATGGAGGTACACCAACAGTTGCCACACAGGTATTAATTTCAGATCGGGACCGACATGTCATTGCGTTTGGTGCCGATCCGGTCGACAACATTGGCACGCAGGATCCTTTGCTGATTCGGTTCTCGAATCAAGAGGACGCGACAACTTGGATTCCGACAGCCACCAACACAGCCGGTGATTTAAAGCTTTCAACTGGGTCTCGAATCGTCACGGCGCTTGAAACGCGCCAGCAGATCTTGGTGTTTACCGACGGCAGTTTGCATGCGATGCAGTATTTGGGTCCGCCGTTCACCTTTGGTATTCAGTTGATTTCAGAAAACACTACCATTATGGGCCCGAATGCGGCTGTGGCGGTGGATGACAGTGTGTTCTGGATGGGCGTCGAAGAGTTCTATGTCTACTCCGGTGGCGTACAGCCCTTGTTCTGTTCTGTTCGAGATGCGGTGTTTTCTGACATTAATCTAGCGCAACGTGACAAAGTCGTTGCTGGGCTGAATTCTTCGTTTGGAGAAATCTGGTGGTTTTATCCATCGGCAGACTCAGACAACATCGACAAGTACGTCATTTACAACTATGAGCAAAAGATCTGGTACATCGGTACCTTAGACCGCACGGCTTGGATTGACCGGGGCATTAACATCAACCCCGTTGCCGCGAGCCAAGATGGGTTGTTGTACTTGCATGAAGCGGGTGCAAATGATGCGTCAACACAGCCGCCACAGGCAATTAGTGCGCACATTGAGTCGAGTCAAATTGACATTGGCGACGGCAATGAGTTTGTGTTTATTCGTCGGTTAATTCCAGATGTGACCTTTATGGATTCGCAGGCTGAGACACCCTCTGTGACGATGACGTTGAAAGCACGAAACTTCCCCGGTGCCGTGTACCGCACGTCCGACCCCTCAACAATTTCGCGGTCTGCCATTGTGCCGGTCGAGCAGTTTACAGATCAGGCACATGTGCGATTGCGTGGCCGGTCGTTTGCATTGCGGGTTGATTCAGATGCCAAGGATGTTGAATGGCGGTTGGGTACGCCGCGGGTTGATATTCGGTCGGATGGTGAGCGATGAGTAGCCGGAGTCTTGTTCGTCCGCTATTCCCAGACCCACCGGCAGAGTATAATCAGCAGTATCAGTTTGAGTTGGTGCGGGCGTTTTCTGTTTTGCTCCAACAGTTGCAGAATCCGGGGGATGCGCGGCACACGACAGTGACGCTGACAGGCCTTCCGACAAACGATCAGGGCCTTGAAGAAGGTGCCTTATTTGAGGTTGACGGCTTTGTTAAAATAAGTCGCTCTTTTAATCCACATCTGGCAGGCGCAAGTGGCACTGGCGCCGTCGGATCAGTTACGGTGACGACGACATGACAGAATGGCTCCCAGCAGATAGTTCTGATAAAGTACACTGTGTCAATTGCGGCAATGCGGTTGATACGCCCGAAGAGATTGCGACATATCCAAATGGCAGTTGCCCAGATTGCGGACAGTCGTGGACAGGCGCAGAACGTAAAGACACGGCGATTCAGGTGACTGTACCGAAACCTCTAGGAGGGGCGACACTTTGAGTTTTTTCAAAAAGCTTTTACCCGTAGCCGGTGCCGCCGCTGGTTTTCTTTTAACAGGACCGGGTGGTGCAGTTGCATTAAACTCTGCGCTTGGTTCAGGTATTGGTACGCTTTTAGCCGGTGGCGATGTTAATGATGCGATCAAAAACGCTGCCTTAGCCGGTGCAGCTGGTTACGCATTGGGTCCTCAGGGGATGGGTCTTGCTGGTGGTGCGACACAAGAAGCCGTTAAGCAGGGTGTAACATCAAATCTTGCCTCAGGAGCCACTGCCGCTACTGCTGGTGGTGCCTCAGAAGCCGCGTTGTATGGACAGGCAATGGCCCCTACTGCAACACAAGTAGCATCAAAAGGCATCATGAGTGCAATAACTGAAAAACCATTACTTGCAGCTGGACTAGGTGCGGGTGCCCTTGGTTTGTTGTCTGAAGAACCCGGTATTCCCGAATTAACCGAACTGCAAAAAGCGCAGTTTGAGACAGGCGAGCGGTTACCGTATTACGAAGGGCAGCCGGTTGTTCGTCGGTACGATTATCAAAACAGCCGCCAGCCGGGTGTCGTGTACGCTGCTAAAGGTGGCTACATTCAGGGCCCAGGAACCGGGCGCAGCGATGATGTGAAGTCTGGTATTTATCAAAACGGCATGAAAGTCCAAGAAGCGCGGCTCTCGGACGGGGAATTTGTAATGACAGAACGTGCAGTTCGTGGACTTGGAAATGGCGACCGGAGTCAGGGCGCGGCCAAGATGTATGAAATGATGCGTCAATATGAAAGGATGGCCTAATGTCTGAACAAACCGTCCGTCAGGAACAGCTACAACTCTTACCCGGATATCAGGAAGAGTTTCTAAAAGATCTGCTTGCTTCGACGACAGAGCAGGCGGGGATCCCGACATTTATTCCAGAGCGTCAAGTTGCTGCTTTGACACCGGCACAGCAACAAGCCATTGAGCTTGGCTTGTCTGGTGTTGGCTCGTACTTCCCAATGATGCAGGCCGGTGAGCAAACGATTGCTGGCGGTGTTGGCACATACGAAGAAGCGATTCGACAGGCACTGGGTGCTCAACCTTATTTAACATCTGCCGGTGAGATGGCACAGCAGGCTGTGTCTGGTGCGCAACCGTTTCAAGCGTCAGCGCAAGAAGCAATTACACAAGCACTACAGCAGGCACAGACGGCTCCGCAACTTGCGGCACAGCCAATTTCACAAGCGCAACAGCAGCTGGGTGAAGCTCAAGGCCGTTTGGGACAATTGGGTGCTACTACAGGACGTGAAGTCCGTGATGTGGCCGCAGGCCTTGCTGGTCAGTTAGGCACGGCAACAGGCGGGACATTGGCCGAAGCGCAACGCGCACAACAGGCGTTGTCAGGCACAACAGGACGCTTTGCTCCAGATCAAATCTCACCCTTCATGTCGGAGTTTGAAGACGCTGCGGTACAACAAGCACTTGCTGATATCCGTCGTCAGGGTCAGCTAGAAGCACAGAACATTGCCGGTCGCGCCGTTGGACAAGGTGCCTTTGGTGGCTCGCGTCAGGCAGTAGCCGAACAAGAACTGGCTCGAAATGTATTAGAACAACAGGGTCGGACAGCGGCGCAGATGCGCACAGCAGGATTTGAGTCTGCAGCGCAACGTGCGCAACAGGCCTTTGAGCAACAACAAGCACGTGCGCAACAGGCTGCACAAGCAGGCGGGCAGTTAGGTATGTCCGCACAGCAACAAGCTGCGGCCAATGCGGCTCAGTTGGCACAAACAGGCATGTCCGCAGAACAGATTGCGGCACAGACTGGGCTGTCTGTTGAACAAGCACGGGCCGCGGCGTCACAAGCCGGAGCAGGACTGGGCGTACAACAAGCACAGCTTGGATTGCAGGGTGCGGAACAAGCCGGTAAGCTGGGTCAAGGCTTGGCGGGACTGGGCACATCATTTGGTCAGTTGGGTATACAAGGCGCCGGTGCGATGGGCACAGTCGGTCAAGCATTTGGTCAATTGGGTCAAGGACTCGGTGGCTTGGCTGGCGGTATGGCGAAGACTGGTCTGTCACAAGCGGCACTTGGGGAATCTGCACAGGCGGCACAACAGCGTGACATCAACGCATTGTTGAGCTTGGGTGGACTCGAACAGCAGCAGGCACAACAGCAGCTTGAAGCACAACGTGCGACTGAGCTTGAGCGTCAGTATGCACCGTATCAGCAGATCAGCTTTATGTCTGACATCTTCCGTGGTGTGCCATCTACACAACAGACGCTGACTCAGTCAACTGCACCGTCACCATCGACAATTTCGCAGGTAGCCGGTTTGGGTGTTGGACTTGCAGGACTAAATCAAGCTGGAGTATTTGATCTATTTAGAGGCGGTCAGCAATCATGAACGTAACCAACCGCAAGATGTTTCGTCCGCGTACAGCGCGAAATAAGCTGAATCAGATGGGCGGCATTATGGCGTCAAGCCCTGAACTGATGCAGACGGTTCAAAAATTTAATTTAGGTGGAGGCGTATCAACAAGCTATATTCCAGGTGTTGGTTATAGACAGCCAACAATTCCTTCTGCTATTGCTCGGGCAAAACAGCAACAATTAAACCTCCAACGTCAGCGGGCTATCAATGCGGGTATTGCTGATGTACCAGACACCGCATTTGCACCAGTCACTCCATCGGGTTTAAACCAGCAGGCACTCGCTAATTTGCGTGGCATTCCAGCTACTATGGGACAGGATCTTTCTGATTTTTATGATAAATATATAGGTCCTAATGCAGGGATTGATCAATATATCCGTGACTTTTTAGGAGTTTCACAATCAGAACAACCGGTCATGACAAATCAGTTTGCTCAACCGGAAGCAGATGTGCCAGACACCGCATTTGTGCCTGCACCCAGAACAACCGGCGCGACCGACGATGCTGGGTTTATTGGTAATGAGACGGATGTTTTAGCACCTCCGCTAGTAAATTACGGCGCAGGTAATATGACTGCCGCTGAAATTCAAAGAGCCAAGGACATTACTTCAGGTAAACTAACTTCATCTCCAGAAGACGTGTCTCCAATACCGCAGATTGCACCCACAAGGGAGGAGCTTGAAGCTCGGCTCTCGGAGCAAGATGGAACATCAGACAAGCCAAGCAATCAGACGAGACAAGAGCAAGGACAAACACAGCAAGCAAACACCGGCGGATTTGCAGGGGACCAGCAAACGCAAGACGTTGAAGCGGCAAAACGAGGAGAATTAGGTCCTGCAGCACAGGTTGCGGCTGTTGTTCAGCAAGGCACTCCAGAAGAGAAAAACCAAGAACTTAAAAAATTGATGGCCGAGTTTACTGAAAACGCACCTGAGTACAAAGGTTCCGGCAGAGGTCTTGCACTTGCTAAAATTGGTTTTGCTATGGCCGCTGGTCAGAGCCCTAATGCTATTACAAACATTGCAACTGCACTGTCTGACGGGGCAGACATGTTGATTAAAGATAAAAAAGACAGAGATGCTTTTGATCGGCAAGTTCAACTCGCGGGTCTTCAGTATGGTTTGAAAGAACTTGGCACCCGACGAGCAGAGGCGCGTCAAGAAAAAGCAAAGGGAAAAACACCAAATTATTTTGTAGCCACAAAAGATGGGAAGTTGCCTAACGGAAGAACGTATAAAAAAGATCAAAACTTCATGATGACTACAGAAGAGATTTTAAAGTTTGGTCTCCCTGAAAATGCGTTAATTCCGTCTACTTTTAAAACTTTGAAAGACAATGAGACTGCCACGCTTAAAGCTGCCGCTAAAGTCGCACAAGACGGTGTTATGGATCCTAAAGTTTATTTAGACATAACTGGAAAAGTACGAGAGGCAGCAACAGAGTTTGAGAGCGCGAATCAATTACGAGAACTTGTTGAAGGAAATATTATCCGAAACGCGAAAGGCGAGATCACAGGTTTAAACGCGGCTTTTAACGGCTTGGTTGGTCAGGCTTTTGCCGCTTTTGATATAACGCCTGATAAAAAATACACATCTAAAGCTGAGTACGATGCTGAGATGACCACTGTTGCCAATAAATTACTTAAAGACCTTCTCGGTGAGGGCTCAAAAAACGTGTCTAACATTGACCGTACTCTTGCGAATGAAATTGTTGGTTTGTACAAAAACATAGAAGGAAAACAGAGCGCCTTTTCTTACGTTACTGTTCCTCAGACAGTCCTTAATGGTCGTCTCCAAAGGGTGTTAACAACGCTTGATCAAAAAGAAAGAAATGCTCTTGGGGCTTTTGCTGAAGCTCAAAGTTCAGTTTATGGCTACACATTGAGGGGTGGCCGAGAAATCACACTAAACATTCCAGAGGCCGCAAGAGCACAACTGGAAGGAGACACTGAATATAAACCACCTTTCGCTTTAGTTGATGGTGTGTACAGGAGGCAGTAGTGGCTATCATCAAAGTTGAAACACCTCAAGGTGTTGTAGATGTTGAGATCGAAGGAGATCAGCCCACACCTCAAGAAATGGCGGATATTGATCGTCAGTTTTTTGGCTCACCACAACAACAAGGTGCTGAAATAGATCTTGCTACTGCGTCGTTAGAAGAAATTAAAGAATATATTCGGCAAACAGAAGGCGCAGGCGCGGCAGGGACAGCTCCTCAAGTGGCTCCCCCCGGTGCGATTGAGGGTCAGTCTGTAATTGATCCGTCAGCTGTAGATTATGAAACAGGGGTTAAGGACATTCCTCTGCGGATGTTTGTTTCGCGAGGCGATAACTTTGCAGAAAAAGTTGCTCGATTAAATCAAGCGGGTTTTGGCACCGACGCTATTTTGCAAGACAACAAAGGCGAAGTGATTATTGATTTAGACAAGGTGTCTGATCAAACAAAAACACGATATAACATTGAAGGAACCGGTCTTCGCGCATTAGATGAGGCAGAAGGCTTTACAAAAGAAGATATTGTTGAATTCTTCTCAGAAACCAGTGGTCCATTAGCCGGCGGTATTACTGCATCCCTTGCGGCTTCTGGTTATGGTCTTGTTCCAGCCGCCGCTCTAGCTGGGGCTGGTTCTGCTTTTGGTTACCTTGTGGACGAAGGCTTTGAATATGCTCAAGGTTTACGCCGTGAAACCACCGACGACCTTTTGCAAGGAACGGCTTTTGAGTTTGTTTTGGGTGGTGCTGGAGAGGGGCTTGGGCGAACAATTTCTTCTGTTTTTGGCAGAATGATTAAAGGACCTGGCGGAGAAGAAGCAAACGCGGCTCGAGCCCTAGGCCGAGATTTAACCACAAAATATGGTGGCTCTCCGACTGTTCGAGCGGCCAACCTTTCTCCAATCCTTGGTCGTCTGCAGGCCATTTATGAGGGCGTATTTCCTAATGAAGGCGTAGCAAAACAAAATGCAAAAGCTCTCATGGCGTACATTGACGATTTAGAGACGTCTTCAGGGATCAAGTCAAATGTTGATAAAGATGAACTTCTTAAGTCTTTGAACAAAACGATTTCCGACATCTATGGAACAACCGATGATCTGGTCAAAGAAGCAAATAAAGGCCTTGAGGAAACTATAGACCGTGAAATTAACAAGCTGTTAAAAATGTTTGACACCCCTGATCAGCTACAAGGTGAGGCAGGGTTGGCTGTTGTTAAGGCAATGGAGGTTGCTAAAAAATCGTTTGATGAAGATGTTTCTCGTTTGTATAAAAGAGCCGATGAGTTGTTAGGCGGCAAAGAAAGAGCTTTTTTACCGACCGCAAATCTGGTGGCAACCGCACAGGCTATAGGAAAAGAATCTATAGATTTTAAAAACAGCGAGTTGTACAACTTCATTATTAAGCTTAAAGACCAGAACATGACTTTAAGTGACGCAAACGCAATTCGTACTGCAATCAAACATTCTGAATATGACCCTAAATTAGTGGGCGCAGCAGATGAAACAGCGGTTAATGGTTTGATTAAAGCAATAGACAAATCTTTTGATCAAGCAGAAGTTGTTGCTCGTTCTCGTCTAGCCAAATCACCAAAAGTTGGTGGCGTGATAGGTCCCAACGGCAAATTTATTCCACGGGCAGAAGTAGAGTCTATTGCAGAAGGATTAGACACTTTTCGTAAAGCACAAAAATTGTATGGGGCGGGAATAGAGCGTTTTAGACAAGTGCAAGCAGAAAAACTTTTTTCTGACTATAAGAAAGCTCCGGGGAATTTTGAACCGAGACAACTTTTAAAAGAGGGGTTTTTAATTGTACCCGGTGATGCCACCCGTCTTAAAAAGTTTTTAAGAACCATTGTTCCTTCCGGTCGAGAGGCGGTGGAAAGACCCACCACATTGGATGATGTCGTACCAAACGTTGAAGTTGATCTTGGTGGAGGCAGAGTAGGCTCAATGAGAGATCTTGTTAAGAGTCTTCCTGAAAACGATCCACTACGTCAAAACTTTGAGGGCCGTCTAAGAGATGCCCAGCGTTTTGCGGACGATGTAGCAGCCGCACGTGGTCAAGGTGTTGCAGTTACTGAAGCTGTTCGCACTACAATGGCACGAGATTATCTGCAAAAAGTAATTACTCGCGACCGTGGCTCCAAAACTATTGTTGGTATGGGAGATGATGGAAGACCAATAGAAGGCTACGATGCCGTTAAGATTTCTGAAAAACTCAGGTCTTTAGGCGAAACGGGTGAGGTTTTGTTTGGAAAAGACAATTACAAAACAGTACAAGCGTTGCTTGCAGATTTAAGCACAGTCTCTCCTCGATTAACGGAAGATCAACTTTCTCGAATGGCGGCACTGCCAATAGCCGAACAAAGAATATTTGTTAACGATTTGATTAAGGCTCAAAAAGAGCAATTTAAAGGTGGATCGTTACTAAATCAGATTGCTAAACATGTACAAGACGGGAACGTCGACAAGGTTGTTGACACTATTTTTACAAAAAATAATTCTGGTCGCATAAAACAAGCACAACAAGTTCTTCCAGAAGATGTAATGGACGAAGTTCGATCTCTAGCTTTGCAAAGAATATTACGAGTGTCTGGCAGTGTTGACGATACTTCAGAGACTTTTCTAAACGATTTGATGACGGGCGCAAACGCCAAAGCTGTTGAGACTGCCTTAAAAGCGTACGGTGACGACACGCTTATTGCGATGTTTGGCAAAGAAACCACTGACGGTTTAAAAGAATTTGCACGTGCTTCTAGAGCGTTGTCCAACGAACCAATCAAAGGATTAGGTGCTCTTGCTCCTGCAACCATTGCAGGGTCGTTGGGTATCGTCGGAATGTTGACCGCGCCCCTTGCCACTTTAACCACAGCAGGTGCAATAAAAGGCGCATCAATGCTTTTGCGTAGCAAACCATTCTTAGAAGTAATTACCAAACCAACGGGAGTACGTCCTGGACAAGGCGTTCCGTATGACAAATTGGGCAGGGCCCTAGAAGCGACTTGGGAAACAACGGCTCAGTTAGCACAACAAGGTTTTGAGCGACCCTCAGAAGAGGTTGAGCCAACAACTGAAACCGGGCAAGCTCAGTTTGCACCAACAGCAATGCAATCTGTAACTAGAGCCGTGACCGCTCCTTTAACAGGTCTTCAAACCCCACAACCGTCACAAGTCCGTAATCAAGTAAGTTCTATTCTTATTCCTAATCAAGCAACCAGATCCTTAGCGGAGTCTTTAGCAAAATGAATAAGCAACGTCTTTTCGCACAACTACGCCTACATGAGGGTGTCGAGTATAAGCCGTATAAATGCACTGCGGGGTATCTTACTATTGGCGTCGGTCGCAACATTGAAGAGCGCGGACTGTCTGACGACGAGATAGATTACATCCTGCAGAACGACGTGAACATTGCTACAGATGAATTAGTAGCTACATTTGATTGGTATCCGGATCTTGATCCTATCCGTCAGCGCGTTGTAGTCGATATGGTCTTCAACCTCGGCATGCCACGCTTTGCACAATTCAAAAATATGATTGCAGCCATTGAAGCGGGCGATTGGATGGAAGCTTCAAATCAGATGATGGATAGTCGTTGGGCCCAGCAGGTTGGACTTCGAGCGTCACGCCTTGCCGAAATGATGGAGACAGGTGAGGACTCATCTGACTTTTAACCATGAAAGAAATCGAAACGGGGCGGGTAGGTGAAGTCATCTGCCTGCTTCGTCTTGCCAAGATGGGCATACAATCTGAGATCGTGAACCT
>CENS01009523.1_pt1 | contig 11760 bp, 17 predicted proteins | sample 530201 | NCBI WGS metagenome assembly CENS01 (sample SAMEA2619747, study PRJEB7988) | marine metagenome | biome: marine biome (ENVO:00000447); feature: surface water layer (ENVO:00002042); material: "saline water (ENVO:00002010), including plankton (ENVO:xxxxxxxx)" | depth 5 m | reverse complement strand
ATCTTCCCACTGCACTCTGACTTAGCTAATCCCCACATTCTGCAATGAGCATACTCGTGTATGAGAGTATCTATGGTTACATCCATTCTATTACATTTTTTTGTGTTTATAGATATTCTAAGTGATCTACCCGACCTTGTCACATAGCCATACAAATCTTTTTCTTCTTTAGAATTGCATGTAACGAAAGAAAGCTTCACTTCCCTTCCGCATGGCCGGACATCCTTCATCCACTCTAGTACCTGAGCGCATCTGTCTTTTATAAGTCTCTGCCTAGGCATAGAGAGCGATTACTTTCTCTATCCTATTGGACTCTAAGTCTACTACTACAAGGTTCTGGCTGGGTGGTTCCCAAGGGAAACCAAGGGAAGCAGAGAACGAATTTTCTCCAACAAGGCAACCATTCTGGATATGACAGACTCCATTAGACCAAAGAACAGAATGAGTGTGAAAGTGTCCTTGAGCCCATGCGTTGAAATCATAGTTAACTCTCATCTCGTTTAAGAAGTTCCATTTAGGCAGCATTACCCCTGTGGGGGATCGCTTCACTGAGGATTTCTTACTGTGTCCGTGAGTGTATAAAGTCTTGAACCCGTTAACGTCCTCAACGGTCCATGTCGTATTCGCGATCTTGAAATCTACTTCTCTGAAGTCTTTCTCAAGTCTCTTGTAGATCGCAGTGTCGTAGCTTCGTACAGACTCTAAGCCCAACACCATTTTGTCGCTGTCTCTCCCGTGGTTTGAAAACGAACCGACAAAAGAGTTTGAATCTGTAGGAGTCTTGCTGAAAAGAATTTCGAGATCTTCGTTGAGCATCTCGTATATCTTTTCCATTTCTATCAACGGCTCTTCTTCTACGCTTCTCTCCATTTTGTAATGGAGGTCTGCGTTGACCATGTAGTCTCCACCGCCCCAAACAGTTAAGTGCGCTGGGTAAGAACCTGTTGATTCTTTCTTAATCTCCTCTAGAGCTTTTAGGATTACAGACCTAAGCCTTTCTCTGCCGATCTCAGCATTATGCTCATTCCTGCCGTCTGTCTGCTGTAGAGTTACGATCTCCCTGCTGTGCGTATCTGACAAGTGAAGCTGGAAAGCTTTCGGTCTTTTAGACTTTGGGTATCTAACTCTGACGGGCCTAGGAGTCTCTACATCATTTAAGATCTCGCTTATCCCTAGAGCACGCTTGAGTATGGATATCTCTTTTTCTTGCTCTTGGATAATACTTTTTAGCTGTAGGTTTTCCTCTCTTTCAAGTACAGAGAACCTAGATCTAAGCGATCCAAGCTTAGTCGAGTCATCATTCTCAATCTGATCAATCAGATCCTCGGCCTTGCTCTTCCCGTATTTGCTCATCTACAAACCTCTTTAGAGTTGAGTACGAACCGGGGGGGCCGTCTTCCAGAGACTTGATCCTGTCAAAAACTCTATTCAGGGGTACGCCTTTCTCTCTGGCTAAAATGCATGAGTCTATTAATAGCTGGGCAGTTTTAGGATTTTTATCTGCCCATATGTAAGTAATAGACTTTTTCTTTTTCTCGTCACTTTGGCTTTTTACTATTTCACCAATAAGATCAGAAGCTCTCAATATATAATCCTGCTTAGACTTGTTAACACTTTTATTTTTACCTCGCCTCATCCGGCCAACAGTAAGCGATAACCCTCGCGACCCATCTTACGGCTGGCCTGTCGGGACCGGCTTCGACGATAACGGCGTAGTCGTCAATCTCTCTCGTGTTCGGTTGAGGACAGTAAACGCTCCCTGGCCCTTCGGTCGTCTCGCAACCTACGCAAAATAGAAACAGAATCGCGACCAGTGAGAGGCGGGCGAGAGGCTTGCATAGCTTGCCGTATCGCTTTATCCCGCTCCCTGATCGCGTTTTCTCTCTGCTCAATAGCTCGACCATGCTTTTTTATTTGATCCCAACCAAACCAACCAGTGATGAAAAACAACAGGGTTCCAACAACGCCTGCAATTATTTCAGTCACTGCTATTGCTGCCAATCGCCGTGCTAGTAACGGATCTAAGAATCATCGTCACGGCTCCGAATGCAGCCATCACAAGCCCGTGCCACTGGTCCGGGATCGGAGCAGACTCAGCAGTCTGCTGCAAGAGGCCAACGAGACCCATGACAAAACCAGCCCACATAGTCTTACTCTTAAACCATTCCTTCAACTTATCTCTCCTTGACCAAGTCAATGATCGTATCAACTTTTGTATCTAGACGAGTGACAGTCTGCCTGACTTCTTCAAGCCTGTCTCTGCCCTCATCCATTCTTCTTTCCGCTTCTTTACGATCTTCATCCAGTCGATCGACTCTTGAAGCAAGTTCTGTCTGCTTATGAGCAACCTTCCAGTAACCACCACCACCAACTCCCATAATCGTAAGTATGGTGGCGACTAAACCTTGAGTCTCGGGATCGGTGCTCATATCGAAACCACACACTCAAAAGCGAGTAAAGATATATCCACTTTTTTACTTCCTAGAGCCATAGCTATCTCCTCGCTTGAAAACTAAAGGGGGCGACAGGATCAACCTGCCGCCCCCCAATTTTTACTACCGACTCGCTTCAGTTCCATCGTCATATACAGCATACATTAAAATACCGGACCAAGTACCGGCATGACCAGATCCCGATCCGACAGAACAAGTAATCTGAGAATCAGAAGCAATCCCGACACCCTTAAGTGCATTAGTCACCTGAGCGCCATTGCAATCAAGGCCAACTCCCGGAGTACCATCAGCATCAAGATTTGCATGAAGTCCATCAGCATCATTTGTTCCGCTTATCGTAAGGCCAATATTAACAGCGGGGGTTGTCCCAGTAACTCCAGCGAGGTTAATAATTCTAAGAGGAAAGGCTCCCTTAGGTAGGGTTGCCAACTCGCCCGTGGTTGCACTAGAGCCAATTCTGCATCGGGCAGCATCAGTTCCAGCAGTAGCAGTGGGGTCTCCAGAGATCTGGACAGAACAGACCATCACACCGGGACTAGCATCACCACGCTCAGCTTCGTTGTAACTACGAACCTTTCCACTAAAAGAAGTTCTAGACATTTTTAATTTCTCCTGCACCCAGGTTCTTGGGCATCAGTTCGGGTGCGATCCCTAAAGGGTCTGATGCTTGCTTAAATTATCTACTTTGCTGTGAATCCAGTCGTGGCTTCACAAGTGTACAAAACAGATCCGCTTCCAGAAGTTCCGTATATGCGTCTGTATGTCTGCCCCGGCTCGCATTGATCCGTGGTGTTCACCAAAGGATCTTCGTCTTCTATAAATTCGCTCGTCGCCGTAAAGTCGCGATGGTTTGCGTGGCCTTCTCTCCCAACGCTGCCGACACAGTCAAAACCACTATCGCCGGGGACGACTCCGCGCGCGGTGTCGTCTTCTAGGCACACGACATTTGCGATGTGCCATTCTTGTCCAGCCGGGACTTGCTCATCTTGAAAGTCCACACCCTGAATACCTGCGCCTGTAGGCGTACCTATGTCGTACCACAAAAACTTAACATTAGTGATGCTGCCGGGGCCAGAATCGCCGCACGTCGGCCCGTCATCGGCACCAACACAGCAGGAGTTAGGCGAACCTGAGGCAGTACAAGAGTCTGCTCCCCACCGTCCGAGCTTGATGCACTCCGCACCAGAATTGCAGTCGATGATCTCGCCGTTGCTCAAGTGAATGTTTTTGCTGATACCCTGACCCGTCGCGTATCCAGTCGTGTCGAAAAAACGAGGTCCAGTTCCACTGTCAGTTAAATCAGCACGAAAATTGCGAACCTCGAAACCATCTACGTTTGAATCGGAAGCGAACGCAATAACGCTATTTGAAGGATTGTCTACCCAAACACCATCCATAACAGTGTTATATATAGTGCTTGTACCAGCCGCATTAGGTACATAAAAACCAAGATCGCCGACGTTCTTCATCACGAGGTTCTGGAAAAGCATCCCGCTAATATCTTGATTTGTACTTAAAGAAAATGTAACCGCATCATCAGTAATTCCATCTATTGTTACGTTAGCAAACGTAAGGTCCTTTGAAGGAGAGTCGATAAGGAATCCGTCTGCTCCACCCTGAATACTCAGGTCCCTAACCTCGATTTGCTCAGACCAATCGGCAAGCCTCATCGCTTGCTGAGCAGCATCAACAATTGAGAATCCTTCCATTGTAATTCTCTGGATGCACTCGTTGTCTGTTCCGGTCGAACAGAACGAAGTAGGAGCCGAACCCAAGCGAAATCCGCGCTGGTCGCCGACAGACCTCCCGCCAGATATAAAGATGTCCTCTGAACCAGAAATCCAGATCGCACCAGCATTGCCGGTATTTCCGTTCGCAGAGTTGTAAGAGACTAAATCGACGATAGAAGAGTCACGGACTCTTGTTGCGTTCGTTGTGGGCCGACCGCCAGCATATCCTGATACGTTTTGCGCGTTGGTACGAACGCACGCCCCCGCAACATCCACACACTCATTGGCGATTAAAGTAATTTTTTCAATAATACCACCTTGGATATTTGCGTTGAGATAAATTCCATCATGATATTCGTTGGCAGTCGTCACAGTAGACCGCTGCTTTCCTGTCGTGTCGCAGATGTTCTTTTCCACACGAACACGCGCAAGAGTATCTGAGTCGTCCTGCTCCGGCCTAAGTCTCATGCAATCGCCATCAGTGTCTTTGATGTAGTTGCCGTAGAGAATATGACCTTCACCCCCGTCCAAAATTATTCCAGCATTGTTAGGGTCGGGGTTGGGAGTTTCGTTTGCAGCATATGAGGCGTCTACTGCACCATCGATCAGACAGTTTCGAATTTGAACTCGATCCTGACCGGCGATTTCAACAACTGGAGTCTCAGTCGTAATGGAGGGAACTTGAGTTTCATCAAAACCAACGAAACCGCTACCCGGAATGCAGTCAACTATTAAATCACTCCGGGTTACGCTAAAAACTGGAGTGCCGTCCTCATCTCCGACAGTCAGCCCTGCGACGCCGTACAGGCCGCGAACCCTCACCGTGACTTCAGTATCAGTGAGAGCAGCGACAGCAGACTCGGCGTCTTTAGCGTTCTGATAGCCGTCTCCGTTGTAGTCACCAGACAGCAAGACGTAATCATTTATACCATTTCCGTCTAGATCCATTGGTACATTTGGTATATCGACCGCCGCTACTTGATCCCAAGTTCCCTTTATCGTAAGAAAGCCAGTTCCAGCAGTAGTAATTTCTACAAGTATATATCTTTTTTTAGAAGAAAAAGATGAAACATTTAAATCAGAAGCACCGATAGCAGAAACTAAATTACACTGGCTGCTTGCGCTAAGGTCCGAGGCTCCTCCTGCATTGGGAGTGTCACATACATGAATTTCACCAACAAATCCAGAAGACTCAGACCAGTCTAAAGAAAACAAAGGATAAGAAAATCCAAGATTGTAGACCCCAGCAGTATTGCTCGCAGTAAAATCAACAACCATCATCCCAAAATCTACAGCAGTATCGCCGTCTCTTGCTTGCCTTTGAACTTTAGGCGAAGAGGAAAACGCAGGAAAAGCAAATATCAAGCAAAAAGTTAATATGTAAATTAATTTTTTCATTTAAACCTCAACTAGCTGCACTGAACAATGTTCCGTGTATTAATTTAATCAATTCAAATATGCCAGCACCGCATGTCCAAAATGCCATGTCAGTTCTTGTATCTTCTACTCTTTCAACAGGCCACTGAATCCAAAATTCTCTAATGTAGAGACAGACCATTGAAAAGTAAGCTCCACCGATAGCACATGAAACAATACCTAAAATTAAATGCAAAGACTGATCTACAAGCTCTTGACCTTCGGGGCTTAGCTTTTTGTACCAATCGGGATCTTTAATTTTCATATGGTTAAAAGCTATCGAGATGCCTTCTTCTTGGCAGCTTTCTTCTTAGCAGCCTTCTTCTTGGCAGCTTTCTTCTTCATCATGTTTTTCATCTTCATCGAACCGTTCATCCCGTAGGACTTTTTACCCATCATATCTAGTCTTCCTTATTTACCTACTTTTTTCATCGCCTTCTTATGAGCCGATGTAAAGGTCTCGCCGCTTTTCATGAGCTTCCGCATTTCAGACATGTGCTTTGCCGTATGATGAACAGAGTGTCTTTTGAGTGCGTCTTCTTGTCGCTTGGTAAGAGCCTTTTTCTTGGCAGCCATTACCATTTCACCTTATCAGCCCAGAAAGCTGCCGACATCTTACCCTTCTTGATGTTCTTACCGTGACGAGCTTTGAACGAGGCTCTCTTCTTCTTCATTCGATCAGATTCACCCTTCTTCGGTTTACCAGCCGTCTTAGCGCCTTGTTCCCCGAATCGGATCATCTTTACCTTCTCGCCTTCTTTGGCAAGAACAACATGGGACTTCTTAGGATGATTGGGAGTTCTCTTCGGCTTGTTGTATCCAGAAAACTTTTCACCACGGTAAGTGACAGCCATTAACTCTTTTTCCGATACTTAGCAGTCTTTTTAGCAATTGACTTAGGTTGCTTTGAAAACTGCTTACCCTTCTTAGTATCTGCTCTCTTCTTTCTAGAAGTCGCTTTGTATTCCTTATCGGATAAAGCTTTTCTAGCTTTCTTAGGAAGATACCGCTCCCCGGTAGCTTTCTTGCCTTGGGTACTAGGCTTTCCTGACTTAGTACCCCAATCCTCTTTGGTCCACTTAGACAGAGACTTCTGGGCTTTAGTCTTCCCGCCCTTGAAACCACCGCCAGCTTTCTTGTACCGCTCGTTAGCGATCTGGGCTTTTCGGGCAGACCACTGACCAGCCTTGCCGCCCTTAGAACCTGCTTTAACCTGAGAAACTATTCTTTTTCTGAGAGCAGGTTTAGTGTAGGCCATGTTTAGTTCCAAAGAAAAGGGGGAGGCAAAAAGCCTCCCCCTTATTTCATCCTTAGGTTTTTAACCTATGTATGAAATATATACTAGCTTACGCAAGCTCGCCACTTCCAAAGACACCGAGGAAGTCACTCACACCGAAGGAGTAACGCTCTCGCGCCTTGTAGCGGACGTTACCAGTGTCGAAGTCCCCGTCCATGCTCGTCTGGAGAGGCGTTCGTTCGAAGTGCTTCATGCCATCCGGGACGTCCGTGATGATGAACCACTCTCTCTGGTTAGCCGTCGTAAGGTAATGGTTAACATGGTGCCCCTCGGGGATAACGCCATTCGTGCGGAGAGCATTGATGTCGTTATCAGCCGTCCCGGCCCGGAGATCCGAGTCGAGAACGCGAGTGGCAACAAACTGGTTGTACGGATGCACAATCAGTCTGCGGGGGCGGGCAGCGATCTGAAGGCCACGCTCGTCAACGAACGCAGCGATATCGATCACAGCCTGCTCTAACGAAGTTTCGTTGAGGTCTGCGGCAGTCGAAAGGACATTCGAAAGAGTGTCTCCCGAAACCGTAGTTCTCGATGCACAAAGCGCACTGCCATCACCAGCCGAGAAGTTGGCGGTAGCAAACGCATTGTTCAGCGGGAACGCAGCCTTCACCTGCTTCGTGTGCGCCATTGCACGAGCGAGAGCCTTGGTGTAGCGAGCCGAGACCGAGTCGTAGAGGTTGTCCTCAACGGCCTCCTCGGTAATCGCAAACCCCATTGCAATCGTCTCATGCGTGTAGCGAGCCGTAAAGCTCTCCTGCGCCGAGTCATAAGAGATGGCAGAACCTTCACTCTTGACCGGAGCCGCACCGAAGCCAGAAAGCTTGACCTCTTCCTCGAACGATCTGTCCGAGTTCTCCGTCTCGTAAATCATACGAGACTCGTCTTCGTAGTTACTGTACTCCATACCGAACAGAGCGTTCAGTCCGGGAAGGAGTTCCTTCATCATTTGTGCGCGAGAAATCGCCATGACTATTTATCTCCTTACCCTTAGATGCCCGTGGTAGACATGTAGAAGTGCAGGTTGGGCTCAACAATAACAAGAGCATGAGTATAAGCCGTAGAAGGCGTAGCATACTCGTTCGCAGGGCTGTCATCGCTAACTAAGTCAACGATTCTAAAACCCTGAGTCGTAGTGCCGGTCTCGGCAGAGTCCACACCCGAAGCACTGTTGCCCGTAGTCGTGCTACCAGCAGTGAAAGCCAGAGCAATGTTGAGGCCAATCGAAGTCCGATCAAGCGTAGTGTCCGAACCGCCGTCGCCACCAAGGATCTTCGCCTTGTATAACGTAAACGGGTTGTCGGAAACATAAGCTTTAACGCCTTCATCAACATTTGTATTAGCCGGGTAATACTGAGAAAACTTAACCTCACCATCGGCATTGCGGTACTCACAACCGAGGAAGACCCCGACCATATCAGCGCCAAGAATCAGCGCGTCAGTGCCAAGAATAATCTCACCAGCAGCACTCATGCACACCGGATCGCCATAAAAAATGTTGGACCCGTAGTTTTGACCAATCCAATACTGTCGAGTCTGCTGAGCATTAGCAGCCCCCAGAACTCCGACAGGTCTAAAGCCGTTTCCAGCCATTAGACTTCTCCTTTTTTAAATGGCGATAATTTTATTTAGTTATCGCCAAAAGTTACTCTCGTATTCTTGTCAGAAAACTTCTGCATACGAGAATCTTGGGATCTTAAATAGTTCTGATCCACAGCTTTCATTTGATTTTTGACTTCTTCGTTCTTTTTATCTCTTCGCTGATCACCATACTCGATGGGTCTAGCGCAAAGAACCAATCCGCCAATAACTACACCATCGGGAAACTCGCTACCTCTATCCGACATAACGTGGAGTTCCTTGTAGTCTTGAGCTTGAACAGGCACCCAGCCGTCTCTAAGTGCGCGAGATAAGTTGATGTTATCAACCTCCCCGCGAGACGTAGCTCTGACGTACCGATGCTCCAGCCCCGCTCTAGGTTCCGGGTCGGGAAGAAGCCCCGAGTTGTCCCAAGTTGCAGTTCTTTTTTGCGTGTCCCGGTTCTCGGAACTACGGGGAGTGCGCGTATTAGACATTATTGGTCTCCTTTATGACCTGCTTGGCATACTGCTGTGGCGTAAGACCCAATCGCTTCGCGAGAGCAACTTGAGTGGAGGTTAACTGCACTTTGCGTGAGTTGTTCGAACTACGAGTAGCTGGAGCAACCACGGACGGAGCAGGACTAGCAGAGGGCTCCTCCTCGCCCATATTAGATCCTTCTCCGAAATACCCAGGAAAGACGCTTCGCATTCGAGCATCGATCTGATTATAGTATTCATCAGTAGTTGGGCTTACGCCATCTTTTTCTGTAAGTTTTTTATGAACACCCATCGCAAAAGAAGTCATTTCATCATCTTGACCAAACCAATTGTTTTGGGATAACCAAGATTGCAACTTCGGATCTTGACTGGGGTCAGCCTGGGGGGGCTGGTGCTGTTGTCCCTGCGGGGCATACTCCGCCTGAGAGCGAGGTTCAGCCTGAGGGGTGTAAGTTTCTGCGTTGTAGTTTTCTATCTGAGCCCGATTTAGAAGCTCTTGCGCTTCTAGAATCTTCCCAGAATCCCCGTCCTCTACAGCAGCCTGATAAGACTGTCTGGCCCGATCGATATCAGCCTTAGTCCGGGATCGGATCTCACTAAGGAGAACTTCCTCACCTCTTTCGAGGACCTTTCGCATTTCATCATTCTGAACCCGCTGCTGCTCCGCATACCGGATAGCCTCGTCCTTCATTCGCTCAGCCGCTTCTTTTGCACGGCGTTCCTCGTGGAACTCGTACTTAAGCTTGCTGATTCTCTTTTCAGCTCTGGTTCCCGTCTCACGGACTTCTTCGTCGTGATCTGACGAACCGTCAGAATCGAAACCCTCTCGGGGATCTACTCGGTCCTCGTCAGGACGGTCATCTACAACTTCAATCTGAAAATCTTCTTCAGATTGATTTTGGATAGAAGGAGAATTGTCTTCGGGAGTAAAAGTTTCGATGGAGTTACCCATCAGGTCGGTTTCATTTTCGGACATCAGCCACCCGCTCTTGAAATTCCGCGAGGATCTTCAACCACCGCCTCTACGGAATCGTCGTTGATTAATCTGAACTCTTTACCGTGAATAACTAAACGAGTCCCCGCGTAAGACCTCATGACAATCCAATCACCTTCCTTGCACCAAGGTCCGTTAGGGAAACGATCTTTATCCGCGTAGCAATCCAAACCTTGTTTTAAAACAAAGCCCACAATGCTTGCCACGCTTTCGGCATTACGTCTTTCGTCAGGGAGGTAAATCCCGGACTCTGTACTTTCGCTCACTTCGGGTAACGCGATTAACATCCTGAAACCAGAAGGCTCAGGTAGCTGCGATGCGGTAGCTGACTTTTCAGTCTGCTCCGAATCGTAAGTAATAGATGATGTCATCTTTATCCTTGCAGTAATTTAGGCTTACCGACGCCTTTAGTTTAAGTCAGAATCTATTTCTTTTGAAACACTTTTGAGTTCCATGAGACAGTGCCTTAATCCTTTGATAACACCACAAAGGCCAGCATAGTCTTCATAGTTTTCGACAGCACCTGAAGAAATGTACTCTTTATGTTCCGCTATAGACTCTTCTATTTTTTTGGAAAGCGTAGATGCGATTGAATCCAATCGGCTTATCCCTTTTCTGCGGGGGGCATGTCATTTATGGAAGAGCTTATATTCTCAAGGTCTGATCTGTCAAGAGTCCTTAACTTTTCGATAATACCAGACAGGATTTTTTCTTCCTCAATACGAGTCTTCTCAGCCTGCCTTATATCTTGAGCATCTTGCTTAAACTCTTCCTGAAGCATGTCGGCGGCCTTAAGTCTTTCCTGAGTATCGAATCCTTCAGTCTTCGATGCTGAATCTAATATGTCGCCAAATATCTGAGCCTGAACCTTCTCGGAAGCAATCTCTCTAGCTTGGTCCATTTTCTGTTCATCGAGATCAAGCTTGTTTCCGATTCGGAACGCATCAAGTTCCAGCTTTTGTCTGGCCGTCTCAATGCGACCCAGAGCCTCTTGCTCTCGGATATCAAGCTCTCTCTGCCGGAGCAGGATCGCCGGGTCTTGCAGTTGTTCTTGGACCTGCTGGTTAGATGCCTCGATGTTATTGCGGTTGAATAACTGACTAGAAGCTTCTGCCACCAACCTAGAAAGCTCGTTCTCGATCTCCGGGGGTAACTGCTCACTCTCAGGCGGCAGCGGGACACCAAGCTCTTTCTGGATTTCCATCCTGTACATAAACGCGACGTGCTCAGTGATGTGAGACATCGCTTCCGCCATGCTCAACTGAGAGGTCGGCGAGTTCTCAAGAACCTGCTGAACCTTGGGGTCTTGCATCGCGTTCATGTGAACTTGGATATGGGCGGCATGGTCTTGGAACGGGAAAGCCTTGACCGGATCAAGGTTCAAGATCTTCTGGTTCTCCGTAACCGGATCGGTCGGGACCGCCTCTTCCTCTTCAAGCGGAACGATCTCCTGAGCATCCTGAATGCCCATAACCTCAAGCATCTGCCGGTGCAGCTTCTCGTGGTTGTACAACTGCGGTTGCATTTGAGATAACTGCAACGCCGACTGGTACTGGAGGATTCTCTGGGCCATCGTCGAGGAGTTTGGATCAGAAACGGGGATAACGTCTACCCTGCCGTCAAAGTCCATCGTGATTGAGGCATCACCCTCATCGACCTGATACGGGTACTCTTGGTAATGATCTCTGATTATCCCGCTAAGGATCATCAGCTCGCTTCTCATCGAAGAGTGGATTCTGGCTTGAATCGCCGTCATCACCTTCAGGTTTCTTTCCAGCAAGGCAAGCGTGGTGCC
>CENS01011849.1_pt1 | contig 11766 bp, 7 predicted proteins | sample 530201 | NCBI WGS metagenome assembly CENS01 (sample SAMEA2619747, study PRJEB7988) | marine metagenome | biome: marine biome (ENVO:00000447); feature: surface water layer (ENVO:00002042); material: "saline water (ENVO:00002010), including plankton (ENVO:xxxxxxxx)" | depth 5 m | reverse complement strand
CAGCGATCTGCCTTTATTTTAACGGGTCAGGTTTGCCGGACAAAATGACCGCCGCACGCTTGTAAAACATGGAATCAGTTTTGCCAGCCTTTTCAAGGGCTGCTTTTACTTTTTGCCAGTTTTCAAGCGTGTGACGATCCATGACACTCAGGGTTGTTCAGGCCAGGTGATGTCCCAAGGAAATCCAGATTGTTCTGGTACGTCACGTAACTCACCGCGATACGTTGCCCATGCGGCTTTGTCAGCATCAGAAAGCGGACAGTCGCTAAGTTGAGTCCAATCGCAGGCGCTAAGCAGGTCGTTGCGTTGTTGACGCACTTCTGCAGATTTCCGCTCAAGGCGTGTTGCAATTTCTTCTGCGCTGGCATCAGATACTTGCCAAGTCATTACCCATTCGCCATCTTCTAGCGTTGGGTTGATTTGAGTGCAGTTCTGTGTCGCTGCGTCGTACTCAGGTGCTGGGCGATCAACAACAGGGAAGACGTTCCAATCAGCCAGCACATCATGCGATGGATTACGAGGAAAACTGGTGTTGGGATTGTCGCGTCTCAGATCACCGATTGAGTAAGGGAAGGTCTCGATGGTCTGATTGGGTGCAAGGACGTACATAAGAAAGAGAAGGTAGGGTTAAACGGCAAATCGCCGGAAGGCACGCACATAATGATAAGATGTAGAACCTGCTTGATCTCGATAACGTCCATCGCTAAATCTCAGGGCAATTATATCACCTCCATACGTTGCAAATCTTTGATTAGATGTTAAGTAAATGGCACCAAAATTAGATTCATTACTTTCAAAGCATTGAGCACCACCACTTTGGAAAATAGAGACAGAAGTCTGCGGAGGATTAGAAGAAGTATTATTGTTTGGACGAAGAGGTGATGTGTAATTTGACCCGTTAAAAGCGATTGGACCGTGACCATTTGGAGCCTCAGTTCCAAACGTAGCCGTAGTGTTTGCTGTTGACGAAGGCTTTAGATTGCCATAAGCGACTTCCAGTTCAGCATAAGCGGGAAGATACCAATCAGAATATCCACCAATAGTCAACCCAGCGCAATAATCATGGGCTGGGTGACCGCCATCAGCAAGATCAGCAGTATTAGCAGCACCGTCATATGCACTATGAGTATAGCTTTGTCCTGTACCAGAAGGGTTGAATTGGCGGGTTACTTCAGCGCTTTTAGGTGCAACAATTAACCCATGCGTTGCAACACCGTTTGCGGTGTGACTAATGTATCCAGCAAAATATCCTCCTTCGTAAAACTCACCAATTTCAGGCAAGCCTCCAGCACCAGCAGTGCCAAGCAAAATTCGTGTGCTTATAGGATCCATTTTTTACCTCCTATCAGTTGACGTAATCGACAAGAGCTGCACCACGGAATCGTGTGCCGCCATCGTCAGTGACGAACATGAACAAATGAGTCTTGCCAGTGGTCAACGTTGGTGCCGTGTCGTCAGGGAATTTCACACTCGCAGGCCAAGTAACCGTTCCAGACGTATGCGTCAGTTCAAGCGTGAACGATCCAACCGTGCCGCTTGTTGGTGGGTTGCTGAACGTAAACGTTGAATTGGCGTTGATGGTTTTGGTGAAGTAGTTGCCTGCGCTCAGATCAATGTCCAACGCAGCTACAGCTTCAGCGACTTGCTCATAAGGTCCATCAACAGTCAAACCACCGTTATGCACAGTGGCTGGCGTGAAGGTTTGAGCCGCTGAAAAGGTTTGTGCTGTGTCGGTTTTTGCCGTATCAGCGTCAAAAGCTTGGATTGTGCTTCCAATAGCTGCCGAGTCCAGCAGGTTATCTACCGTCAGCGTTTGCGTGCTGGTGGTAATGGAATCGACTTTGACAGTTCCAAAGGCCATGGTAAATCAGACAACAGTCCAGGTGGCGTTAGCCGGAACGGTAACGGTAAAGCCTGCAGCAACCGCAACGGGCCCTGCAGATAATCCATTATAACCGCTTTGCAACGTGTAGTTCTCTGAAATTGTTTGAACCATCTCAAGAATTGTTCCGACACCGCTAGCCCATGACAAAGTGCCGCTGCCATCAGTGCTTAAAATTTGCCCTGTCGAACCATCGGCTGCAGGTAGCGTCCAAGTGACGTTGCTAGCGACTGTTGCTGGTGCCTGGAAAGCAACCCAGTTGCTGCTGTCAGAATCCGCAAAGCGCAGATCAGATTGTGCGTTTAACGTAATGTCACCAGTCAACGCACCGCCGGATGTTGGCAGTGCAGCATTTGCTAGGTCATAACTTGTTTTTACAGCATTAGCAGTCGCAGCCAACGTTGTTGAGGTGGAGCTGATCGTGTCGTTGAGTTGGACAACACCTGCATTGCTTGTTGATGCTGCCTGGACCTTGCTGGCTGAAATCGCAGCACTTGCATTTACATCAGCGTCAACAATGGTGCCATTGGCAATCATCGTGCTGGTCACTGTGCCGGTATCACCGGTCGTGACAACATTGCCAGTGACATCAGGCAACGTAATTATTCGATCTGCAGTTGGATCGGTAACAGTCAGCGTTGTTTCAAAATCGTCGGCAGTTGCGCCTTCAAAAACAATGTCGGCATTGTTCATGACCAGATCGCCGGTCATCGTATCGCCGCTGGCATCAACAAAAGTGCCAGATTCACTGCGCCATGCGGTGCCGTCGTAAATCTTCAGCACATATGTTCCACCAGTGGTATCTAGCCACATCTCGCCCTTTTCGACACCTTGCTGGCCTGACACCGTGCCAGTACCGGTTGTCGTACCAGTCGCCGTAAAAATCGTGCCGACAGTATTGGCACTTGCTCCGACCAACGTGAAGTCAGACGTTCCAGTCGTCAAGATCTGGTAAACGGTGCCGGTGACAAGTGCAGTTGCTGCAACACTCGCAGGCGAACTGTTTGGTGCGCTAGTTCCGATATGCACCGGACCAACTTTCACCAAGTCGCCATTGCTGTCTTTGAAAAACAGCGCAGGTGATGCCTCGTTGGTGTTAATTGCAATTTGGCCTGCCGACATAACAGTCGGGATTGGCCGCTTATGCGCAGTGCTGCTTCGTAGGTGCTGAAGGGCCATCCTTGACGCCTATAACAGGCCGCTAATTACCTTCCTATCTTAGTGATCAGAAGGTGCCGTCATCAAGCTGTGAAGTCAAAGCGACCGTGCCGGTATTGTTTGGCAGTGTGATGGTGCGATCTGCGGTTGGATCTGCTACCGCCAAAGTCGTTTCAAATGCGTTATCGGTCGCGCCTTCAAAAACAAATGATCCGGTGTTGCTGAGTAGAACTTGGCCGGTAAACGTACCGCCAGCTTTTGGCATCGCAAGTGCTGCCAAGTCATAAGCAGTCTTGACACCATTCGGCGTGGCAGCAGTCGTGGTGCTAGAAGACGCAACACCATCGGTTAGTTGCAGAACACCAACTGCGCTAGTCGTACCGGTGCTAACCGTCAGTGCAGGTGTTGTGGTGCCGTTGGTTACGCTTAAAGGCGCTGATGCAGTGACCTCTGTGACTGTGCCACTGGTGCTTGCAGCCCACTCAAGACCGGTGGCCTCACTGCTGTTTGCCGTTAAAACGTAACCATCAACGCCAACACCTAATGCTGCTAATGTCGTTGCTCCGCTAGCTGCAATTAAATCGCCTTTTGTATAAGACGCGATATTGGTGCCGCCACGATCAACGTCCAGCACGCCACTGGTCATGTTGTCTACGTCACGACATTCATTGCTAACTTCTTCCAACGCTGCCTGAACATTTGTAGAGCCTAAACTTGCTGCAGGAACAAATGCAATGTTCTGCGCCGTTTGTGCCGTATAAGTGCTGCTGACATCAATTTCTAGCCAGTTATCACCAGTTGACAGCAACAAGTCGGGTGGGGCCAAGGCAACAGTTGGCGCTGGCGCTGTACCAATGCCAAGCTCTGAGACCACCAGGTAATAGTTAGAGTTTGCTGCACTCGCAGTAGGCAGCCCAACACCTACGGCAAGTCCAATTGCGGTGCCATCAGCCGTGACAGAAGCGACTTGATTTGTCGAGGCGTCATATGTACCGGCGAGAATAATTGCACCAGCAGAAATACCAATTGATTGCCAGACGTTGCCGTCCCACATGAAGAAATTTTTGTCAAGTGGGTTGAAATGCAGTTGACCCACAAAAGCTGCGACTGGCAGTGTTTCACCAATAGACGATGTGGATCTATCAGCTAATTTTGCGGCAGTAATTGCATCAGCACTGATTTGCGCCGAAGTAAACGCGCCACTTGTTATTTTTGCAGCATCAAGATCAGGGATATCACTTGCGACAAGATCAATGGCTGCCGTGATGTGACCTTGAGCATCAAATGTAATACCGCTTTTCGTTGCCCCTGTGATGCTGTTGCTGTGATTCAGCGTGCCGCTCGTAACGCTCAGGCCCGTACCAGGCTGGACAATGCCCTTTGTTGATGCGGTCGCATCGGGCAAGTCGGCAGGAACCAAAGCACGGAATGTTGGCGCAGCATCTGAACCTGAAGCAGGTCCAACAAAAACGCTGTTGGCGACTTGTGTGTCAAGCGTCAGCGTTAGATTTGCAGTAAACGCATCTGGGTTATTGACAACAACCGAAAGCGGCGTTGAATCAGTAACCGTAACGGTTTGAATGCCTGCCTCTTGCGTCCAAGCAGTTCCATCCCAGCGGTAAGCCTCGCTGGTCCCAGTGTTAAACCATGCTTGACCGACAAACGCGCCAGAGCCTGATGGAGTAGCTGCGGCAACAATGCAAGTGGCTTGATCGCCTAACTTGTCTTGATCAACTGCGTCATCGTTGATTTTTGATGTTGTGACAGAGCTTGCCTGCAGATTCGCTGCAGCAACAGCATCATTTGCCAAAGTTGTAGCGAATGATCCAGTGCCTGATCCCGTTACAGCGCCGGTTAGTGTGATGGTCTGGTCGCCAGTGTTGGTGCCAGAGCTTGTGCCGCTGAAGCTAGAGCCATCGACCCAAGTACCAGTCGCAACAGCAAGATCTCCAAGGCCAAGCGTTGTGCGTTGCGCTGCAGCATCTGCATCATCAAGCAATGCGCGTCCTGCGCTTGTGCAAGTGATTTCTTCAATCGTTCCGCCACCCGCAGTGCTGCGGCCAAGGATTACATTGCTTGCGCTGGTATCTTGTAATTTGTCATAAGTAACAGCATCGCTTGCAATAGCTGCGGTGTTGACAGATCCTGCGCTAAAACTGGTCGCAAAACTGCCAGTGCCAGTTCCTGTAACAACACCAGTTAACGTAATTGTCTGATCGCCTGTATTTGTGCCGCTTGATGTTCCACTATGCGTGCCGCTGAAAGTGCCGCTTTGCGTCGCAAGAGTGCCTAAGCCCATCGTTGCGCGCTGCGCTGCTGCATCAACATCTGCTAAAAAACTGCGGGCTAGTGGCGTGCAAACGATTTCTTCTACCGTGCCTGCGCCAGCAGTTGACCTGCCAAGTAGTCGATCTGTTGTTGATACTTCTTGCAGCTTTCCATAGGTAACCGCATTGTCAGAAATTTTTGTTGTTTCAACTGCACCAACAGCAATTTGAGTTGCTGTAATCCCGCCATCAGCGATCAACGAGCCTGCCAAGTCTTGAGCGACTAAGCTCAATTTTCCAATCGTTACAGAGGAATCTGCCAGTTTATTTGTAGTAACACTGCCATCAGTAATCGTTGCAGTGTCAACTGTGCTTAAAGTTGCAAGGCTACCCAACCCAAGGGTTGTGCGTTGTGCAGCAACATCTGCATCATCCAACAATGCTCGGCCAGCCGCAGTAAAGCTGTAAACCGCGTAGGTATCTGATGCAGTCAGGTAAATGCCTTGGTCTGCGGCAGTCGTCAGCCCTGAAATGCTTTGCAGCCCAGCATCATGTGCTTGAACATCAACCCCAATTTCAACGCCAAGATTTTGTCGTGCGTTTACAGCAGTTGACGCACCCGTGCCGCCATCAGCAATCGTAAGATCCGTAATGCCAGTAATCGTGCCGCCAGTGATGGTGGCGCTTGCGCTGCTCAGATTGGCAGTAACTGTGCCAAAGGTGACAGCGTCATCTGTATCAATGCCGAGCGTTGTGCGCTGAGCTGCTACGTCAGCGTCATCTAGCAGTGCTCGACCTGCAGCAGTGCAAACAATTTCCTCAACAACGCCAGGGCCTGCCGTGCTTCGCCCCAACAAACGATCTGTTGCCGTGACATCTTGAATCTTGGCGTAGGTGACGGCATCGTCGGCAATTGCAGTTGTGCCAATCTTGGTTGAACTGCTTTGATCTAACTTGCCTAGGTCAATCGAGCTGGCATCTACCAGATCCAGCCCTGCATCGACAAGGTTCTTGGCTGTAACCTTTTTGGTCTCAGAACCGCTGATGTCCGCGATCGCCAGAACGTCATTCGCTCCAACACCAGCTTTTGACAGCTCGTTGAGTTGCGTTATGCGTTGATCAGCCAAGGCACCAGCTCCGAACTACAAAGACATATGCGCCCATTTTAGTCCGTATCTTCTTGTAGCAAGTAGTTAAGGGAATGCTCGACACGAATGCGATCATCGTCTTCTTTCAGGATGTATTGCGATGGCTTGCCAACGACCAACCGGACATCGCCTGTCGTGACAAAATCTAGCGAGCAAGTAATTATTTCATTTGCGGCAACTCGCACCCCAGAGCTTGTAACGACTGCCGTAAGCAGATAAAAAATGTTTTCAACATCAGGATCTACTTCTTTGTCTGTTAAATACAAGGCAAGGTCAAAAGCGGACCCAAGGTCAAGCCGTTGAATTAACTGCAAAATCAGTTGAGGCGTCTCTTCAACGCCAGACGTAATATAATTAAACGCGCAGTCAATTCGGCCTGACCCACTTATTACTCCTGCAGAATACTGCTTGCGAAACTTGTCACTTAAAGTAGTTATATCTATGGCCTCTCGATTGCTTTGAAATTCATAATTTGTGACATTGCCTAAAACGTTGAAGGCAACATCGCGGACGCCGACTTTTACAGCTATTGAATCACCCGTAAAAGCTTCAAGTGCAATTTCATTGGCTCTTGTATTGTTTATAGCATCAGCAAAAGTGTTGAAAAGCCGCAAGCCACCAGCGGCATTCACATTTATGTATGCGCTAAAGGTGTCTTCGGTAAGGCCAGTGCTCCAATTGCTTGCTGGAATAAAATCAAGGCCACGCGCGTCGTCTGTCGTAATATCGACCCTGTCGCCTGAAAAAAGATTGTCTACAGCACCTTCGATTCCGACTCGGTTTAAAGATGTCTGAATATCGTCAGTCTCAACTGATGCGGAAATAGTGCCAAGAGAAATGTCAACCCCACGGCGCAGGCGCACATTGCCCTTTGTCCCAACAAAAAACGTCATGATGGGTTAATAAATTCAACATAATCGCCATCAACTGTAAATGTGATCGGCACGACGCTTAGCTCACCAGTGCTTACCGACACGGTGGCTGATGTAATATATGCGTTAACCTTAATATCATCAAAAAGGCCGCCGCCGACATTTAATTCAAGAAACACTCTATCCGTAGTTTCGACAGCACCCACTTTCATGATCTTGTTGAGAAGTGCTGTAAATTCATGCAAAAAGGCCGACTCGCCTGGCTCAAGCCTATAGTACATTAATGTTGCGCTGCCAGAAGCTCCTTTGACGCCTGGCGTAAAAGTGTTGCTTGTGCTTTCAATCGTATTTGTGCTTAATAGCTCAACATTGGTTTCGATCGACCAGTCGCGGATTTTTGCCACAGACTTGCCGAGATAATTCAGAGATCCAGTGCGACCAGTGAAGAAGGCCATCGCTGCGGCTAAAACATTACTTACAGCTTAGCTTACCAAGAAGTTGCTAGCACGGAAGTCCGCGATGTGCGCACGAAGCTGGCCGCCACTTTCAAAGCATGGGTACTCAAGTGCCTTGACCGTTACTTCGCCTTCTTCCTCGATTGAAAGCTCAGTAACACGGTAGACACGCTTTTGCGGCTTTTGACTGCCCATCACAAACATCCAGCCCTTGTAAGCAGACAACCCACTTGCCACACCGCTTGTAACGCTAGCTGTAGTCGATAGTGTTTCGCCAGTTTGGGTTTTGTAAATTAAAAATTGATATGTGCCATTTGACAGCACATCGAGCAGCGGCGAGTTTAGTTCGCCTCCTTCCATAATCATTCCCGCAGAATAGTTGTCCCAGTGCTTTAAGCCGATGTCAACGTAAATAAAGTCACCAGGCGCAATGACTGCCTCTGATGGGAATGTCTGGAATTCAATGCCCTTGCGAATGTAACGGCGCTGGTTGCAGAGCAGCTTGCCAAACATAATCGCCTGCTCGCGTTGAGTCACAAACTGGCTAAGATCAAATGTTTCACGTATCGCCGTTCCAGAAGGGTTTCTAAGGCTGACATCAACGCTTCTTTTCCCGCTAAATACTTCATTTGCGTTATATTCTCTATAAATTACAGACGCGATAATGTCTTCTGTTGCAGTGCCGTAATTTAGGTATTCTTCTTTGTATGAGTTTTCTAAAATGTTGCCCGCCGTAAACAATGCAGACACATTAAACCCAACTGGCAAGCCATTATTGTCTGCCGCAAGCCCAGCAGAATTGGTTGGCAATGCTGGCACCAGCGTATCCTTCCCATTTTTTCTTGCTAGTTCTAACAGACTGAATGGCGCAACGTTTATCCAGAATTCACGCCACGATCCAACGTCAGCAATCATGCCATCCATGAATAAGTTGATCTTATCGCCACCTTCTTGTCGTGGTAAATTGTTGCCAATGCAGAAGTTTTTAGCTTGCTGCAAGCTTGCCGTATCGACGCTGATAACATCTACATATTTGCCAATACCGTTGTTTTGGTCGAGCACTGTATCAACGAAAATATCTGGAGCGTAACTACTGGAATCTGTCGCAGCACTTGGGTTTTCAACAGTGCGGCAAAGTTTGCCCTTTGTGACCAATGTGCTGATGCTACGCAAATCCTGAATGCCACGGCCAGCAAAAACGCCAAGGCCCATCATCGTCATGCCGCTATATTTGCTCCCATAACTTGAATCTGATTGCTGCTCAGTTACAGCAGTTAATGCAATCTCAGGGCCAGACTCAAAGCTGAACTGAATTTGCGTGTCTGAGTTGACAGAGAACATGTCCCATTCATTTGTCCTAATTGGTCCGCGCTCGTCTTCATCAGGGTAATAGCCTGCAAAGGTGTTGACGCCCACTGTTTTGCCGTACCAAAAAAATACGCTAGAGCCTACACTGACTTTTTTTACTCGGTCAGTATTTTCAATAAACGCATACCGATTAAAACTGCGCTCAAAATACTCAGCCTGCATATCAAATACCGGCTCAAATTTAAACTGCCATTTTGCTTTTGCAGGGTTGTAAAACCCAAGCTGCGTGTAAAAATCTGCGTCACTGCCCCTGCGCAAGGCAAAGACGTAAGGAACTATTGTGTAGTTTACATCATCAACAGTTTTATAAAACACCCTGAAAAAAGCTAATCTACTTTTTACGCCATTGTCTGATGCACTATAGTCCTTGACTTTTTCGTCTGCATATTTCTTTTGGCGGCCAGATATTCTCCTAAACAATCGCGCCTTAAAAGAAAACTTAACCGAATCGCAAAGGCTCAATGTTTCATACGATGCCGACTCAGCTTTAACCAAGCACCTTGAAAAGAAATTGTTGTCTAAGGATTGTCTGTAAGCGTCCCAGTCTTCTAAGATTTCATTTATGTCTTCTAGTGCTTTTTCTTTTGCTTTAATGACAGTTCTCATTTCGCCCTTCACAGTGCTTGTGCCGACTTGATCTGTAATAAAGTCTTCTCCAACTGGCAAAGCGTCTTGAAGAGCCGATAAATAGTCAATGTCGGCCTGAATAATGTCAACAGCAATTTTATGTCTTATTCCAAGATTTCTTTCAATGCGAGCGCGCACGTCTTGCCTTCTGTCTTCAATTTTATCGTTTTGCTCAGCAACAGCGCTATCAAAATCAAGCAAATCAAGCGTCGTGCCCTTGTTGAGAATATCTTTTTTATCTGAAGGGCTTGCTGGATCCACTGACGCCTGCGTAACTCTAGTAATGTCCTCTTCTAATTCGCTGCCTTGCAATTCTAAATTTTTTAACTGTTCTTTTGCGGTCTTTAATTTATCTCTTTTGCCTGACAGCTTTGAGTCGTTAGGGAAAAACTTTTGGCCGCCTGCGCTATCAATGCCGTTAAAGTGAAAAAAGTTCCATCTACCATTACGGTCAATATAGATAAAGTTGAAAAAAACTAACGCGCTGCTATTTGATACATTGTTGCTTTGGCCGATTATTCTTTTTTCATAGTTATGCAGCTTAAAGTTGTTTCCAGTCGCTCTAATAAGCGCATTTCCGCTTATGCCATTGATATACTCGTTTATAGAAAACTCATTTGGATCTCTGCCTGAATAAGACGAATACGGTGGGCCATACGAATTGTTTGCCCAAGGCAGTTCGTCTCCTCCATCAAAATCGCCTGCGTAAATATCTTCAATCAGGGATTGCAACGCTTTTTTCTGTTGCCTAATTTGCTTTCGTATTTTTTTAGTTTTAATCTTGGGCTTGTCAGCCATTAACTCATCTTTTTGTTCGCGTGTGTACGCAATAGAACCACCTAAAGGGAAAGTGTACTGACCTTTTACATCAACAACATAAGGAACTGTTTGCGTTTCGCCCGTTTCTAGTTCAATCTCAGCATTAAACGTTGGGGTCCATTCGACAACCTTATCGCCTTCAAACCTGACGTCAATAAAAGGGCTTTGGCTCGTTACAACAAAATCTTCAGTTCTTGCACCTTCTCCTAGTTCTTCAGCTTCTATCGTTCTGGAATCAGACAAAATTGCCTGAGCGTTTTCCATCTCACGCTTCAGCTCTTTATCCTCAAGCTTTGGTTCAGTTCTGCTATATGGTGAGCCAGGTATATTGCCCGACTCAATACAAATAAAATTAACTTGTACTTCACCATCATCAATGTTTTTTGCAGGGCTTACAACTTCTTCTAAGCGAAACTTGGCAGAACCAAGCATGTATGTACTGCCGAAATCCAAAGCCTCAACCATTTGACGGCGCATATCGTCAGCAGCTCTTGCAGGATCTTTGTCCTGCTGCACATGACCCGCATTGTTAAAAAATAGTTGAATTTTTTCGTCAACTTGAAATTTGCCGCTTCTGTTTCTCCACCTAAAATTGGCCGTTCCGCCTACATTTTTTAGTTCGATACTTATGTTTGACTCTTCTTCTTTGCCGTCCTTGTCCCGCGAAATAACATCTACATTGATCGGTATAGCGTCAAAGACGCCAAGGCTTGTGGATGTTGACGGCGTATAAGCTTGGCTGAAACCAAATCTTTTATCGTTGTGAGTGACAACTTGAAAGGCAGGCTTTGCATCAACAGGTCTAAGCCTTTCTGGGTATAATTTTTTCGTGCCAAATCCGCTCTGCAGATCACCGAAGTTTGGCCTGCCTTCTGCGCCATCAGATTTACCAAAAATAAATACGCTTTGTTTGTCTAAATCAGCTAAGGCAGCTTGACCAAAAGCTGTTTTAGAATAATCGATTGATTGAATCTTAGACGCACCAAGCACTAAAAGCAGTTGCATGAACTGCGTTGATCCAAAGTTTTCAATCGCAGACCACACCAACGACCCAGCGACTCGTACGTTGCCGCTTGCGTTTTGATTTGTGTAGACAAGATTAATTGGATCGCCGTAGCTTGCTAGCTCTTGTGTGCTGTTGAAACCAAAAGTAGGCGCAAAGCGCTGCTC
>CENS01008669.1_pt1 | contig 11789 bp, 11 predicted proteins | sample 530201 | NCBI WGS metagenome assembly CENS01 (sample SAMEA2619747, study PRJEB7988) | marine metagenome | biome: marine biome (ENVO:00000447); feature: surface water layer (ENVO:00002042); material: "saline water (ENVO:00002010), including plankton (ENVO:xxxxxxxx)" | depth 5 m | reverse complement strand
AGGAAACATCACCCCACTGCCAATCGTACCCTCATCAAAACTGACTAGACTGCTGGATCGTTTACTGCCTATGTAACTCATATCGTTAACACGCTGATGGTTGCTTCTAGGGCAGTGGCGCTGGTCCCTGCGTTACAGACCACTTTATCTCCATTACCAAGTACTACCTTACCATCTAACACGGACAATGTCGATCCCACTGGTATTGGTGCATTCTTGATCAAATGGTACTGGTTTGGTGTACCAGCGTTGTCCTCAATGTAAACGGTGATCGTATCCGATGCAGTTCCTACGTTAGCGACCACCAATCCGATCACTACCGTTTCCCCGCTGACGGTGGCCAGCAAATCGGTTGCGCTGGTCCCTACAACTGTTGAACTTCTTGAAAATGCCATTGGTTATCCTAATGCGATTGCGTAAATTAACGGGTTGAGTGGCGTTGTTGGAACAAAGTTTGTCCCATTGTATGTAAGGATCTGGCCGCTGGTGGGTGCGTTCGTTACTAAATCGACGTTGTCCAAATCATTTAGTGTGGTGGACCCATCCGCCCCATCGGCTCCCCTCAGATCTGTTGTACTGAAGCCCAAGCCATCATTGCTCGTAAACGTAACCACCCCTGTGGAAGCATTGTAGCTGCCGCCAGTAAACCCTGTGCCGTTCGTGCCATTGGTGGGTTTGTCGAAATCCACCGTGTCGGTGGAAGTCGTGGAATCGTCAGAAGTGAACGTCAACCGATATTGCGTGTTGTCATTCGGGTTGTCTGCGATGGCAATGCTGGTGAAGCCTCGGCCCTTTGGAATGGAGAAATTGAAGATTCCGTGAGTTGCTTGATTCGATGCATTGTAGGTGCTGGTATTGTCCAGTGCTACTGTTGCATTGTTTCCGGAAGCCACAGTACTGACTGTTCCAATTGCCAACGTCCCCGATGGTCCCGTTAGCCCTCTGGGTAAGTCAAAGTTGCTAGTGAAACTCCCATCGGATAACTCAAATTTGATGGTATCGACATCCACTGCAACGACATCCACTACCCCTGACGGTTTGTCAAAGGTCGTTGTCGTCGTGGATGCGTCTGACAATGTCAACGTCAGATCCCATTGAGCAGAATTTCCTGAGTTTTCTGCAATGGCTACACTGCTGACTCCTACACCTTGTGGACCTGTGGGAATTCCAAAATCAAAAATTGCTGCTGTTGAGGTTCCTGAGTTTGTCACCGTTGGAGTCGCGCCTGCCGCCAACGCTGATGCAGTTCCGGCTGACACCGTTGGTGATCCAGGGATTCCAAAATCGAACGTTGCTGTGGTGGAGTCCCCCGAATTCGTAACCGTGGGTGTGGCTCCTGCCGTCAGCGCACTGACTGTCCCAACGCTAATCGTTGCGTTCGTAGGTTTGTCAATCTGAACTGCGTTCAATTGCGTGGAAGCCAAGTCATCCAACGTAAAGACCAAGTCCAGCTTGCTGCTATCTTGTGCATTTGTGGCCAAGCTTGCGGACGCAATGCTGTCGCCTCGGTCACCTGTTGCCCCATTGTTCCCTGCGGGAATTTCAAAATCTAAAACGACGGCTGTGTTCGTTCCCGAATTGGTAACAGTAGCGTTGTTCGCTGCGGCTACCTTGGTGACCGTACCCACCGCAATGGTTGGTGTGTCCCCCTGTGGTCCCCTTGGAATTGTAAATTGAAAAATGGCATCCTGCTGAGTGCCACTGTTTGTTACCGTTGCTGCTGCCGGATCATTGGTAACCAAGTGTGAGCTTGCTAATTGGATCGATGCGCTTGCCCCCGTTGGACCCTGCACTCCTGCCACCGACAAATCGACCAAATACTGCCATGCTGTGTTCTGTGTCCCTGGTTCTCCGTTCCCTGCCCCCTTGTACAAGTACATCCGCCCATACTCGGCGGCAGTCTCATTTCCTCCAATTAGTGCTAAATCTCCAACGCCAAAACCATGATTGTTGATTGGGTCGGTGTCTGCTTGGAAAGAAGTGTAACTGTCGTACTTGTGTCGAATGACAAAGCCACCACTTTCCCCCTTTTGTCCCGGTGGCCCCTGTGGCCCTGTTGGGATTCCAAAATCAAAGACGGCAGCACTAGAGGTTCCAGAATTGGTAACCGTTGGGGTTGCTCCATACGCAAGCGTTGATGCCGTTCCAGCGGCAATCGTTGCTGCTGATCCAGTGGCTCCTCGTAATCCAGTAAACGTAGACGTAGGCATATCAGTTTAAGAAATTAGATTGGGTTGCGGTAAAGCCATCAAGAAAATCACAACTGGCTTCCACGGTTTTGCTGTTGCCATTTCGGAAATATTCAAAACATCTCACTGTTGCCCAGACCGATGGACTGCTACTAATCTGAACCTCTAGGAACAAATCCACACCTTGCCGGAACGTGTACGCAGTGTCTCCACCTTGAAGCTGTATCGATGGAATCGCGTTTCCTGCGAACGTTGTGCTGGTTCCTGTTTTGGTTGCGGTGGCACCCCCGATGGAAAGGGCACTGGTTTGATACGCCCTCCATGCAAGCCGATACGTTTCGCTGGAACTCAGTCCAGCTATCGAAAAGTTCGTGTTGTTTCCGCTGATGGAAGCTGAATAACTAGGCTTGGTGTTCTGAGGGGAGATGTAGGAAAGCTGAACGTTCCCGTTCTGCTGTGCGCGGTACAACAAGAAAAATTGGTCATATCCCAGTTCCGCAGAGTCTCCTGCGCCAATGCTGAAGTCCAAACGGACGGGGATGTTTTCTCCTATAAAACTAGAAGGGTTTGTGCCAGAAATGGTGAACGTTTTGATTGCTTTTTGCTGAACGACATTGCTGACAATGTCCATCTTGACTGCATAGTAGGCTGCCGTCTTGATGGCATCAAAAGCAGTCTGCGGACGCCATCCGACACTGAAGGAATCATCAATCAGCCAGTCTTCCTTCTCGTCAAAAGCATACTCATTCACTAAACTTTTACGATAGACCCACTTCCGTGCGTCATCATACGTCAACTCCGGCGTGGAGGAGATTCCTGGGATGGTTGGTCGAGTTTCGTAATCTACTTCAGTGTAGACATACACTGGCTTGGATCGGGTATCCTGCGTTTTTGCGTAGGTGTAGTAGCTGGCAGGTGTATAGGAATCAACAATTCCTGTGTATACAAAATCTCTAGTGAGTGGCGTGTAGGTTGCCGATGATGCGGAGTCCTCTGCGCGAAGCCTCATGAAACGGGCCGTTTTCCCTGATGTGGGACTAGTCACATGCCCAGGTCGTTTCGATAAATTTTTATAAACGGTTACTTCTGCTGCTACATTCGCGAGTGAACTATTTTCAGAATGACTGTAAATTCCTGACAATATAGTTCCATAGCCATAGTCTGGAGGAAACCCGTTAAAGCCATTGTACTGAAAATAGGGACTGCTCGTACTAGATGGCATTGAATAGTCAATGGGATCGTATTCAATGTTAAGTTGACCTCGGACAAAACTGCCCAGATTGTTATTGTTTTCAAAATAAATATCGAACGCAGAGCAGTTTCCGAAACTGTTGTCAGTAGGGATTTTTTTATATGCTGAATATTTAACGAGCTTGATCCGATTTCTTGTGGAGCTTCCTACCGCGAATGGGTTCGCTGATGAACTGTAGTGAGCATTTTTGATATAGTGGGTTGGAGATAAAGTGTAGGTATCTTCTTCTAACCCTGTTGGAGAATACTTGGCATATAATGTAAATCCGTCAGCCAGAAGTGTACTCTGATACCTTTGGTTACCGTATTTGATCTCAAGAAACGGCAAAAGCAGGAACAAATTGTAGGAGTTCTTGTTGATCTCTGCGATCCGCTCAATGAACTCAGTGTCATCGTAATGACAGACATAGATTTCTGTAAATCCCCAGTTGTCCATCGCTTCGGCTAACCTTCCGGAAACATCATATTTCTTGCCCGGAATGTTTGGCGAATTTAAATCCCAGTATCCATTGTTCGGGGTGTAGAGTGTTGCTACACTCTGTGCTGTTGAACCTGTGTCAAAATCTCCCAAATAACCTAGAACATTATTGCCCTTGTCGATCAGATAACGTTGGAAATAGGTTTCTGGCAGTTCTGTCACAGTCCCGTATGCTGGGAAATATACAGAAGGATATGTTAAGTCTGTAATCTGCGGGAACGTTGTGTTGACAAAGTTTGAAGTGTTGTAAGCAAGGTTGGGAGTACGGTTTGTGATCTTGCCATTTACCAAATAGTAATTGGTGGCAAATCCAGGCTCTCTCCAAACTTGATAGCCGAATTCGGTCCCACTTCCATAACGACCAAACCCAAAATCTGACTCTGTTGTCACTTCATAGGTGTTGCCTGCTACCGGCGCTCTTGTTGCCAAATAATCAGAAGTAAAGTCTCCATTTTCATCCACCGGACGCCAGTAACTAATCCCGTTTTTCTTGTACTCCCGCGCTCCATACTTGATGCTGGCTGCCCCTTGATCGACATACCCCATCAACGCAAAGTTGTCTTTGTTCACATAATCTGTGACCGTTGCAGGCTGAACCAACTGAGGGATTTTTAGGAAGTAGACAATGTTGCCTTCAAAAAACTCATCATCTTCCACCAACTCTTGGCTTAGATTGTCCCTCCAAATAACTTTGTTTGTTCCAGAGAGAACTTCTGCTGGATTCGTCCTTGTCCAACCAAATAAATTTCCGTTTGATGTTGTCAGGATTTGTGAATCCGGTACAAAAGCTACTGATTGTGAAGCAATTGGCGCACTGCTTCCACTTCCCACCGCGTAGTAGGTTGTGTGGTTGCGGGTCAGTGTTCGATACCCTTCACTCTCTGCTTGATTGTCTGTAGATCCCGTAATCGTGTAGCCAAAGTCTGTTGCGTTCGTAAATGTCACCGGCTCTGGATTGTAAACAACCTCCGTCTGCCCTGCGTAGGCTGCTTCCAGCGTAGGATTTGCTGATTGTGAAATTGCTAAATTCAGACGTAGATTGGCTGTTCCATAAAAATCACTGAAGGCAATCGCACTACCCGAATCCGGCAAGGCTGTTGAAGCACTAAAGTATTCTGCCAACCCCTTCGATGGATCAAATTCTCCAAACTCCGTTCTGATGTCGTCACTGTTTACTTGGCCAAAGACCAAGGTTCCGCTAGCTTTGACTGCCATCAGTTACTCAAAACAGGAGTGTTGTTATAGGTGATCGCGTACCAACTTCCTCCATGTGAAAAATGAGGAACCCCATTGGCTACCGCAAACATCCCCGGATACGAAGTGGCTGATGGTAAATCTGCAACCAGCGCAAAGGCGTTGGAGTATTTAATGGCGTATGGCCCAAAATTAATATCTTCTGTACCAATCCTCGGATCTTCCGCAATCGATGTCCCTGGAGCATCATAAGTGATCGATAACGTGTCTGTGGCCGAATCATAGTTTACTGCTGTAACCCCTGGACCCGATGGACCTTGATCTCCTTCCAGCCCCAATAACCACTGCGATCCGTTCCAGATCTTTAAACGAGATACCGTTGAATCGTATGCAATCGCTCCTGTGGTCACGTTGGAAGATGGCAAGTTTGCTGTTGTGTACGAACCCAAAAACTTGTCGTTGACCGCACTGAGTGAATTGCTGGCCTCCGTGGCATAGTGCAACGCTGAGTATCCTGTCGATGTATCTGTCAGTGTGTACTGACTGTTGTGAGCATTGGCTGCTAACTTCTTCGCATCATTGTATGCGTTATCTGCGGCTGTTTCGCTGGCTGCCGCGTTTGTTGCGCTGGTTCCAGCGTTCGTTTCACTGGTTGCGGCTGCGGTTGCTGAATTTGCTGCATTGGTCGCGTTCGTTAGTGCCGTATTCAGCGCACTGGCGTTGTTGTTGACTTGTGCTGCCACCGTCACCACGTCGGTGATGTTGTCTCCAACCAAGACAATCTCACTGGCAGCCCCTTGCCCTAGATTGGTCGCAACCGCAGTGACGGATGCATCACTCCCTGCTACCGTTGTTACGTTTGCCGAAATGCCACTTACCGTCGATACGTCTGCTACGATTCCAGCAACACTCTGTAAACTGGCAGTGTACGGGGCCAACGTGTTCAATGACTGAATGTCCGCGTCACTGACTTCCACCCCCTGCAAAACCAAATCGGCTGTCGCAGAATTTGTAAAATCCGGATTACTGTTCCGTGCTACCGAAACATTGAGGTAGTACACATTGTTGGTGGCACTGTCCCGAACTAGATCCTTTGGAGCGTAGTCTTGATTGGCATCATACGTCCCACGCCACTGCATCCCTGGAGAACGGACTACTTGAATTGCAAAGACATCAAAGTAGGTTTCGTTCGTCAGCAGAAAATTGCTGTTCGCTGGTACATCTGTAACGACGATGTACAAGATGTTGTTGTCATCATCCCTTACTAGATCCCGTACCGTGTAGGCAGCCGTGGGATCATATACCCCCATCCAACGTAAGCCCGGTGGTCCCTGCGTACCTTGGGCGGCTATTGTAACTTGTGCGCGAGTGGTCATCGCGTGGCCTCACCTGTGATTCTGATTTTTCCTTGTAGCAACTTTTCCACTACTCCTGACAATTCAATTTCCAAGTCGTAATCGTATGAGCCAACAGCATAGGTTGCTGTCTTTGACGCAGGTACGGTTAATCGTAAATTTGGTGCCGTGTCATACACCGTAATCTCTTCCCCTGTGTTCCATGTGTCCGTTGCCGTTGGTGCCCCACGGTATGTCCGGATGTCAATCCGGGCCTCGTAGTTTGCCAACTGGCGCAACGACCCTGCTTCGTCATTGAACGTCACGTCCAACCCAAAGGTTGTCCCCTGCTCCACATCAAAATCGTAAATTCCGTATGCCATCAGCGGGTTACTCGGAAATAACTTTCGTTGCGACCTTCACTTCTGCTGAGAGAATTGATCCCTTCTTGAAGTTTTGCTTCTGCTGCCAATTCCATAAACCTCATTCGGTACACCTGTCCTTTTTCAGCATTTCTGGTCTGCCCCTCACGGTTGTACGCTCTTTCCAATGCACCAAAAACCAACGCCTCATGGTAGAAATGCCCAATGATCGGGGCCGTCGTGTCTTCGGTTGTGTCTAAAATTCTTGGCAGGCCACGGAGAGTAATCTCCTTAAAGACCTTCGTGGTTGCGTCCGGATCAATGAATAGATCCTCGTCGCGTGCGGGAAGTGGGAAAATGCGGAAACTTCTAGCGGATGCATTGTTGAAAACAATCGCCTCCACTGGACCATTCCGCTCTCTCCATTTGGGTGTGGCGTTGAGAGTGTAGTTTGCTCGTATTGTTGCGAACGGGTTGGGAACTACCCCGAACACGCTCTCCATAAACTGCCCCCCACTGCTGAAACGGAACACCGCTGCGTCCAACTCCCCTTCACTCATGATTGCCAGATTGATCCCGTCGAGGCTGGCGGAGACGATCTCCTCAATACTGTCTGGAACCGTTAGCACCGGATCAGTTGGAAGATAGCTGATTGCCCCTGGTTGCTGCTCTCCTTCCGTCAAGTACCGGAAGATCGTTTCCGTCAACTTCGTGATCACATAACTTTGGTTGGAGATCACTACCGTGTCCCCTGTGCTAAGTCCGTGAGCCGATGCGGTGGTCACTGTGACCGTTTTGCCATCCACCGTGGCGGTTCCTGCTACGGTAGTTGCTGGTCCACCGCCAGATAAAGAAACCGTTGCGGTTACCTGTGGTTGCCTACTGATGCGGACAAACTCCCGTTGGGCGTCATCGATGTAGCGATTGATCTCGCTATTCGTCCAACGGCGGTTGTCTCCATCCTGCAACGCCTCCTCTACCCGCTCTCGGATCTCTCTTCTATTCACTGATTGATCTCAATGACTTCAAATCTCTCCATGCTTTCATCTACCGGCTTTGACGCATTCTTTGGCCACCGAATCGCCCGAAGTTGAAACCTTCGTGATGACCGTCCTACCAACGACCTCATTGGATCGGGTTGCAGGTAACGGGTTCTGACCGTGTCACTAAGTGCGTTAAAGTGTTGAATCGGAAGCAGCACCGGCTTGTTGCGGGGGATGATGATCGTGTGGGTGTCCACCGTGACCGGCACCGGACCCAAGTCCCATACATCGTCTCCACTGTCAATCTGAGCCACCACATATCCATCGGCTGGACGATGCTTGACATCAACGACTTGGGCCATCTCCATCCCATCCTTAACGAACGTGAACTGGTCCTCACCTGTTCGTTTGTAGGATTCGTGAAGCATTGGCTCCGGTAATTTGTTTTCTTCTGGTAAAAGTCCTCCGGCTACTGCCATTGGTCTTCTCGCTTTTTAAGGGTTGCTAAATTCCCGACGCCCCCCACGATGGGAGACATCGGGAGTCAAACGGTTAAGAGTACGCTACGTTTGGCTCGAAACGGAAATCCACCCAGAAGTACATGTCTCCTACAGTGGCAGCGGCTCCAACGGTGGTTACGGTTGCCCGTACCACATAGTTGTCTTCGCCATCGTCCGTTGCGGTGTAGGCCGTCACTGCCGTCATCTGCTTTGCAGCAGGGGACTCGGTTCGGGCTGCAGCCTTAATGCTGGTGGATGCCAAGAAGGAATCCACTGTATTGATGTCGCCAACCTGCACAGCGGCTGAAGTGCCGTTGTCGAAGGCGGTCTTGACGACCACGTTGGCCTTCTCCACAATTGCGCCTTCCGGCACAACAATGTCAAAAGTGTAGGCTCCTGCGGCGGCAACATCCGCTGCTTGAACCCGAACATGCTTGCTCGTCTGAGGCATGTTGATGTGTTTAACGAGAATCGATTCCATTATTATCTCCTAACTTGGAATCGCCCCACCCAAGGGTAGGGCTATTGTAATTAGATGTCGCTTGCGCCAACTTCGATGCGGTAGAGATAGAGGTCTTGCAAGATGACACAAGAAAACATGGTGTCCCATGCAACTGTACCTCTTTGTCCCAATGGATCGCCGGGGCCAGGTTTTGGGGTCACTACTTTGGATCGGAGTGAATCCTTCCCACCCAACGTGGCGCATCCACCAAAGTCTGAAGCCATGATCACAATTGGGTACACGTCAATTTGCCCGCCGGTGGACTTGAGGCCCGTAGTCCCCACCGCTGCTCCAGCGCCCTTGAAAGGCATCGCTTGTGTCGTCAAGATGAAGCGGACCCCTCTTGCAGCCCCAACTTCTCCTTCCATCACATCACTTTGGTCAGCGTACTGCTCTACCGGAACGTACCCTGGAATTTTCTCCAGATCCTGACGCAAATCCACATGACCAATCGCAACGAAGGACTCGCGCAATGGGCTGGTGGTGACTCCATCGCTGGCGTCCAACTGCTCTTTGATCTTGGTGGCATCATTGTTTTCCAAGACCCGAATTGCTCGGTCCAACAAAGTAGTTTGGTTCACATTCCACGGGGCTGCTGGAGGAGTGGCGTTGGTTCCTGCGATGTGCAGGTTTACGTCACTTCTGCCGGTTGCTCCTGCAGAACGTGCGTACCCTACTTGTGAGCCTGCTCTGAACTCCTTGTAGGAAATAAAATCCAACGTCTCGCCTGCTTGCTGCGCCTGTCGCTCTGTAATCACTTGGACAATCGGATCATGACTTGCGGCCAACATGATGTCCGTGGTGTTCACATACGATCCGTACTGCTGCAGTACATGCTTGATCGTGGTGTGCTGAAGATTTACGAAATTGGGAGTTACCAAAATGTTCAGCCAGATTCGCTACTTTCTGGCCCGTGGCTTTGCCACCGCTTGCGGTTCAACCCGCAAGGTCAGACTATATCTTCATCTCAAAGAGATGTGCCGTACTTCCACTCGCTTGAGTGTACTTCCTTTCGGAATAGTCGTTGAACCTTCCCATTTTATGGGCTTGGCTGCTGATTACCCGTTCTGGGCTTCCCAGCAATTCACGGCATTTTCACTAACCTGTCACCAGATTAGGGGGCATAACTCAGTTTACCCTCGGCAATCGGCGTATCCACAATTGGGAAACGCTCGTACCGTCGGTGTCGGATCTCCAGACCCTCTTTCTGCGGCTTGGTTTCGCGTTGGGAAAATTTCGCAAAGGTAAGTAAACGCTTCGCAATCGGAAGCATTCTTTTTTGGATGGTGTAGGCGTCGTGCTTGCTCAGATCACCGTAAGATGATCCCGTAAGCAGGCCAGTTCCTGCGTTGATAGCCATTTTTCTGTCCTTTCAACAGGCTATCTGGTCATTAACCTAAATGGTTAATCAACCAGATAGTCGATTCTTTTAAATCTAGACCGCGATGGACTCCCAAAGTTCTTCGTCCGACATGTCCTCTGGTCGTCTCTCCGACTGTCTAGGATTACTATTCTTTAACAGACCCTGTGCTGCCTTCCGGCGTACAGCGCCTTGCGTCTCTTTTGGTGGCTCCTGCGGCTCCACCTTTTGTTGTTCTGGTTCCACTTCGGCTGTTACTTCCTCTCTGAACCTTTCCCGCCCCATTGGGGTGTTGAGAAAGTCATTCATGACTGCCGCGTGATCCTCCGGATTCATCGATTGTGTCATTGCCGCTAGGCGTACCGGGCTGGCATTGACGTATTCGTAAAACTCCGGACTCTTGTCAATATTCATGTAGTCCCCACCAACATGCGTCCTCATGTAGGCTGCGTGCTGCAACCGATACTGATTTGCTTTGTACTGCTGGGCTACTTGCTCCAAGTTTTCCAAACGTTCGTCTGGAACCCCTGGATTGATGTTCTGTGTCGCCTTAGCGATCTCATGAGCAATGAGCTTCTTGTACGCAGAAGTCAGTTCTTGGAATTCTTCCAACGTCTGCTTGGTGTTCGGGTCAAACCAGTCTTCGTCCAACGGAGTTGGCTCTTCTGACGTTTCTGGAGCCAGTGGTTGTTGCTGACGCATCTGCTCCAACGCTCGTTCCATCTCCAACCGCTCTAGGCGTAACTGTTGGAACTGATCCCTCAGTTCCTTCGTCTCCTCGTTGCGTCGGTGGAACTCCCTCTCCAAATCTCGGTACCGCTTTTCGTAGTTGTGCTGCTCCTTCTTCTCCTCGGCGGTTGGCTCAGAGGGTGCCTCTACTTCAAAAACCTCTGATTCCTCCTCTTCCTCGGTAGTGGAAGATGCGTCATCACTTACGTCCTGCGTCTCCTGCTCGGACTCCTCTCCTGCAGCAGCAGGAGGATTTCCTGCTTGGTCCCATAACTGGTCATCCGTCAACTCTGGGGCTGTGTCCTCCACTGTGGGAGACGCCACCGAAGTTTCTTCACTGACTTGCCTTGACTCTTCTGCCATAGTTGCTCTCTCTAGGTTCTGCGCTTCTCAGGGTGCCCATTGAATCATGGATCTGAGTTTTGGCGGACGGCTTGTGGGTTCATTGGCAATGACAAGACCTCCTGCATTGCCTCCCGATAGCCCTTCCATTGGGCAAATTGAAGCCTCTTGGCTTCGGTTTCGATGTTCGCAGATACCAACTGCTCCTCCGTGTCCTTGATCGATTGGAGTAAATGCCGGTACAGCACTTTCCAACCGGGTGATTCCACTAAGGTCGTAATTAGCCTTGCGTCCATCAATTCATCATATTCGTTTGGTCATTGGCTTCTTGGCGCTGCTGCTCCATCAACTGGCGAGGATTGCTCTCTCCTCCCTGCGCCTGCACTTGTGCCTCCTGCCCCCGCTGCTGCGCCAATGCATTCAACTGCGCTACCTGCGCCTGTCTCAGCCTCTCCTGTTCCTGTTGCGCTGCCTGCATCGCCTGTTGCTGTGCCGCCTGCGCCTGTTGCGCCTGTTGCGCCTGCATCGCCTGTTGCGCCTGTTGCTGCATCAGCATCTGCTGCTG
>CENS01013882.1_pt1 | contig 11808 bp, 13 predicted proteins | sample 530201 | NCBI WGS metagenome assembly CENS01 (sample SAMEA2619747, study PRJEB7988) | marine metagenome | biome: marine biome (ENVO:00000447); feature: surface water layer (ENVO:00002042); material: "saline water (ENVO:00002010), including plankton (ENVO:xxxxxxxx)" | depth 5 m | reverse complement strand
GAATCAGTCATAGCCTGAGGGTCTTTAACACCAACCTCTTTTGCTACGTCCATCATTACTAAACCCATAGCTCTGCCTTCAGCTTCTTCACTATTATCTTTAGATGTGGGGTTAGCAATTCTAGCTGCCTGTGAAGCTCTCTGAAGGGCCGCAGTGTTTTTTATGGCATTTCTAGAAGCAGTAACTTTTCTCCGGTTATCTGAACCAATAGATGAACGAGTTACTTCTTCCATTCTAACTTTATATTCGGGGTGAGGATTCACCACATTTGGAATACCACCAAGAAGTGTTCTTGCCTCAATAGCCTTCTGAACCTTTGGATTGATCTTTCTTTTCTTTTTTTCAGCCATTATGCTATTTTATAACCCAAACTAGTGATAAGATCCTTGTTTATGTATTTATTGATTTCTAAAACTAATGGATCGTTTTTTCTGGGTTCAGACAAATATTCAAGTCTTGTTGCTTCTTCTATGTAAAATTTAGAAGTGCTAACATCCTGTATTGGAGGCATTTTAACATCACAAATATCATTTTTGTGCAAATCTTTAAAGAATCTTAAATTATTTTTAAGAAGTTCTTCATAATGAATGTTTTCTAAACCAGTATTAATCAGCATAGTATGGTAGTGATTGTACAACGTAATCAGATTCTTGACATTAATGCCTCGAACAACCAATCCATCTTCTTCTTTAAGATTATATTTTTTGTATTTTGTAAGAATATCTACTCTGTGTCTTTTGATTACAGAGTTTGCCCAATTATATGGTGATTTAGTAATCCAAAATTTTTGGACATCATCCTCGACAAAATCAACAGGATTCATAGTATGCTTCCAAACATACTTTGTCTTAAATTTTAAATTTGTGTTAACTTCAACAAGCCTTTTTAAGTATTTTGTGCCTGATTTTTGAAGGCCGAAAACAAAAAATTTTTTATATGTATCCATATCTTGCTACAATCGAATCATAAATTTGTTTAATATTGACATTACCATGACCGTGAATGAACACGGGTCTTGTATTCTTAGTCTTATTTATAATGTGATCTGGATGTAGCTCGATATCACCGCTTTGAAGAGCCGGTGCTTGCATAGACTGACAAAGATGACAGTCAGCATCAATGACAATATCATCTCTTTGAAGATATTGTTTTACAGCAAATAGTTGGTCGTCAAATGACCAGTGAAGATGTGGATTGATTTGTTTTAACTCGTCATCGACTTCACCGATCCAAAGACCCTTTCGATATAATTCTACGAGTTGGCCAGCAGTGCCAGCATGCATCCCGAAACAAAGAAAACTATAGCCGTGAGGATCAGTATGCTTCTCAAGACATTGTTTTTCAAGTCTTGGATCAGGCCAATTTTGGTGCTCAGATTGGAATACAATTTTTTCATTATAGTGCTCATAATACCTTCTTTTAAATTCTGAAGCATCGTCATTTACAAACACGTCATGGCCGTCAGTTACAACAACTAATTCATCAGGCTTCAGGTTTTCTAAGAGTTCAAGAGTCTTTCTTGTTCTCGTTTCGAGATCTTTGTACCATCTGTATTTGCCAGATGCAACACAGAGTTCAAAATTGTATTTTTTAGCAGAAACAGCAATAGGTTTTCTTGCATTTTCATCATCAGAATAAATGATCAGTTTCACTGAACTGCTCCTACGATCTGTTTGACTGTAGTGTCTGTAAGATGATTATTCTCGATAAATTCTTTATCGCCTTTGATGTATTCACCTGCATCAATGTAGTCCATGAGTTCATCTAGGTTGTTATAGACAAATCCATGATCTTTAAGAACCTCAGCACCTGCAATCGGTGTGGACGCCCAAGGAACACCATTCCACATGGCTTCCAGAAGAACCAGTCCGAATCCCTCGTAAATGCTGTTAAGAATCAAAATTTCTGCAGCAGCAATTTTTTCTAAGACCTGATCTTTGTGTTCTAAAAACTCGACATGCTGGTTCACTTTCAACTTAGGAACCCATTGTGGATCTTTATGATAACCAGTCATTACAAGCTTCTTTTTGCTAGTCCAGCCCTCAGAAAGCTCTTTATGGCCCTTGTGGGACCAAAAACCGCCGACAGAGACAGCGTAAGGCTCTCCGTAGGGATTGTGCTTCTCAGAATTAAGAGGCTTGTCGAATCTACTAATACTATGATTGACCTGTACTGATTTATGATCTTGACGATACTTTTGAACAAACCTCCAATCCGTAGGTGTAGAACAAGCAATATAGTCAGAGTTTTCCATAGCAGGAAAAATTTGCTTAGATTCTTCCGGACGAATGATCATAAACATGATAGGAGAAGGAATTTGTCTGGCATTTAACAGAACAGAATCCTGCATGGCAACGCCGGAGCCATGAACGACAACGAGATCAAATTTTTCATTGATCAAGATGTTGAGATCACCAGTTACTCGGACTCCGTTCTGATCTCCATAATTTTGAGCAGCAAGAACAGTAACATCATGACCTTGAGCTAATGTCTCCTCTGCAAGATTTTTCACGTAGTATTCAGTACCACCGGGATAAGGATAATACCGGTGAGCTACATAACAAATGTTCATCAGAAAAACTCTCCGTAAGCCTTGTAATCTGAGTCGTAAACCTCATGAACCTTATCAATAAAATCTTTGTCGAGACTGATAGGAAACTCAACAGAACTACCAGATGTCTGGTATTTTTCGATTGGCTTTTTATTCCCAAAGAAAGAATTAAGCTCTTTCTCAAGAATATCCAACTGCTTAACGTTATAGATTTTATCGTAGTATCTTTTGTTTTCGCCCAGAAAAACAGTTTGAGGCAAAAAGTGGTTGCTTCTCTGTTTGCCTGATACAACGTGATCTAGAATTTCATGTGGAGTAAAATCCATCTCCTTATTCACTAGAACTAAGTGGTTGTAACAGGAGATGAAACGATCTAGAGGCTGTCTTACTACACAGATTCGGTAACACGGACCTTCTACTGAAAACTGCTGAAAGGACGTGTTTTGTGCAAAATCATGAAAATCTTTTTTATTTTCCTTGTTTTGCTTGTAGTCTTTAGACTTATCAGAATTATCTACTCTCTGACCAGTTTCTTGATCGATGTATTCCTCACCAAAGAAGCTGTATTCATCACTCAGGTTAAGGTGATCAATAAAAAGCTTCTTGATTGTGGTGCTTGCATTTTTTGGAACATCGTAAAAAACTAAGGTCTCGTTAGACTTGTTTTTTACCGCAAACATTTTAGTCCTTCATTTTGTCAAATTCGGCTGCAATTTTGGTAACCATGTCAGCAACCTTATCAGGAGTAATTTCTTTTGTCACTACAATATCTACCAAACCATCATAAAAGATCTTAGCTTGGCCGGGGAAGGATTTCTGAAAATATTTAAACAGTGCTGTTCTACCTTTACCCTGATGAAAATACTGATCATAAGCTAAAGCTGCCACAGCCACAGGGATAGGGTTTCTGATGATAAACTTAACACCGCCTCTAATAGTACTTGTAATTAGCTCTTTGACAGCCACAAAAGCACCAGCCAATGCACCAACACCCAAAAAAGCAGTCATTGGAGAGATAGCTAAAGGTGCAATCTCGTTGAGCATATTGTTGTACGTCTTCATGCTGCCGCCCTTTGCTTTTTAAGATTACGTGTATTTAACTTAAGATCTTTACGAAGAATTTCCTCTGTTTCTTCCTCTGAAGCTGTTTCAAGCTTTCTAGCAATTTGCATAGCCTTTGCTTCACCAAGATCTAAAAAGATTCGAATAAGTCGGTAAGATACATAAAGTCCAACACCAGATGCAGCTAAAATAGCAATTGGAGTAATCAAACCGCTAAGAATTGTTAAAATTCCACCAGTAGTAATTGCACTAAAAGCACCTGCAATTTTACCAATAATGAAATTAAAGAAGCCCGGAATCAGTCCACTTTTAGGCATGAAAGGAATAGCTTTCATGAGAGCATTATTAAAGATTATTTGGTCAAGAACAATTGCAGCACCTACACCACCTGCTGCTCTAGGGTTTTGTGCAATCCACGAAAACATTGATTTGATAGTATAAGCTGATGCTTGACCGACACCTCTGACAGTCCCTTTTGCAGCATCTAGAAACAGATCATCAAAAGATTGCTCAGCCTTTCTAATTTCTCTTTGCTGCTCTGCTTCAAGTCTTTTTGTAGTCTCTAGATTAATTTGTTTTTGCTGTTCAGTTCTGAGTCTAATTTCTTCTCTCTGTGTCAGATTTCTCTGCTCAAGCTCTTTAATTTGCAAATCAGACTTTTGTTTTTCTCTAGCAATAATTTGTTCGAGTCTTAAAATTTTTGCTCTTCTTTGATCCGCTTCTAAGGATCTGTCTGAAGAAATTTCTTCCCGTTCTCTTTCCATTCTAGCAACGTATTGCTCTTGGTTCTTTTTAATTGTAGCAATCTTAACTTCATTCTTAGAAATTTCTTCTCTAGCTTTATTGTTTGCCACGTTTCTTTTGGTCAATTCAACTTCACTACGTTTTGCATTTCTGACCGGCTGTGTTTCTTCGGCAAGATACTCAAAATCGAGTGCCATCTTAACGTAAGACTCTTCTGTAAGTTGTGAGTAGGAAATCATGATTACCTCTTTTAAAAGAATTCATGACTATTTATATCACAAGAAGATGCTATATTGAAGAACGGCTGAACCATTCTGCCAACCCCGTTTCAAAGCATTTCTAAGGTCAGTTGGCGTATAAAGGGTGTAATGTTTGTCGATAATACTCTTTAGACTTGGCCTAGCGGCGTAAACAAACCCTTTACCGACTGTAAAGGGGTCTCCAAGATTTAAGTTTGTAAGGTTGTACCAGACAAGTTCCGGAATAACGACTGGATGCTTCTTACCATCTACTTCGTAAGTGCTTGAAGTGTGAAATGTTCTCTCATTGTGAAACATTTCATCTAAAATCTCCAAAAATCTTGTCTCGTCAGTCCTAAACTTAGACCAGTGATCCCGATGTGCAACAATCGTCCAATCATCAAAAGAAGGATATTTGCTATAACCACGATGAGAAGGTCCACTCGTAAAAGTAGAAAGCTGAGGGTGATCAGAATAATCTGGGTAGTATCCAGCACCAGACACTCCTTTATGTTTGTTTACATATTGAAGCAAATCTACCCAATAATCCATAAATTCAGTATTAAACATGATATCATGCCGGGTTCTTATAATAAGATCATAATCATCAATGTTTTTGATTTGCTGCATACACAGATAGTGAGCATAATGCTGAGATAAACCCCTATTTTTATGAAAATGATCGGGATATTCTAAAGCAACATAACCATTATCGATTCTTACCGCCTTTGGGTCACAAGTCTCAAAAAGTTTGTCCCTATTCTCTTCAACACCCTCTTGGGACCAAGATTGAACGTAGAAATCAACTTCATAGGGGAGAAGATCTGCAAATTTCTTTTGATGATAGTTTCCAAAATTAGCAAATCTTGGCTGTCCACTGATACAAATAGCAATTTTCATTAATTTTTCACCACAAATGCAGATGGAGCAAAATATTTTGTAGGTCTAAGTTTTAAATTGTGTTTTGCAATAAACCGATCTACTGCATTGCTTTCTGTCCATTGTTTGATTGCATATTCATCAAAGATTAGAACGCCTCCCCGACATACTCTATCCCAAATAGCTTCCAAACATGCTTCAGTAGGTTCTTCAACGTCCAAATCAAAGTTTACAACAGAAGTTCTAAAGCCCGGATTTGCATCAAGATAGTCAACAAGGGACTCAGTTACGTCTCCTTTTACTAATTCGTAGTTGCCAAAACCTGCATTAGTAAGAATATCGTCTAAAACCAAATCATAACCTTCTTTGGGATCAAAGTTTCTGTCTTTAAACAAACTTTCCATGACTTGTTGATCAGATGTTTGAACAGACTCAATGGTGCTATCAGCATCAAAGAAGTCAAACCCAACAACATTTTTATGGTTTAGAGAAATAGTAGCCAAGGCTTTCAGCCATGCCATCATTCCAGAGCCTTTAAACACACCTAACTCTACAACATCGCCCGGAATGTCTTTCGTCATTTCAATAAACTCAAGTTTTGAGGCTAGTTTACCAAAAAGCTTTCTATCAGAAGAAAAAATAAAATGATTGAAGGCGTCATAGACCGATTGTGGTTGGTCATCGTGAATAAAGGCCATTTTTATCCCTTATAGTTCATTAAAAAGTTTTGAAGATCTTCTGGTGTACCTAAGCCCCACATTTCATCTGCTTTGTAAGACTTAATCTGCTTGCCATCACCGACAGCCTCATTAAAGACAGGACAAATATAAAACTCATTATTAGTTCTAATATCCTTATCAATCATCTGTTCAGCATATTTTACATAATCAGAACCATGTTTCCAATAGTAAAAACCAACTGTTGCATTATCAGAGATAGGATTCTTTTCCGCTACTTCTGTCACAATGTTGTTTTCATCTACTTTTGCAAACGACCACTTTGGATGTGTAGCTTTGAAAGTAACAATACCGCCGTCATAGTTCTTTTCCTGCATTTCGTACATGAAGTTCATGGAATCCCAGACAACGTGTTGATCTGAGTTTGCAAAGAAAAGTGGATCATCATTATCGATAAACTCTTTTGCAAGAAGAGTTGTGCATGCAGACCCTTCTGTTAGGCCATCTACATCGATAATCTTGCAGTTTGGAGCAATCATATTCAATAACGTATCAAGATTGTATTCTTGTCGGTGAGATTTTTGAACAATAAAAATATAGTTTGCATCGATGGCTAAGTTATCTACCACGTGGTGGATCATCGGCTTATTATTAACGTCGATAAGAGGCTTTGGGAAAGTGTAGCCTGCATTTGCAAACCTTGACCCAGCACCGGCCATAGGAATGACGACATTAAGTTTTTTAGAGGTCCAAACTTTTTTCATTGGTTTGCCTTTAAGCTCTGGAAGAATGTTGTACAGATTTACTTCATGAGGATCAGTGACTCTAAGATATTTTGCATTAGATCTGATAGCTGCCAAAATGCCTTTTGGCGAATCCTCAATGATTAAAGTGTTTTCAGGAAGAACCCCCATCATAGACATTGCTGTCCAATACATTTCGGGGTGTGGTTTAGCATTTTGCACATCTTCGTTAGAAAGAACAAGATCGACATATTGTGTCAAACCAGTTTTAGCAAGTGCTGTCAAAACAGTCTTTCTAACTGAGTTTGTACATACGCCAATCTTGTAGTTTTCTTTTTTGAGATATCTGAAAAGATCAACAATATGAGTTTTTGGCTCAAGATCCTCTATCATTTCGATAGTGTATTTTTGTTTATCTTCTGAGATTTTTTTCTGATCTTTTTCGTCCCAACCATGTTTTCTTGCTAATAACTTAAGTTTAGCCAAAGTTGGTAGTCCATCAAAAACATTTAGATGAACTTGTTTTGAAATAGCAAACTCTGGCCCTAAAGCTTTATTAAGAGCCTCAAAATGAATTTCCTTTGCATCAATCAAAACACCATCAAGATCAAATAATACTAATTTAACTTCCAATTTTGTAGCTTTCTATAACGTCAGAACAAATACCACCAAAACCTGAAACTGAAGTATTATCGAGTTCAGGCAAAACAGTGATTGCATATTCACTATTTATTTTGACGTTTGGATAAGCCCAAATGTAAGCATTAGATGTCAAAGTTACTTTATCTGTTTCGTGCCAAAAATAATTATGGATAACATCTTCTTCGGCAAGTTTTTCCAAGGCCTCTAAGTTTTTACAATGAAGCCAAAGGTGTGGATGCTTATCGATCCAAGAGAAGTCTACTCTATAGGTAGCTTCATCATGTCCAAGATACCATTTATTATCTTGAAACCAAACATCAACTTCAACATCATAACCTTCCCTTAAAGCACCTTCTACATAGTCGGGCTTGTTCTCTAAAGAAACGTTTTTGCCGTCTAAATTACCTCTGTGAGAAATATAAATCATAAATATCTCCATATTGTTTTTTGTTAAATAAGCACAGACAGATGTTTTTGTAAAGATATTTTTCTAGAATCAATATGTATAAATACTCTTGTTAATTGCGCAATTAACTTTTCAATAGGAGAATAAAAAAATGAGAAGATACACAAGTGGTGACCGTGGTTACCAAGCAATTACTGAAGCTATGCAGCAAATCCGTTACGGCCATCTTTACGAAAGTGAAGAAGAGGAAATGATGGATGAAATGTCCGATGAAGAAGAAGAAGCTGTAGCCCAGATGATGGACGAAGCTCTTTACGAAATGGACATGGAAGACGATGAAGACAACCTGAACGAAGCTGATGGTGGCCGCCGTAAGGCTCGTCGTCGTCGCCGTCTGAGACAAGCACTTCTCATTGGTGCTGGTCTGGCTGCTGCCGCTGCTCCTCTGGCATTTGCACCTAAAGGCACAGAATATGCTGCTGCACCTGAAGGCGGTGAAGGCATGATGGGTCGTGGTTTCCGTGGTGCTAGCAACCTTGCAACAAGATACGGTGCTGGTCTTGGTGCTATGGGTCAAGCTACTGGCGATGCATATGCTGCTGGTAGAGAAAGAGTTAAAAACCTTGATATTTCTGGTTTTACAGGCCTTCTTCCTTTTAGGAAGAAACCCGAATAGTATTAAAAAAAGGGAGCTTCGGCTCCCTTTTCTTTTAAACCTCACAGACTCTTTTTCTCAAATCTGTTGTAGAAAATCTGTGATCTCTCTTATTAAAATATAATTCTATACCTCTGGCTCTGCAGATATCTTTGCCCGTGAACTCTTGTTCCCGGTACTCTTCTCCTAATATTCTAACTTCAATTGGATACATCTGCAGAATATCTTCCAAGTCTCTTTCTGTCTGATATGGTATGATTTCATCGACATACTCGACCGATGACAATTGCACATATCTTTCAACAAGACTTTGTACAGGAAAATTCTTTTCTTTAGGTCTGTCGATAGTGGGATCTACTTGCAATCCCACTATCAAATGATCACAGACCGACTTTGCTTCTCTCAACATCATAATATGACCAGCATGTAGCAGATCAAACGTTGAACACGTAAACCCTATTTTCATATTCATAAATTAGACTTCAGCTAAAACTCTTTCTCTAAAGTTTTTATCTTTCAAAAGTTCAAGTACTCTTCTTCTTTCACGCTTTCTAAGATCTTGTATCATATCTCTAGACTTAGGGTCACGTAAAACCGTAGAAGCAACTCTTTGTGTCTTTCTATCAAAAAGATATTTTCTGAAAGCAAAGAAACCGCCAGCAACAACAGCAACGACAGCGCCAGCTATAAGTGCTCTATCGCCAAGATAAGGCTTTTCCTTTCTGATACTATCAATGATATCACGAATTTTTTCAATCAGCTTTTTGTCTACTGGTCTTTCAATTGTAGTCGGTGGTGCTGAAGATGGTTGTCTTGGTCCTGTTCTTCTTTTTCTACTTGAAATAAAAATATTTTCCCAAGGGTTCTTCTTTTCTTCTGGCGGAGCAGTAGCAGGTGTCCCTCTGCCAGAGGAAATTGGTGTAGCTGGTGTAGCAGGAGTTACCGGTGTTGTCGGTGTCGGAGCTACCGGTTTAGGAGCACTTACAGGAGGAGTCGGCTCACCTGTTGGATTATATGGATCATAATCAGGATTTCTTCTTAAATAAGTCTGAATAGGTTCATAGGAAAAATATGCCCAACCCTTAGGGTGGACTTTCTTAATTTGTCTTTCTAGTTCATCGTATCTTGCTATGGCTTCATTAAGACCATTATAAATTTTGTCGACATCTTCAATTTTTAATTGAGCAATATCTTTATCACTCTCATCTGCTTTATCATAACGTTCTTTAACAAGTTTTTTTATGTTAGAAGAATCAAGAATTCTCAGTATTTGTGTGGGGTACAATTTTGCTTTATTCCAATTTCCTTTCATGGAAACCTCAAGCTCCCATTTCCGAAAAAGTCTCTTAATTGAATCATATGCTTGTTGCTGTCTTCTCGTTCCGTGCCATCTTAATACATCAACTTTAGGAGACCAAAACATCGTGACAGAACCTCTATGGTAATCCAACCGGTTGATAATACTGTATATAATTTGATCTCTTCCGTCTTTTGATGGATGAGCACCAAACCCATGTTCTGCATCATATTTTTCAATTCTATTATACATTTCTCGGACAACAGGATTTGTCTGTAATTCAGGAAAAAGATGTCTTTTTCTCAGATCTAAAATATACTGCTCTGCTTTTCTTTTCACCTCCTCTGGAGATGAGTCCGGAATTACAATACGTGGTGGTATCCCCGTTGTAGGTCTACGTGTGGGTTTCTTAGCAAATTGTGCCAACCAACGATTTACACCTTCACCCACTCTAGCATATAATTCTCTCCAATAGGCAGGAGGATATTTTTCTTGATCATAGTAAGTTACAAATTTTGCAGCTTTTGTGTTTAACGGATCTTTTTGATCTTGACAGTAAAGCATTGCATGCTCTGGTGTTATTCCTGACATGGAAGGGCCATTTACAGATGGATCTCTAGAATAATATCCACCCCAGCCTCCCCACCATCTACCGCCTTTTTTAAGCTCCGGTGGCATTTCGTCATATAAATCTTTATTATCAAATATAATATCAAATGCTCTGTGTCTCAATTCGTGACCAAAAGTTCTGGCTAAACCCTGAATTCCATTAGGACCATCATTAAAAAGATACTTGATATAATTTAATGTTATACGGTCTGGATCTCCACCATAACCAGATTCCCATTGACCTCTTATTGGAAAAATATGATTTCCATAACTTGATTTTGAATACTTGATTCTACCCATTTTTGCATATTTTGTGCTGCCACTAGGGTCTCCCATCATACCAATTTGTAGCATTGGATCTCTTAAAGTATTTGTTTCATATACTTCATCTGAATTTGCCATAGTCTGCAAGATGTGTCTAAATAGATCTTTATCATAAATTATGTTATGATTGTAGGGGTTTGCTTCTGCACTGCGCTGCAATTGCTTTGGAATGCCAATGTAATTATCATATCTTTCTTTATCAAGTTTGGCTTGAGCAGATATTTCCCGCATTAATGCTGTGTTGCCGGGAACCTCTTTCCAAATCTCCATAAAGTCAATCGGTGCATTCTTAGATATACCAAGTGGTGGAATTATACTGCCATATGATTTACCAATTCGATTATGACTTCTATACAATGGATCATCTGATAAAGATATATCAGAAGGATCAGTATTTACAGTTTTCTCAAGTGCTCTAGAAACACAATCCATGTCTGGGTTTTTAGCGGGAAAAACACGTAAAATTGTTTGTGTAATTTTTTCATCAAGATTAAAAAATTTTTTTCTTTCCTCTATTTGTTTATCCATCGGTAATTTAGAATTACGTCCATGATCAAGATATACACCTGCATAAACAAAATACCAATATGCAAGATGACCATGAGCAGAGTATACATCCCGTGCAGTACGACAAGATTTAAAAAAATCATGAGGATTAATTTTGCTTCTACGAGATGAATTAGGATCATCTGCTTCTGTAAGACTACATTCTAAACAAATTTCTTCTTTTAAACTGGAAAAATTTTTCATTTTGGCCTCTGCAAAAAATTATCTATTCTATTTATACAGAGAAATGGTGGGCCTGACAGGACTCGAACCTGTAACAACTCGGTTATGAGCCGAGGGTTCTGACCAATTGAACTACAAGCCCTAAGAAAGTGTATAGGTGGGATTAAGGATTACCCACAATGGACCACTGGCAAACTCCTGTCTACTCGGTCCAAACCTACCTGCATCCGCTAAGACGGGCCGCTAAACCC
>CENS01017572.1_pt1 | contig 11816 bp, 17 predicted proteins | sample 530201 | NCBI WGS metagenome assembly CENS01 (sample SAMEA2619747, study PRJEB7988) | marine metagenome | biome: marine biome (ENVO:00000447); feature: surface water layer (ENVO:00002042); material: "saline water (ENVO:00002010), including plankton (ENVO:xxxxxxxx)" | depth 5 m | reverse complement strand
AGTAAGGATTAAAATGGCATCAAATTATTCAGATAGACTAAAATTGGAATTAATGGAAACAGGAGCTAATGCTAACACCTGGGGAAATAATACAAATACTAACTTGGAAACAATCGATGCTTTTAACGCAGGATATTTATCAAAAAATGTGGCAGGTTCTTCTAACGTAACTCTGACGACAAACAATGCAGATCCAAACGCTGAAGCATCTAATAGAGTCGTAGAATTTACAGGGGCTCTGACGGGAGATATCACTGTCTTTATTCCAGCTGTCGAAAATAACTACATCTTTTTCAATAACACTTCAGGCGCACATACTTTAAGTGTCGCACCTACAGGCCATGGTTCAAATGGTGTAGCGATAACTCAAGGTGCTCACACTGTTCAATATTGCACGGGAGATAGTGTTGTTGATTTATTCGCTAACTCTTTGGGTGATGTACGTATAATTAATCAATTAAGAGTGGGAGATAGTGTTCAATTAAATGCTAACGGTGTAGTTAATGCTACTAATTTTGTAGGGAATGGAGCAGGTATTTCAGGAGTAGATGAATTTCCTTCAGGTACAAAAGCTATGTTTGTTCAAACTAACGCCCCCACAGGATTTACTAAAGACACAACGTCAGCTTTAAATAATTCAACTTTGCGTGTTGTAACAGGCTCAGGAGGAACGACGGGTGGAAGTGTCAATTTTACAAGCGTTTTTACATCTAAAAATGCGACTGGCTCTGCAAGTTTAAATACAGCACCTATACCAGGAGACCCTTATAGTCAAACATCGGGTGCTACAACTGTCTCTACTCCTTTATTAGCAAGTCACAGCCATACTTTAATTGAAACTTCTAATAATTTTACAGGAATAAATAATGCAAGAGCTCCGAGCTCTCCACAAGGGGTTATAAATGGTGAAAGAACTTCAACAAATAACCCAGCAACAACTTTCAACACAAATAACACAGGAGGTGGCGGATCCCATACTCATCCTGTGTCAGGAAACGTGAATTACTCAGGAACTATTAATACTAACATATCGGCTAGTGTTCCAAATATGGCACTAAAATATGTGGACAACATTATAGCATCAAAGGACTAAAACAATGGCATCAAATTATTCAGATAGATATAAACTTGAACTTCAAGAAACAGGCGCTAACGCTAATACTTGGGGCAATAACACCAACACAAACTTAGAAACGATTGACGCTTTTACAGGGGGTTATTTATCTAAGTCTGTTGCGGGTTCATCAAATGTTACTTTAACAACAAACAACGCTGACCCAAATGCGGAGGCGTCTAATAAAGTAATAGAATTTACAGGAACTTTGACGGGAGACATTACTGTTTTTATCCCTACCGTAGAGTCCAATTATATCTTTTTTAATAACACTTCAGGTGCACATACTTTAACAATCGCTCCAACAGGCCATGGTTCCAATGGTTCCTCAATCGCTCAGGGAGCTCATACAATTCAATATTGTACAGGAACACGAGTTACAGATTTGTTTGCGAACTCAATTGGAACATTCAGTGTTAAGGAGAGTTTGACAGTTAATGGAACCGTCATTTCTTCGGATGGAACTGTTAATGCTACCACATATTCAGGAAATGGATCTAGTTTAACAGGTGTTTCTTCTATTCCATCAGGTACAACAGCCTTATTTTATCAAGGGTCTGCACCTACAGGTTGGACACAAAACACTGCGAGCTCTATTAATGACTGCTGTTTAAGAGTCGTTACGGGATCAGGTGGAGGCACAGGAGGTAGCACTGGATTTACTACCACTCTACCTGCATCAAAAAACACAGGATCAAAATCAGTTGGAATTCCTATTAGTAATCCTGTAACAATTTCTCTTGGAAACTTAGGAAATACAACTTTATCCACTCCTACAATTGCATCTCATTCACACGGAGGCACCATGCAACAAAAAAATAATACTGGTGTTTCGAGTGATCCTGAAAATCAGGGAGGAAGTGACTGGTATGGATGGGATGTGTTGCCAGGAGGCACTTCAAATAACACAGGAGGTGGCGGAGCCCATGCTCATCCTTTGGGGAGTAGTAATATAACGGCAGCTACGCCTTCCATCAGCACTTCAAATCACAGCTTGTCCATACCAAATATGCAAGTAAAGTACGAAAATATTATAGCAGCTACAAAAGATTAATGCTTGAAATCCTACCTTCTTTTCTAACAAAAGAACAACTACAACATGTTTATTTTAAACTTTTAGCTACACCTAAATGGTATCTCACTCGTGGAAGTAATTCTTCACAAGATAATGGATTTGGAGGATATGTTTTTGATCCCAATGAGCATAGAGAGTTAGTAGATTTTTTAGTTCTTAATTTAAGAATGTTAGCTCAAAAAAAAGGCTATCATTTAAGTAAAAAAATTTTAAGAGTTCATGCGGTAGTAAAACAAAGAAATGCTAATGTTGATTTTCATGTTGATCATGAGCACGAAAATGCCTATTCCTTTGTAGGATTGTTGACACCAGAATGGAAACCTGAATGGGGTGGTGAATTTGAAACAGAAGATAAAAAAATAATACCTTCGCCAGGTCAGTTTTTAATGATTAAATCAAATCAAGAACATTGTGGATGGGGGCCTAAGGTTGACATTCCTTATTGGAGACTTATAATAAATTTAATATTATTAGGAGAATAAATGCCTATATTTGACCCTGATGGAAAATGTCCATTATTAAATAAGAAATGTATTAAACATCAATGTGTTTGGTACAATATGTTACAAGGTAATGATCCACAAACAGGAGCGCCAGTGCAAGAATGGGGTTGCTCAATTGCATGGCTACCTCTTCTATTAGTTGAAAACAATGGAAAACAAATTCAAACCACAGCTGCTGTAGAATCTTTTAGAAACGAAATGGTAAAAGCAAATATGGTCACTCTTTCCATGTTACCAAAACAGAATGCCGAGCCAAATCCAAAATTAAAGGATGCAGGTAGTTTTTGGACCAAAATAGCAGATGGTCAAGAAAAATTAAAAAATAAGGAGGAATTACCAGAAGATATTCAGTTGCTTCAAGGTAAAAAAATTGATAAAAAGAAAGGAATAAAAAAGGTAAGCAAAAATGCCAATAACAATAAACAACGTAACAATAAATAATCAGTTAAGTATTATTAACGACGCTGGTCCCAATCCAAATAATAATAATGATGGACCTGCTCAATGGTCAGGAAATACAGAAGCTGATGTAATCATAGATGGACAAGGATATCTAAACATAAATGCTAATGATCAAGTCCCATCAAATATCCATGCTCTTCAGTATTATCCCTCATCAGATACTGGTGAAATAGAATACACTAACGATGATCCTAACTTTCAAATAGAAACTTCTGCTGACATACCTTCATGGGCAAATGTAATGGTAACTCGTTGGAACGGTGAAAAAGCTTATGCAGAAACTTATGAAAGCACTTATACTACAGAGTATTCAGCTCAAGTAACTGCTTTTGAGGCAAACACAAATCCAATGACTGAAGCAGCTTATACTCAGGCTCACAACAACGCTGTTAACGCAGCAACAACAGCAGCAACAACAGCTAAGAACAATATTATCGGTGCATAACTTACAGTTATCAGACTACGTAAAAATTTACAACGACGTAGCTAATAAGGCGTTAATTAATTCCTTATTAAAAATAATTTATGAAAAAGGTAAATTCAAAAAAGCTGGAACATACGATGAAAATGGTAATGTTTTGTATGAAGACGAAATAAGAAATGTTGAAGGTTTTTTCTTCCAAGAAGAATCAATAGATTCAGTAGCTAAAAGAGTTGTTTATAATAAACTTCTAGAATTAACTTCTAATATAGTGGAGAAATATAGTGCTGAAATTCCTTTTGCAGGTAAATCTTTACAAAAAGTTTCATTTCAGTTTTTAAATTATAGTTCTGAAAACAAAGGTCATTATGTATGGCACACAGATGCAAATACAAAAGCTCCTAGGTTTCACACCATTATACTAGGATTAAATAGTGAATATGAGGGAGGAGAGTTATTTGTTCTTAATGAAAAAATAAATATAAAACTTCAAGTCAATCAAGCCATAGTTTTTCCTAGTAATTTTTGTTTTCCTCATAAAGTTAATCCTGTCTTATCAGGTAATAGAAAGGTTTTAGTAATATGGACAGAGTAATTCAAGAGTTTGAAAAAAATAAATATTCCTATGTTGAAAATATTTTATCCCCTGAAGTTACAAATTTTTGTTATAATTACTTTATTCTAAAAGGATGCACTAATAGAAATTTTTCTGACGGAGAGTCTGACATTGTAGGTAAATATGATCATAAATATCTAATGGGTTGCCATTCTGATTTGGTCGGTGAAACATTATTATCACAGATGGAGCCAATTATTTGTAGTATAAGTAAAAAGAATTTAATTGCTTCCTACAGCTATACAAGGCTGTATATTACAGGCGAAGAATTAAAACCACATTTAGATAGACCTTCTTGTCAATATTCAATTACATTAAACTTGGGTGGAGATTCTTGGCCAATAAATTTTGGTGTCTTTGATGAAGATTGTGATAGTGATATTTTTGTCGATGATAGAAAAGTAAGAAAAATTAACTCCATAGTCATGTCACCTGGATCAGGTATAGTATATAGGGGAGAAGAACTTATTCATTGGAGAAATCCTTTAGATGCCGATCATTGTGTACAAACTTTTCTACATTATGTTGATGCTGATGATGAAAAATATAAAGAACATAAATATGATGGGCGTAAAAATATAGGTTATAAACCTTTTTTTTAATCTGTGAAACAATTAACTGATTATATTTTCAAGAAGAATATTTTTCCTTTTAATCTTTGTGATGAAATAGTAAGAGAATATTCCAATGAAAATTTTTTCAGAAGAAATAATTCTATAGGAACGAGAAATCTTGGTGAGATTAATTTATCAGATTATGGCCTCATAAATAAAAAAAATAGTTACACAAGAAAAAAAATTGAAAACGATATTTTCAATAATATTGGAAACTGTATCGAAGAGTATGTAGAAATGACTCAGTATCATTTACCTATAAAGGAAGATGTTGGCTATAGCATGAGAAAAATGGTTCAAGGTGATTATTATGGAACACATGATGATCAAGCAATTGGAATAGATACGACCAAGCTAACAATTACGATAGTCATCAATGATGAATTTAAAGGAGGTAATTTTACTTTTTTCGATGAGGAAATTATTTATGAATTTAAAAAAGGAGATGTAATTATGTTTCCGTCAAATTTTATGTATCCTCATAGCGTTCAACCCATAACAGAAGGTGTGAGATACAATTTAACAACATGGCTAAGATAGTTTTTTACTCAGCTCAAACTGGAAATAGAGGATTCATACCTTGTATAAAAGATCAAATGATAAATGATTTTGATTATTATTTTATTCATGACAGTCACCCTGAAGCGGAAGACAACAAAGGTTGGAACTATATTAATGTAAAAAATAAGTTTACTAATTTTACTGACTGCAAAAGACAACGACTAATTAAAATGACTCCTAAACAGTTTTTCCCTGACGCTGATTATTTTATATGGGTAGATTGTAAATTTTATTTAAGTAAAGATTTCTATAATCTTTGTTTAAACATTGTCAATGAAGAAAAACCCGATTTTATGGTTTGTAGGCATCAAAACAGATTTAGTTTAGAACAAGAATTACAATATGCTCAAGATATAAAACAAGTACCAATTGATAACCTTAATAAAGTAGAAAATATATATTCATCATCAGATGTTAGTTTTTTTTCAACGGACACATGCTGGTTAATTAGAAAAAACACAGAAAAAAATGATGCTATTGGAAAAGCGTGGTTTGTTCACTGTTATGAAAATTTTACAGATCAAGTAAGAGACCAATTAACCTTACCCCTATGTGTTGATGAATCTTATTTAAATTTAAATCACTCAATAAAAGAATTAGAAAATATGTCTTTCACATTACATATATGAAAATATTTGTAGTCAGAATAGGGGAAAAGTATGGAGTGGAGTATGAAAATTATCTCAATAACAAATTAGATAATTACGAAATTGTTTGGATAAGAAATGCTTTTCACCCTGAAATTAAACTTCAATGGAATAAAATGTTTTCCATGTCTTTATCTTTAGAAGAGCCTATTTGTGTTATGGATATAGATGTTGAACTTATAAACGATTATAAAAAAATTTTTGATTATCCAATAGAAAGAGGACAGTTTTTAACCGCTCCAGGTTATTGGAGAGAACCTTTTCAAAGTAAAAAGACAAGAAAAATAAATGGTGGTTTTTATAAATACTATCCAGTTGACTGTAAGGAAATTTATAAAAAATTTATGAGAAATTATAAAAAATGGCAGTCTCATTGGTCTTCCCCTGGTATTGTAAGTGGTGAGCAGTGGTTTGTTGAAGAAAATGTAAAAGAAAAACTTAACTTGATAACTTTACCGAATGAATGGTTTACTCGATATGATAAAAATAAAGATAAATTTTATAATGATGTTTATACCTTTAATACAAAAAATGATTATTTAACATCTGACGAAAAATTTCACCCTGATATAAAATTTATACATTTGGAGCACGTTACTAATTATGCTTGATGTTTTGAATGTTAAATTAATAAATGGATGTAATCTAGCCTGTAAAGGATGTAGTCACATGAGTCAGTTTGCAACTGCATCAAGTAGGATAGATATTGATCAGTTAAAAAAAGATTTAATTACTACACATAAAAACTTTGAAATAGAACATCATGTAACTTTGCTAGGAGGTGAAATATTATTAGAGCCTCGCTGGGGAGAAGTTCTTTCATTGATTGAAGATTTGTGGTTAAAAAAAATTCCTCAAATAAGGTTTTATACAAATGGTATGATTTTATCAAAACATAAAGAAGAGGTTACCGAACACATTGTTAAAGGAAGTAGATTAAGAATTAGTTTACACGAACAACCTAACAGTGTTAAAGGTAAACACATAATTAATGAAATAAATATATTTTTAAATTATGCTAAAAAGTATATTAATGACTTACCTTCTATAGATGAATTATTATATTCACAAGACATGTGGAATATTCCTATGAAAGTTGCCATGTCAAATAATTTTAGTCTTTTTTGGACAGAACTTTTTAAAACAAAAAACAATAAACTTTACCCCCACTTGAGTAACGATATATATGCTAGCTACAAACATTGTCCTTGCACGCATGCACAATTATATAATGGTAGACTTTGGAAATGCCCTCAAACAGCTTATTTAAGAGATACGTTGACAGCTTTTGATCAAATGGATGATCCTCAGTGGAAACCCTACCTAGAGTATAAAGGTGTTTCTCTTGAACCAACCGAAGAAGAAAAACAAGAGTTTTACAAAAATCAAAAAAAACCAGCGAGCTTTTGTAGTATGTGTCCAAAAAATGGTAATTACTCACCAAGACATCAAGAAACTTTTAAAAAAATTCCAATAAAGCAGGTCTCTTTATGAGAGAAATACTTATTACAGGACATAAAGGTTTTATAGGTAAGCATTTATATGAATTAATAAAAAAGGACTATAATGTTACAGGAATAGATAAAAAAGATAAGTTACCTGATAAAGATTTTGATTTAGTAATACATTTAGCGGGTTTATCAGGTGTCCGAGAAAGTTGGAAAAAACCACTATCTTATTTCTACAATAATTTATTTTTATCTTGGAAAGTTTTTAAAAAATATAAAAGAGTAATTTATGCTAGTTCTAGCACGGCAGCTGAACCTTGGAGAAACCCTTATGCATTATCCAAATATTTGGTGGAGAAAATTTCACCTAAAAATTCTTTAGGATTGCGTTTTTCTACAGTTTACGGTCCTGGAGCAAGAAAAAATATGTTTGTGACTAAGCTCATTGAAAAAAGATTAAAATACATTAATATTGATTGTAAAAGAGATTTTATACATATACAGGATATATTAGAATTTTTTAAAATTATTATGAAGCATAGAAAGGAAGGAATTATCGAGGTAGGAACAGGTATTTCGATACCCTTAACTGATTTTATGAATACATCAGATCTTACTAAACGTAAGTCAAAATTTTTTGAAATGAAAGATAATCAAGCAAATCTAAATATTTGCAGTTCAATCGGATTCAAGACTAAAATAAATTTAAAGGAGTACATACATGATTTTAATTCAAGATAATTTTTTAAGTTCCGAAACCTGTGATCTATTAATAGAGTATGGGGATAAAAATAAACATTTATTTAAACCACATAATACCATGTTTGACTTGCCTTTGGCTTTGATCGATAAAAAAATAACAGCTAAAATTGGATTATTATTTTGTAATTATCTTGGAAAAAAAGGTATAGATGCTTTTTGGAATAGAATGCAAATAACTAAATGGCCAGCTGGTTCAGAAATGGATTGGCATCAAGACACAGCTGTTCCTGGTACAACGTGTACTTCAATTACTTATTTAAATGATGAGTATGGTGGTGGAGAAACAGTTTTTGATAGTGGAATCAATATTACTCCTAAAAAAGGGAAAGCAGTTTTTTTTGATGGAATATCTTATTCTCATGGCGTCATGCCTATTACTTTTGGAACAAGATATTGTTTAGCCACGTGGTTTAGTGAGGATTTATCAAAGTTAGATTTGTAGGAGAAAAAAATGATAAAAAAAGAAGAACTAAAAGATAAGAATTTTAAAATATTCTTAGGAATGCCTATGTATGGTGGAATGCTAACTGAAAATACCATGCATGGCTTATTACAACTACAACAGTGGTCCATGGCCAATGGTGTGGGAATGCGAGTACAAACCATGGGTAATGAAAGTTTAATTACCAGAGCTCGAAACACTATTGTTTCGATGATGATGGATCAAACCGATTACATTGCAACACATTTGCTTTTTATTGATGCGGATATAGGTTTTAATGCACAAAACATAGAAAGATTAATACTTGCAGATAAAGACATCGCATGTGGTGTGTACCCGAGGAAACATAATCATTTTGAGAAAGTTAAAGATATTTTAAAAGAAAATCCTGATGCTTCTCCAGAAGAAATTGAAACAAAAACTTTAGGCTATAATTTAAATTTTGATGATCCTACAAATGTAAAAATGGAAAACGGTTTTACAAAAGTAAATGAGGCAGCAACAGGAATGATGCTTGTTAAAAGAGAAGTTTTTCGTACGATGATGAAAAAGTTCCCGGAGCGTAAATATGAGTCCGATCAAATTATTAACGGTAAATCTTTTAAATCAGATAATTGTTATGATTTATTTTGTGTAGGGCCTTACACTACTAATGGTAAAAAGAGATATTTGTCAGAAGATTATTTTTTTTCTAGACTTTGGCAAGAATGTGGTGGAGAAATATGGGCAGATGTCGCAATGCCCTTAACTCACTTTGGTAACAAAGCTTTTAAAGGGCATGTTGGATCTTTATTTAAGAAAAAATGATTATAGATAATTTCTTAAAAGATCCAGTGCTTATAAATGATTTTTGGAATAAATACATTATGCAAGGTCAGATAAAAATGTGTTTAAAAAATACAAGTCATTCAACGGATCCAATCCCTGATTCATTTACCTCGTTGCTTCCTGATAGAGATTTTTTACTACCTTTAATACATGATTTAAAAATAAAACTGGATCAAAACTATATTGATAGAAAAAAAATAAAAATAAAAAGATGGCATATAAACATACATCCGACTGGATATGATGGATCGATTCACAAAGATAATGAAGAGGAGTGTCCAACCTTTTTGTATTGTTTATGTCCTTCTTGGAATCCAGATTGGGGAGGAGAATTTATTATATTCGATCAAAATAAAGAAGCAATCAAGGCTTTTTCTTTTAAACCAGATCGTATGATTATTTTTAATGGTTCAGAATTACACAGAGGAGTTGCCCCTACAAGATTAAGTTCTCTTTTAAGAGTTACGATAGCTTTTCATACAGAGCTATTAGAAAATGAAGAAAAAAATGATACGAATAGTAGATAATTTTTTTGATTACTATAGCTGGGAATATTACAATTGTATAAAGCAATTGCCTTTTCACGATATTAATCAGTTTCGTGAAAAAACAGGTATTGTAAATCAAAACTGGCCAGGACTAAGAACAGAGCCTATTCGGCAGGTAGCTCCTTTTTTATTTTTAAATGTTGTTGAGTTAACGAGAAGAAAACTAGAAATAGATGTGACTAAAGCAAAACATGGAATGTTTTGTCATGCAAGATTTTCTGATGATAAACCAGATTGGATACACACAGACACTGGATATACTTTATTAGTTTATCTATCACACACTAACCTAGAATCAGGAACTGCTTTCTTTGATGAAAATGATAATATGGTAGATCGTATTGGATTTGTTCACAATAGAGCTATTCTATTCGATGGGGAGAAATATAGGCACATGTCTCTTAAAAATTACGGAAATAGTTTAGATAATGCACGATTAACAATAAATACTTTTTTTGATAAATGATAAAAATTAATGGGGAAAATTTTTATAGAAAAAAAGATATTTTAAATCAAGATGAAGTTAAAGCTATTTTAGAAGACGTAAGTTATGAATTAGAAAACAATCTTTGCACAAAGGTTCCTCCTTATCAGACTTACGCTGACTTATTTCCAAAATACAGTCACCAACCACATTGGCAAAAATTATTTAAGGAAGTTTCCTCAGTTATTGAAGAGACAGGTATAAAAAATTTAGCATTACATAAATCTTGGGCAAATCTTTCTAAAGAAGATAATAGATTTGTTTTTCATACCCATAACGTTGATTTAACCTGTATCTATTATTTAAAAAATAAATACTCAGAATATGGAACTAAGCTAGAAAACAATATAATTGTTGAAGCAATACAGAATTCTATAGTGGCTTTTAGAGGAGGAATACTTCATAGCGTAGCTAATATGCCACCAGAGATAGCTAAGAATAATCAGAGATATTCTGTTGTTTTTAATTTTAGGAAACTATAGTATATTGGGGCTATGCCACTAACTAATTTTACGATAAAACCAGGCATCAATAAAGAAGTTACCGACTATACAGGTCAAGGACAATGGGTTGACTCGGATAACGTACGCTTTTTTCAAGGACTGCCACAAAAGATCCAAGGATGGGAGAAATTTACCTCTACCACTTTGGTGGGGGTGGCTCGTGATCAACACGCTTGGGTCTCCTTAGATGGCACAAGATATGACGCCATTGGCACGGATCGAAAATTATATGTTTTAGAAGAGGGCCTCGCCTACGATATTACTCCTATCAGAGAAACCGAAGCCTTAACGAATCCTTTTACCACGAATGGCACATCCACTGTTTTAGTCTCTGATGCAGGGCATGGTTGTATAGCAGGTAGTTTTGTTACCTTTGATTCTTTCTCCACGATTGATGGGCTCGATATGAATAACGAATTTGAAGTAACTTCCGTTGTCAATACTTCTGCTTACACGGTGACACATACTTCCACCGCAACAGGATCAACCGCAGGGGGTGGTGGTTCAGGTAACGCAGAGTATCAAATTAATCCTGGTCCAGAGTTTTCCTTACCTGCATTTGGTTGGGGTACAGATGATTGGAGCGCAGGAGCATGGGGAGAACCTTCCACTGTATCTAATGTTACCTTAGAGGCAAGACAGTGGTCACTCGATAACTTTGGTGAAGATTTAATTGCAACAGTTTTAAATGGTGGCACCTTTAGGTGGGACACTTCTGCCGGAGTTTCAACAAGAGCAAGTGCTATCGCTAATGCTCCTACGGCATCACGACTGAGTTTAGTTTCTAC
>CENS01027148.1_pt1 | contig 11843 bp, 17 predicted proteins | sample 530201 | NCBI WGS metagenome assembly CENS01 (sample SAMEA2619747, study PRJEB7988) | marine metagenome | biome: marine biome (ENVO:00000447); feature: surface water layer (ENVO:00002042); material: "saline water (ENVO:00002010), including plankton (ENVO:xxxxxxxx)" | depth 5 m | reverse complement strand
CAGTCTTGCATTTCTTCTACCACTAGACGGATTAATCTTTCATCTGATGTCTCACTCATTTTTAACTCCCGTAAATTTAACAAACACACTACCTTCGCCATCATCGTCTAATAGTTCTTCAAAGTTGAGGTTGGTATCTTTTACAGCTTGCCAAAGTAAATCAAAAAGCTCTTGCCGATTTATCTCTTTTTGCATCGTTTTAACTCCCGTAGTTTGTGAACGATACCCCCATATATATGCGATTATGTCGGACAGGTCAAGTCAAAAATAGTTTCCCACACAAACGGTTGCTCGCATCTAAACAAGGGTTCTACTTTACCGATGCCATCCATCTTTAAATCAACTGCCGCGCTGGCAGGATATAACAGACATTCTGCCGGTTCAGTCGGCTTGGTCTGCCGCTTAATCAGAATCCAGCAAGACCCGTGCTGGTGTTTAGTAAGCCACGCCACCTGAGACGGGCGCAACTCAACACGGTTGCCGGTGCAATATTTCAATTCGATAAAGTTAAATGCGCCGGTCTCATCACATATGACAAGGTCAGGTATGCCTGCGCCTACCCAGTTTTCAATCCTCGTCAGAGACAGTTTCCTCGGTGACCTCTGCGCCGCTTCCTTCACTTGCTTGTAAAAGCCGCCCTCTCGCTTTGTCGCGATTGCCGGTGTTGTCTTTTTCTTCTGGGGTGATGTCGATTGTGATTGGGGCATAACTATTCTTGATTTCCTCTAAGGCTTTCAAAACTTCGTCCTTACTCATGCTGTCAATTGACCCGTGCCGGACTTCGGATTTGCTTACATAGATGTCACCCTGCGCTTGACCTCTCCGATATTCAGCCTGAACAGCGGCAGAGTATGCCCCGTTTTGCAGGGCAAGGTCACGGATGCTCTGTAGGTCACGGATATGTCGCTGGTAAGTTATCCCGTATTTTGCATCCAGCTCGTTTCGGTAAGATTGAATAGCGTGAACAACATGAGGCGATATAGCAGGATTGGTCAACTCATATGCCCGTGTGTGGGCAGAGGTTGCCGAGTATCCGGCGTTGATTGCCGCTTCTCTCAAAGTTATCTGCCCGTCCTTGCTGACAAGCTCTTTTACAAAAAGCTCCTGCTTCCGCGTTAAAGGCTGGGCGGCAGTAGCTTTTTTCCGTCCACGGGTCTCAATCTTTGCCATAAACAAATCCTTAGTTAAAAAGGTCAACATCCTTATTTCTGAATATACTATATAGGGGGAAATTTCAAAAAATATTTTTTTCTGATTTTGACACACTAAGGCCGATTTTGATTTTTGGTATAAAGGTAACACCTCTGTAAACAATGGTGTTACCACTTGTGTTACCTTTTAAATCTTCTGTATCCCTTGTGTATCAACGGTTACAGAGACAGGTAACACCAGTAACACCGGTACCGCTATATTTTTTCCAAAAAATATTTTTTTTCTTTTTTCTCCCTATATAGGTAAAAGACAAAATAACGGGGCAATCCGAAGACTGCCCCGTGAGCCGTGATCCGCGGTCTGCGCCTCACTTATATTTTTTCAGGAACCGTTCCAGTTGTCGGGCTTCCTTTTTGTGGATGCCCAGCATTTCTGGGTGGTGTGTCGAGCCGTCCCAGCTCGTTAGGTCGCGGATATTGTGGTATGCAATATCCAGCCTGTTCTCGGCTTCCCCGATGATATACTCGTCAGAGTATTCGAGGTTGACTTCGGCTTCCAAGTTGGCACCGGCCAGTAGGCCGTCTTCAACATCAATGGTTCCGAACTGGTAAACCAGCTCATCACATTTGAAAGCATCACGAACGATAGGACGAAGCGAATTGGTCATAAGACCCTCCCGTAGTTATTAACGATAAGAAACAGCGATACCCAAAATGGGTATTGGGTCACCTCCAACAGGTGCCTCTCTTATTATATAACATATTATCGCATACGTGTCAAGTTAAATTTTTAAAAAAGTTATCTGTCATGTTAAGATTTTCGGATTTTTTACCATAAAGGATGGGGCAGAGATGTTTGGGAACGGCTGGTTAGCACTTTCTCTGCCCCGCCCAAATAAAAAGACCGCTGAGTGCGGTCTTTTCTTTTATACGAGCCTTTGCCCTTTTTGGTTTTTATCACCCGCATCTTGAACCGTGGTTCGCGGATGGGGATTGGATTTCTGTGTTTAATGGTACGTTTCATTTTCGGTTTCCTCATATTCAGCCGCGATACGCGCACCGTTGGCCATGCATGATGTAATCATGCCGATGGCTGTTGTGCTATCTGGAGAGCTGACTATGAGTCTGAACACGATTGCGGTTAGCGCACCACCCAGCACGGCACCGGCATTGAGGTCTTCGTCCATCATTTCATCAATGAGGGCGTTTATCTCGTCACCAGCTCTGTCGAAGTCTGCTTCACTCATCCGCGTTTAATCCTTTCCCATGATGCCAAGATTTTTTGTGCTCGGGCTACGGCTTCTGGGCTGTGCTCGCCTTCTGCGGCAATTCGGGATGCATATAACTGCACACACATATTAACATCGCCCAGAGCTTCCGTCCAATCTATCTTCTTGGACAAATTAAAGATTTCATCTTTCTTCATCGGCATAATCTGTCTCCCTGAATTTTTTCTGTTTTATTTTAACTTCGCCACATTCCGTACATTTCCACAAGGCGGCATCTAAATAACACTCACCCCCTTTTTTATCAGAATAAGAAAAAGTAGCTTTGCTAACATATTGCCATGCACATTCCTTTTCATTAACTTCGCCATCATATGCTTTTGGCAGGCCATGCTGTTGCAGACGCAACGCCGCTTGATATGCCGCTTCGCCCGAACCTTCCATGTTCGGTAACGAATTGTCCTTACCATATTCCAAAACAAAATCGACGAGCTCTTTAACGTCGAGATATTCGCTTGAGTTTTTAATCATCTTCATTCTCCTCAAGAAAACGCAATAAATTTTTAGCAGTTTCGTCACCACGCTCTGTCATATCACGCAGATATTCTAAAACCATTTCCGTGTTTTGATATCCGGCTTCATACGCACTTTGTATTTCGGTTTCGATATTTAAAAGGTCATCGTGATTTATGACGCAAAGAACGGGGTTAAAGTCCCCCGATGTTCGCACCATGTCATCATATTGATTGGTGTTACCTGATGCATACGCAACAAGTTGTTTTACAGAATGCTTTGCACTAAACTTCATTTTAATCTCCCGTAGTTACGATTATTCATTCTATATATCTTATATTATCCCATATGTCAAGCTAAAGAAAAACCCCCAGAGCCTGTTGGACACTCTGGGGGCTTCTACTACGGGAATTGCAACCATCGCTGTTTGCCCATTCTATATAAGACATTATGCGGCAGAATGCAAGAAATATTTGTGACATAAAATTATGAAAAAGTTATACTGTTTATAGGGAATTGCTCAAACCGTCGGGGGATGTATTGAGAAATTTTGAGAACGGGAAGCTTGGTGAGTTTATCTGTGCGGTTCGCTTAATGAAACTAGGTATATCGTGCGAAATAGTAACTCTGGACACGATAGATATTATTGCGAATTCCGAGGGTCGGATTATCCGGATACAGGTAAAGGCCAGCGAATTAAAGAAGCAACGCAAATATTTAACATATCAATTTTCCACTTGTGTGGGCGGCAAGAAACGGCCGCTAGATAAAAAAGACTGTGACATTGTCGCGCTCGTAGCTTTAGACTGCGAGCGCGTTTTGTTTAAGCCTGTAGAATGTTTAACGGGGCAGATTACTAAACGTATCCTGCCCCGTAAGTTTGATAATGAATTTTTAGAGAGTAAGACTTGGGAAGCTAGTCTAGCATATCTGGACTAATGCTTCCGTCTTCCAAAGCCGCCATCAGCTCATCATCTGACATACTGTCGATGTCTAACATGAGCGGATCCGTGCGCCGCGGTTTGTTTTTTAGTACCCGCTTTTTAGGTTTAACGGGAGCCGCGATCCGCGGTTCTTTTTTAACGGGTTGGACTATGACTTCTTCGGTTTGATATTTATTGTCGCAAGATATGCATTTTCTATAACGGCGAACCGTCCCATTTCGAGACCGGCTGTCGTACACTTTGCTCTTGCTCTTGCAATTCGGGCAATTCACAGCGTTCTCCTTGGCAACATTCAGAAATATAGAGGTGACAGACAGTGCATTGGATATGTCCGTGCACCTCTACAGGTGGTAATTGGGTCATGCATCGCGGGCAGAGGTTTTGGTCGAGATATTTTTTAAAGGTGCCGTCACCCTGTATCATCGTCATTTTCTACCTCTCCCGCTCCGCCGCATAATTCACACTCCATTATTATACCGCGGAGCTCACCGCCACGCCAAGACATTGGATCGGGGTGCGCCACTTCGTATTCGCATTCCCCCTGCCCGCCGCATTCCGGACAAGTTATGTAATTCATCTACATTCACCAAAACAGTTTTGAACCAGTGCTCTGCACAATAAGGGACGCCGTTATCTACGGCGTCCGCTTTTTTAGAGCATTTAGAGCATTTTGTTACTCCGCTAATCATTAGACCACCTTTAGTTCCGTTTTGCGCGGACGGCCTACCGGACGTTTCGTAGCCTTTTTCTTAGGTCGGCTTACCTTCTTTTTTGGTTCCGGCACGGTGAAGTCCGCTTCAAATTGAACCTCTGTAACCATGCTGGGGTGAACGTCTTTTAAAGTCAACTGACGTTTCTCCATTTCAGCTTTGACAATGGTTTTCCAAGAAGCTAGCAATTCAACATTTAGCCGACTAACGCGGCCACTGTTATTATAGCCATTCACGACATCGTCAATGGCTTCAAACAGGAATTTGATGGTGTCTTTCTGCATAGGTATCTCCTATATAAGATTTAATGTTAATTATCCCATACCATAGCTAAAAAAATAGGTCAACCACAATATGTAGTTGCCTATTTATTTTTTAAAGTTTCTTTATATGTTTCCCATACAATGCGAAGTTGGCCAGAGATTGTGCGCCCCTCTGCTTTTGCGATTGTTTTTATCTGTGTATAGACCTCAATCGGCACTAAAACAGACTTCCATTTGGTGATATCCACGAAGTTTCTCCAAGATATTGTGTTTATATAAGCGAGGATATAGGATATCTAGTAGAAAAGCAACAAAAAACGGCTCTGTGTCAAGCACAGAGCCGAGTTCAAGGGAGGAAAACGATTAGAAACTATCTAATCTTGTATAAGATTAACATAAGAAGGGCCATTTGAATAGCGTCTACCCATGGTACGGCAACTCCGACTGTCATTTGTTACTCCGCTTCTCCCCAACTCGGTCCAATTTCTACATCACATTTGCTGGGTATCTCTAAGGGTACAGCATTTTCCATGATGTTGGCAATATATTCTGCCTGCGCTCTGTCCTTGACCGACATAGCGACTTCATCGTGTATCTGTATCAGAGGCAAAAGCCCTTCCTTATACAGGTTCACCATGGCCTGCTTTGTCATGTCTGCGGCGGACGCTTGGATCAGCCGGTTCAAAGCTTTGTATGTGTAAGCTCGCTTTAGTCGGGTGGTGTCCCCATACTCTTTGACGGCGTCCTTATAAGGCAAAGCTTTGTTCATAGCGAACGTATCGGGCTCCCAGAGGTCAAAGCGGCATTTGCGCCCCAGTATTGACCGGATAGAACCGCTAGACCCGCGGTCGTTCAGCCGGTTCTGTACACCGTTCATCAAACCTTTAACAAAGGGGACACGTTCATGGTACTGCTTAACCAGACCTTTTGCTTCATCTACGTCGATGTCGAGCTGGTCTGATAGTTTGTTCACGCCCATGCCGTACATCATGCCAAGGTTAATTGTCTTGGCCTGCTTACGCGGAATGCTAGCCATCTCCGCCACCATTGTATGGAAGTCCATGTTGGGGTCATTACGGTAGCTGTCTACAAATTCTTCGACGCCTGCCATCTGCTTTCCGCGAGACTTGCCATACACATAAGAATAGTGAACCAAGATCCGTGGTTCCTGTTGCGAGAAATCTATAGCCGCCCACTGGTCACCTTCTTCCGGCAGAAACAGGCTACGTATCATCGGCCCCAGTTCTGGGTCGCGGGCAGGGATTTGTTGCAGATTGGGGTTGTTCATTGAGATACGGCCTGAGACAGTTCCACCATCGTCCGATCTAATCTGGTTGATGTGCGAATGAATGCGGCCGTCACTGTGGCAGTGCTTCATTATGGTGTTAATAAACGTGCCGCTGGTCTTGTTCAGGTTTCTGGCTTGTACGATAAGCTGAGCAAGTTCATGCGGGTGGTCGGATAAAAAGGCTTTTGTAAAGGAAGGTGCACCCTTTTCGGTTTTCGGGTACGGGATAGATAACTTATCAAAAGCTTTAGCTATTGATGCGGCCGCCCATAGCTCCACTTCGGATCCGGCAACCCGCTTAATTTGTGTTAACACTTCTTTTTCTTTTTTAACCAGATGGTTTCTGGTGCGCTCAACGCGGTCTTGGTCAACGCGGACACCACGCCATGTCATGTCAACTAAGCACGGTAACAGATCAAGCTCAAGGTTAGCTATTGGCCATAACTCTTCTTTAGTAAGCTGAGTGGACAGATAGTTCCACAGTTGAAGCGTAATCTCAGCGTCGTTCTGTGCATAGGGCCCGACATACATGGCAGGCATCTTCCACATCTCTGCCTTCGGGTCGAGACCAAATTCTCTGGCGGCCTCTTGCAGGGTCTTCTCTGTCTTGATTTTACCCAACAGCTCATAACAAAGACTGTTCAGGCTGTAGCTGAAACGGTTCTCGTCAAGCAGGGACGCGATTAGCATTGTGTCGATAATCCGGCCGTTAATTGTGAAGCCCATGCGTTTAATCCAGCCCGCATCGTACTGAGCATTGTGCATAATCTTGTCGGCCGGACACTCGAAGACTTTCTTCAGCCATTTATTAACAATGCGCTCATCCAGATTGCCGCCACCCAGATGCCGGATAGGTATGTAACCCGCCCAGTCTGCGACAGCTATGGCGTAGCCTACAACTTCTCCGTCACCTGTCGGCCATCCGGGCCCGTTTGTCTTAATGTTCGGGTCGCGTGTTTCAACGTCGATAGCAATTTGTTTTGCATCGAAGATGTCCGGCAGTTCAGCCGGTGGAACCCATTCGCTCTTTGGTGCCCACATTGTCATTTGTAAAGACATTAGTCTTCGCCCCCTAGCGCGGCGTAACCGCAGATGTCAATCCAGCTATCTTCATGTTCTGGTGTGACAGTAAGGCGAGCCAACTTGACGGCAATCATGCATTGATACACCTGCTCAACAGAAACATCTGTGTTTAAGAGAACAGACCACATCTTTGCTATGCGGGCGTGGTTCTCATGGGCGTCGCCATATTCTTTGGCCCGTGGGCCGTTGACCAAGGACTCTGCTTTAGACAGGACTTCTGCACGTTTCATTTACTATCACCGTTTCTTTTAATTTATCTTTGTGTTCGCTCCACGCTATAGTTATAGCGATTAGTGCGAAAGAAATATAGGCCGCCATAATTATCTGAAGCGGCAGTTTAAGTAACACAATTATGTTAATAAGGATTTTCATATCCAATAGCTCCTATTCATGTCTTCCGGTTCCATCAGGTACAGGTTTTGCTTTGTTCTGGTTACCCCGACATAAAACACACGATGCAAATCATCGGGGGCTGTCTCTGATGCTTTTACTGCCGCTGGAGATAGATCCGTGTACAACGCTACATTCTCCGCTTCCCCGCCCTTAGATCCGTGTATCGTGGACAGATTTATACGGGGCACGGCATTAAATTTTTCGCCCCGTCGTAACAAAGCCGTGATGTATGCCCGCTCTCGGCTGGGCATCTTATCCATTGCCTCGTGCCATATCATATCAACAGTAGCGACAAGACCGTGGTTAGCTGTCAACTCTTGCAAGTTAACTAATTCATCATCGTCCAGCGCAGGCAGTTTCTTAAAGCCGCGCTTTACGCGGTCGCCTACGGACATAAAATTATAGATAGACCGTGCAACTTTACCTGTGACCGACTTACCCTTACGCAACTGCTCCCAGCCGTTTACGGCCTCGCTTATTGCTTCGGATATGGACCGTCGGCCGCGGTAGGCGAACAGGTATCCACGGCTCTTCAGGTCTTCCGTTGCCCGCTCCAAAAAGTAACCGGCTTGCGCTAGTATCAACCACGTGCCTTCGTCAAAATTAAGATAGCTAGTATCCGGTATATGCTGGACGCGCCCCTCTTCTTCACGAGGCAGGTAGTTCTTTGGGACGCGGCGTTTGATGCGTTTGGCTACCCGCTCGGCTAGTGGGTGCACAGAAGATGGCACACGGTAGGATTGTTCTAGTACGTCATAGCCGCCATTCAGGCCGATGAAGTGCTCAACATCTGCGCCAGCCCAGCGGTAAATGGCTTGGTCGTCGTCACCGGCGCAATAGATCCGTGAGCTATTCTCTTCGAGCACATGAGCTACGTCCCATTGCAGTGGGGACAAGTCCTGCGCTTCGTCGATAAAAGTAAGCGCGAGCCGTGGGCAGAAAGCCGCGCCCTCTCGCACAAAGACTTCGAGCATATCGGTGAAGTCATACAGGTTCCAGCGGTTCTTATATTCTTGCAGGCTATCCGCTATATATTTGACTGTCGTCCAGTCCAGATTGAGGTCGCTCTGGTCGTACTGCTCGCGCAGGTCTACTTTACGTAATCTGGCAAGGTTAATCAGGCTGATGGCAGGGTTATCTGTTTTGGTTAGGTCGAATACATCGTCAGTTCCTACCTTATCCACGGTCAGGTCAAAGCCCAGCGCGAAACCTAGTTCCTTATAGTGCTCCGGTTGCATCACCTGCTCCTGACGGATGCCGGACAGCTTTAGTGCAAAGCTATGTAGTGTCCGGAACCACGGAAGTTGTGACTTGTCCAGATTAAAGCGAGAGCAGGCCCGCTCGACGGCTTCGTTTGCCGCTTGTCTTGTGAAAGCAAAGTAGCCTATGTGTGAAGGGTTCACACCGGCGTGAAGAGCTTCATCAATCTTGTTCAGAAGCGTGGTGGTTTTTCCCGTGCCCGGTGGACCGTAGATGCGGAATATCTTAGTATTCTTCATCATGCAGGTCCTGAATGCTTGGCAGTATTTTGATAAACATCGGGGTTTGGTCTCCCACCCATGACCCAAGGACGTTGAAATACATATAGTCTACAGCATCATCTAAATTCATGCCGTCTCGTTCACACAGGATTGCGACACATTTATCAAAATCATATACCGCAATATCTTCTTGACCGGCGCGTTGGCCAATACCTAAAAACGCATCGTCAAATCCATCTGCTATCAACATTAGAAGGGTGCCTCCGATTGCTTTGCCTGAAACTTAGGTGGCTTCATATCCACCTCAGCTATTTGGTATGCAGGTATTACCCACACTCTTACCGGTCGTCCTTTAATTTTCATCTGACGGCTTTCTCCGCCCATGTCTCGCAAGCGTTGAGCTACCTTATGCGTTTTGTATTCAAAGAATTTGTTTCGCTTCAAGAACGCTTCAAAGTCTTTCAGCCGAAAGATGGTCTCGTTAGTTTCCTCATCTGTCCAAGGACGCTTCAGCAGGATTTCTTCTTTGTCATTTGCCGTCTGTAGGTGGACGCAGAACTCTTCGAGATAATCATAGAACTGGCCGCTGATGCTGGCATCTTCTGCTACTTCTATAACCGCACTCTCGTTGTCCTTCATCTCAGTCAACAGCCCACCAATACGCCCTTCCCAGATCTGCTTGCTCACGGATCGGGGCATGAAGTTAAGTTGCTCCATGCAGGCCTTTTGAAAAGTTGGCTGGCTCATCAGACCTTCTGTGTCCAGCTCTAGCGGCTCACCGTTTACATCGACAAACCAGACAGGTGGAATGGAATCGTACTTACGAAGGTTTGCGATAGCCGCGCCTTGTATGGCCGCGCCAATGCCGTGCTTTCTGGTCTGGCATAACTCTTTGTTACAGTGTGCGTTGATAGGGCTATCACTACAGCGGTAGGCGTAGTCCTTCTTCTCTAACTGCTTTGCCACAATATTGACTTCATTCAGCGGCAACGGCGGCTCAAGATAAGTCAGATTATATGTCAGGATCTCTGACTCCCAACTATCAGGATAAGCCTTGCGTAAATACACCCCGATATTGAACAGACCGTTATTTCTGCCGCCTTCACTGATCTTGTCCTTCAGCAAATGCTGTAAGCAGGGTGGACCGTCCTTCATCGGGACAGACTCTTTGGCGTCGTCCCCTATCTGAAGTTTGAGCAACTGCTCCGGCGTCTGCTTGTGAGCCTCGTACAGCGCGATAAACTCTTCTAAGGTAGCCGAAGTGCCGTCGTCCTTGATGGCGTAGCGTAGGCCGTCTTCAGCGTCGTAATAAGGCAGGTTTAAAAAGTTACCTACGTCATCCCTGTCGAGGCGAAGCTTTACCTGTTTCGGAAAGATTTCACAACCGCCGTAACCCAGTGCGGCAGATATCTCTTGCAGGGTAGACTGCATATCTTTTGCTTCTACCCATTCAGTGGTGAACAAAAAGCAGTGTGCCCCACCGGACTTTGACCGGCAGACAACAAGAGGCAGTTTCATCTTTCTTATCTTTTCGACAAGAAGCTTGTGATCTAAGGGATACTGGTCAATGTCGATACATCCCCAGACAGAGCTGTTATCTTCATTGATTGGTATAATGCCAACAGAGCGTCCTTTGCCGGACAGGTGTCCCTCCCAGAGAGCCGTGGTCCGCGGTTCGCGCACGATGGCGGCCCGTCCGGAGTGCTTTCCGTTCGCCTGCTGTTTTTCGATTTTATATGTGCCATACGCGAGCTTGAGCCCGTCGAAGATGGCTGAAAACTTTTCTACAGACATGATAATTCCCAAGGGCGGGACGACAGAGAGGTAATGCTAAGGGTGAGCTGATTAAAAACCCCTTATGTGAATTATCTCTGCCGCCCCTACTGTTTAGAACGGGATGTCGTCCGGTGTTTCGTTACCAGCGGACTCATCTTGGTGCTTCACAACCACATCGCCTTCGGTGATGCTCTTAGCAAAATCCTTAGCGCGTTGATATGTAGCCGCATCCTCTACTGGACCGACGCGGCTCATTTCCCAGCCATGCCAGCTACCCTTGCTGTTTTCTTCAAGCAGGGTCTTCAGTAGATAAACGTGGCTAAAACGTGGCGGTGTGAAAGGCCCGTTCTTACCTTGCATCGTCAGTGACGATATCATGCTGTTCCACTTACGCGACTTCTTCAGTTGCGTGGACTTCATGGCGATAAGTGCAGTTTCTGCCGCACCATCTTCATGCAGTACGATTACGAAGTGCTGATGCGTTTCTTCGATGTACTGACCAGAACCGTCCATGACGTATTCTTTGTTGTCCTCTGTAGAACGCTCAGTCTTTGGCATGGCCTCGCCGGGGCTGTAGATAGCCGTCGGTGCGCCAGTGCCTTCGCCGCGTGGTGCCCACTGAATGAAGCGACGCTGGTAGGCAACTGGTATAACTTTAATACCATCTTTACCTTTGTAGACCGCGCCGGTCACAGTGTTGTAGATGTCACCCTTGCGAGCGTCTTCCAGATCGTCGAGCTCTTTGCTCATGCCGCCCAGAATTTTAAGAAACGGCAGGGCAAGATCGTCTTGACCCATATTTTCCAGACCAACGCCAGCATCTTCCTCAAACATTGTTGGGTCAAACTGGACGATTTCAGCAGTTTTCTGCTCTGCTACAGCATTTTTCTTTTCAGCCATTACTTGCTCCTTTTTACGACGGCTCTTTGTCCGACATACGCTCCGAAGAGTTCCATTGGAAATTCGTTACCACTTTCCACCCGTTCTTTAACGAACGCACGGAGTGTCTGCGGAT